>JABAOG010003803.1_pt1 | contig 32181 bp, 23 predicted proteins | sample 7062131 | NCBI WGS metagenome assembly JABAOG01 (sample SAMN14538629, study PRJNA623070) | marine sediment metagenome | biome: marine biome [ENVO:00000428]; feature: marine pelagic biome [ENVO:01000023]; material: deep marine sediment [ENVO:00002113] | place: India: Arabian Sea | collected... | reverse complement strand
CGCGGTGGAACTGGAACTGCAGGATGTGGGCCAGGAAGTAGCGCGTGTAGGGCGTGTTGGCCGGCACGTGGTACTTGGCGCCCGGGTCGAAGTCCTCCTCGGTGCGGGCGACGGGCGGGGCGACGCCCTGATAGCGCTCGCGCAGCTCCCACCAGCCGCGGTTGTACTCCTGCGGGGAGATCTCGCCGGAGAACACCTTCCACCGCCACTGGTCCACCAGCAGCCCGAACGGCAGGAAGGCGACCTTGTCCAGCGCGTCCCGCATGAGGAGCCCCAGGTCCGCGTCGGCCGGCGGGACCTCGTCGATGAGGCCGATCTGCCGCAGGTACTCGGGCGTGACCGACAGCGCCACGGCGTCGCCCAGCGCCTCGTGGAAGCCGTCGTTGGCGCTGCCCCGGAAGAGGAACGGCTGGAAGCTGTAGGCGCGCTGGTAGAAGTTGTGGCCGAGCTCGTGGTGGATCGTCTGGAAGTCCTCGGCGTTGACGTTGATGCACATCTTGATGCGCAGGTCGTCCTCGTCGTCGACGTCCCAGGCGCTGGCGTGGCAGACCACGTCCCGGTCCGCCGGCTGGGTGAACAGCGAGCGCTCCCAGAACGTCTCCGGCAGCGGCTCGAAGCCGAGGGAGGTGAAGAACCGCTCGCCCGTCTCCACCATCGCCACGGCGTCGTAGCCCTCCTCCCGGAGCCGCTCCGTGAGGTCGTAGCCCGGGTCGGCGTCGGGCGGGGCGACCAGGTCGTAGATGTTGGCCCAGCTCTGGGCCCACATGTTCCCCAGCAGGTGGGCCGGGATCGGCTCCCCCGGCGGGACGACGTCCGGGCCGTACTCCTCGGTCAGCTCGGCGCGGACATGGCAGTGGAGGGCATCGTAGAGGGGCGAGACCTGCCCCCAGAGCCGGTCCAGCTCGGCGGCGAACGCGTCGGGCTCCATGTCGTAGTTCGACCGCCACATGGCGCCCACGTCCTGGTAGCCGAGCTCCCGCGCGCCCTCGTTGCCCAGCTCGACGAACCGGGTGAAGGGGTCCCGCATGGGCGGCGAGATGGTCCGCCAGCCCGTCCAGATCTCCCGCAGCAGCGCTTCATCCCGGCTCGTGGCCAGCATCTCGGTCATCTCGCCCAGGTCCCAGCACTCGCCGGCGTCGATGCAGTACTCGCCGCGGCCGTACCGGCTCTCCATCCCCGTCTGGATCCGCGTGACCTCCGCGGTCTTCTCCGGCTCGGAGGGTGCCGGCATGGTCAGCCCACCCCGCAGGATCTGGAGCTTCCGGGCGACCGCCCGGTCGAGCCCCGGCGCATCCACATGTCGGGACGCGCCCTTCGCCAGCTCCACCGCCGCCGCCAGCAGCTCCTCGGTCGCCTCCGCGGCCAGGATCTCCGTGTCGTAGGTGATGAAGTTGGACTGCACCCACTGGGCCCGGGAGGCCTTCTCCGTCAGCTCCATCAGGACCGCCTCGGCGCTGTCCGCGAACGCCGCGGCCTCCGCCGCGGGGTCCACCTCCGGGGCGGGATCGCCCGCGGACCCGGCCGGCCCGGGCCCCTCCGCCGGATCGGCCGTCGCGCACCCGGAGACGATGATCCCGATGAGAGCGAGCCACACCATGCTCGATCGCATGCGCCTTCCTCCTTCTCGGTGGTTCCGTTCCCCGACAAGCTACAGCCCCGTCCCCGTCCCGGCAGCCCGGCCCTGCCCGGCCCTGCCCGGCCCCCCCGTGAACAGTAAACGGTCGACAGTCGACGGGTTCACCGTCTACCGTCTACCGTCGACCGTCTACCGTTCCCCGTCTACCGTTATCTTCCCGTCATGCGACGGCTGCTCCTTGTCGACTGCGACCAGTTCTTCGTCCAGTGCGCCCGCCTGGCCGACCCGGAGGGCGCCGGTCGCGAGCGGCTGCTGCTCGTGGGGGGCACGCCCGAGGGGCGGGGCGTGGTGACCTCGGCGTCGTACGAGACGCGGGAGTTCGGGTGCCGGTCGGCGATGCCCACCGCGCAGGCGCTGCGGCTCTGTCCGGAGGCGACGGTGGTGCCGGTGCCCCGCGCGATGTGCGGGGTGAAGAGCCGGGCCGTACGGGAGGTGCTGAAGACGTTCACGCCGCTGGTCGAGGCCGCGTCCATCGACGAGGCGTACCTGGACCTGACGGGCACCGAGGCGCTGTACCACCACGAGTCGCTGACGGCCACCGCCCGGCGGATCCAGGCGGCGGTGAAGGCGGAGACGGACATCGTGGTGTCCCTGGGCGGCGGACCGACGCGGGTGGTGGCGAAGCTGGCGGCGGAGCGGGCGAAGCCGGCGGGCGTGCACGTGGTGGAGCCGGGAGGGGAGGCCGAGTTCATGCTCGGATTCGATCTGCGGGACATCCCCGGGGTGGGGCCGGTACTGGCGGAGCGGCTCCGGTCCATGGGACTGGTTTCGGTGCCGGACGCGGTGGGGCTCGAGGAGTCCGAGCTCGAGGGTATGCTGGGCGCCGGGCGGGGGTCCTGGCTCTACCACAGGCTCCGGGGCCGGGGCAGCGACGTGGTGGAGCCGCGGGCGCCGGCGAAATCCATCTCCAGGGAGGAGACGTTCCCCCGGGACCTGCGGACGGACGAGGAGCTGGAGCGGGAGCTGATGGCGCTGGCGATCCGGGTCGCCTCGGACCTCCGGCGCCAGGGGCTCCGGGCCCGGACCGTGACGGTCAAGATCAAGGACGGTGATTTCCGGAGCCGGACGGCGAGCCGGACGCTGGATCAGCCGCTGGAGTCGGATCGCGCGATCCTGGCCATCGCCCGGGAGCTGCTCGCCACGCTGCGGAAGCGGCGGCGCACGGGCGCCCGTCTCGTGGGCGTCGGGGTCTCCCACTTCAGCACCGGCGAGGAGGGGACGCAGCTGGTGCTGTTCGACGCCGGGGACACCGCGCCGGCCCTCGAGACGGACCGGGACCGCCGGCTGAGCCGGGCGGCCGACGAGCTGCGGGAGCGGTTCGGCCACGACGCCATCCGCCCGGGCCGGCTCCTGGGGGACGGCTGACCCGAGGGGGAGGCCGCCCGTTGCCGACCCGCGTGGCCCCCGATCAGCGGGACATGGGCGTGGCCGCCGCCGCGAGGATCTGGAGGAGCTCGGTGGGGAGCGGTCCGCTGACCTGGATGGTGAACCCGCCGACCACGGCCCGCGCGGCGGACGTCTCCGGCGCGGCCTCCTCTCCTGCCGCGGCCGCCCCGGCCGTGTCGGGTTGTGCGGCCGCCTCCGCCGGCAGCGCGGAGTCGGCGTCGGCCGGCGCCGCCGCCTCCCGGGCGAGGTCCGCCGCGAAGGCGTCCGCGTCCCGTGCGGTATCGGCGCTCAGCACGGGGATGACCCGTCTGACCTGGACCACACGGACCCGCACGCCGCTGCCGAGCCGCTGGACCGTCATCACCGCGCCGCCGGAGTCCGGTCGGACGAAGAACGCCACGGGCTCGGCCTTGGGCAGCACATAGAGGGAGTCTCCCACCGCGCGGCGTGCCGTGTCGAGGTCCACGGGCCGCCAGGTGGTGTCCGTCCGCGCGTCGCCGACGGGCGCCGGCTCGCCGGCCTCAGCCGTCGTCGGGGCCGCGCGCTCCGCGACCGCGGCCGGGGTGAGCCGGATCTCGTCCTCAGGATCTCCGACGGCCGCGCTGTCCGCCACGAACTCCTGCGCTCGGGCCCGCTCGGTCCGGGCCCGGAGGGCCAGCGTCGGGATCGACCCCGCGGGCTCCGCCCGCCCCTCTCCCGCGAGCTCCTGCTCCTCCAGAATCCCGACCTTCCCGGTATCGGCCTCCTCGCCGGCGTCCGCGACCGCCGGGGGTGCGGGCTCCGGCTCCGGCTCCGGCGGCGCCAGCTTCCGGGCCGCGCCCGCCGCGTCCGACTCCGCGTCCGGGACCACGGGCTGTACGGGCTGGGGCCGCGGCCGGGGGGGCGTCTCGCGGACCGCGCCGCCGGCGGCCCCCCGCTCGGCTGCCGGGCTCCCGGCCCCGGTCGTCGGCCGCGACCGGTCCTCCGTCTCGATCCGGGCGTCCTCCGGCATCCCGGCCTCTGCCGTCTCCAGGTCCGCGGGATCCGCGGCGTCCCCGGTGGATTCCACGTCGGAGCGGGCCAGCCCTTCGAGGCCGCCGAACCGCTCGCCCACGAGGTAGCCGGTCCCGAGAGCGATCACGATGGTGGCGGCCCAGGCCAGCCCACGGGTCCATCGGGCCTGTCGGGCCAGGCCCTCCGCGCCGGGCGCGCCGGCGCCGCCCGCGCGCCGGAGAACCTCGTCGAAGTCGGGGCGGGCGTCCACATCCATCGTCGCCAGGACTCCGGTCGCGGCGTCCCGGAGCTCGGCGGCCCGCTCGTACCGGGCCCGGCAGTCCTCGCACGCCCGGAGGTGGGCCTCCGCCCGATCGGCCTCGTCCGGCGACTCCGCCCTCAGCGCCCCGTCGAGCAGGGCGTGCAGGGTTCCTTCATCCACGTGCGGCATCGTCGGACTCCTTCGCTTCGTATGCATCCACCAGGCGTTTCCGGGCCCGGGCCAGCGTCGTGCCGATGGCGCCGACCGCCAACCCCGTCCGCTCCGCGATCTCTCGGTAGCTCAGCCCCGCGTCCCACAGGAGCAGCGCCTCCCGGTCCCGCTCGCTCAATCGCTCCAGCGCCGCCCGCGCCTTCCCCGCCGACTCCGCCTTCTCCAGCCGACGCAGCGGGTCGGGTGGACGGGGCTCCGTCTCCTTCTCCACCCGGACCAGGGTCAGGTGCCGGCGTCGTCGGATCTCCGTCCGGGCCTCGTCCCGGGCGAGGTTCGCCGCCACGGTGAAGACCCAGGAGCGGGGGTCGTCGGGCTTCGAGTGCAGCGAGCGGGCGAAGGCCTCCTGGGCCAGGTCCCGGGCCCGGTCCGCGTCCCACACCTTGCGGTGGAGGTAGCGGACCAGGTCCGGGAACGTGCTGCGGTAGACCTCCGCCCAGTCGACGGCCATGATTGCGGCTCCGGTGATCGCTGCGCCTCCCTTACGTTAGCGATGTCGGAACCGCTCGACGAGGCGGTCCACCTGTGCCGGGGTCAGCCGCTCCGCCCCGTCACCGAAGCGCAGCGTCACGCGCTGGCCCCGGACCTCGACCGGCTCCAGCTCCGAAAGCACCGAACGCAACTCGGGCAGCGCCCGGAGCAGCGCGAAGTAGGCGGCGCCGTACAGCTCGATCGCCACGACCGGCAGCTCCTCCCCGTTCGCCGGGCGGGCCTCGGTCCAGACCCCGTCCCTCAGCCGGAACGTGCGGCCGGCGACCACCCGGGTGTCCGCTCCGGTGCTGGCGACGGCCTCCAGCGCCGCCTCCGCCTCCTCCAGGTCGGCCGCGGAGGCGACCTCCCGCCGGGCCCGGGCCCGCTTCGAGGCCTTGACGGCGGCCTCGCCCGACGCCTCCGGGACGGGCGCCGGCACCGCGCCGGTGACCCTCATCTCCTGGAGCGCCATGGCGTCCCTGGCGAACAGCTCCGGCTCCTGGACCAGGTACGACGTGTACTCGCTCAGGAGACCGTAGCGCAGCGCCGTCGAGCGGATGGCCTCCACCAGCTCGGGGTCCGGCCCGTTCAGCCTGACCTGCCGCGTGAGCTCGCCGAGCTTCCGCGACGCCCACAGGCTCGGGATGAAGTCGTTGGCCTCCGCCCGGTCGGGGAACGTCGCCGTGATGCCGAACGTCTCCGTGCGCCCGGCGCGCCGGCCCCGGATGCGCAGCGCGCCGTCGTCATCACCGGCGTAACGGCCGAACACCACGAGCTCCTCGCCGGCGAACAGGTCCGGCAGCGCGCCCGGGTAGACCTCGCTCAGCCGGACGGGGGCGTTGGCGACCTCCAGGTCCGTCAGGACGGGGTGCGTGATCTTCGACGACAGGGCGCCCAGCGCCACCTCGACGTCCTCGCCGGGCTCCACGTACTCCGTGCTGCCCCGCCCGGCCGCGCTCAGCCGGTCCAGCAGGTAGGTGTTCACGTCGTAGCCCACGCCGAACGCGAACACCCGCGCCCGGTCGCGGCTCCGCTCCGCGGCTTCCGCGATCCGTTCGGGCTCCCGCTCCCCCACGGTGGGCAGGCCGTCGGTCAGGAACACGACGATGGGCAGCCGCTCGGCCGGCGACCCCAGCCGGAACGCCTCCTCCAGGGCGCCGGCGATGTTCGTCCCGCCATCCGCCTGGAGCCCGTCGATCCATCGGCGGGCGTCCCGCAGCTCCTCGCCGCGGGCCCGGGCCCAGCCCTCCCCGCTGATCCGGACACGGTTGCTGAAGGCGACGAGCCGGAACCGGTCGTCCGGCCCCAGCGAGCCGAGGAGCTGGTGCAGCGCCTCCCGGGTCTGCTCCAGCTTCTGCCCGGACATCGAGCCCGAGACGTCCACCACCGCCGTGATGTCACGGGGCGTGGCCCCGCCGTCGACGGTCCCGGGGGACAGCGTCAGCATGAAATAGCCGTCCTCGCCCGCCGGGCGGTGGGTCACCAGGGTGACGCCCACCGCCTCGCCGGCCACCGGGAGGAAGATGCTGAGGTCGCCCCGGAGCTCCCCCGCGGGCCGGACCCGGAGCTCATCGCCCCGCCGCTCGGCCCGCAGCTCGTGGGTCGGCGAGAAGGGGTCACGGTAGGCGTCGGCGTCCGCGACCAGCGTGAGCTCGACCGGCACGTCCCGGTCCGGCGCAATCGACTGTGGCCGGGGCAGCTCGGGGCGGCCCGGCCGGACGGGTCCACCGGCGAACCGGCTGCCGGCCGCGTAGCGGAACTGGACGGCATCGCCCGCCCGCTCCAGGACCTGCGTGTACCGGAGGGTGATCTTCCTTCGCTGGCCGGGCTCGATGGGGAACACGCGGCCCCGGATCAGGCCGTGGCCCACCAGCTCGATCAGCGCCGGGTCCTTCCGCCGCCGGACGATCTCCTCGTAGATGCCCCGCGCCCGCTCCGCGTCCATGGTCTCGCCCCGCAGCTCCCGGTCGCCCTGGTACAGCGAGAAGCTGGAGAACACCGCCTCCCCGGGCAGGGGATACAGGTAGTCCCCCTCGCCGAGCCCGCCACCCCGGTTCTCGAACCACTCCTCGACCTCGACCTCGGCCACCCGGCCCGTCACCCGCACCATCACGCTGGAGTGGAGCTTCACCACACCCCAGTTCCGGGCGCCGGGGAGGGGATCGATCCATCCCTGTNNTCGCCGCGCCGGAGCCGCCGGAGCCGCCGGGCCGGCCGTCGGGGTCGCGCTCGGGTCCGCCCCGCCGTGCGTACGAGGCGTCGATCCGGTCCGGACCCCGCTCCGGCTCCTGCCCATCGTCCGTGGCCACTCGTGCGTCTTCATGACACGCTCCTCTCGTTCGGTGGATTCAGGAGGGGGGACGAGCCAGCTCGCGGATCTTGCACATCCGGGAACCCGGGGCCGGGTGCGGGGTGGCACTCAGGACGGGAACAAACGATCATTGAGTCTGCATTCCCATCGTGGAGCCGGGGCGGATCGGAGAGCGGGATACGGGGGACGATTGAGCGATAGACGGCAGGAGCGGCGATGGGCTCGTCGGGGGGCGGGCAGCGCGCTCGGCACCGCCTTGCTGGTGGCGGCCGCGACGGTGCCGGGCTTGGGCGCGGCCACGCCGGCGAGCGCCGCCGGGCTCCAGCAGGACACGACGCCGCACAGCGAGGCGCGCCTGGTTGCGGAGGTGGCCGCGGTCCGGCCGGGTGAGCCGTTCACCGTCGGCCTCCACATCACGCTGGATGCCGGCTGGCACACCTACTGGAAGAACGCCGGGGACGCCGGGAACGGCGTGTTCATGGATTGGGAGCTCCCCGACGGCTTCGCGGTGGACTCCCTTCGCTATCCGGTCCCCAAGCGCATCCCGTACCCGCCCCTGATGAACTACGGGTACGAGGACGAGGTGGTCATGCTGGCGACGGTCACGCCGCCCGCGGATGCCGGAGCGGGCCCCGTCACGCTGGCCGCCGAGGCCGACTTCCTGGTCTGCGCCGACGTCTGCATACCCGCGCACACCCGGGTCTCGCTGGACCTGCCGGTGCGGGACGGAGAGCCGGCGCGCTCGGACGCGGCCCCGCTCATCGACCGCTTCCGGGACCGGCTCCCGGTGGAGAGCGGCGACTGGGAGCTGCGGGCCGCCCGGACCGGGAGCGGCTTCGTCCTGGCCGCACGACCGCCGGAGGGCTGGGACGGCGCCCTCGGCGGCGCCTACTTCTTCCCCGAGAGCCCGGTCGTGCTGAGCCACACCGCGGAGCAACCCGCGGGCACCGCCGCCGATGGCGAGCTGCGGCTGCGGCTGACGCCCTCGGAGTACCTGGAGGAAGAGCCCGAGGAGCTCCGGGGCATCCTCGCGCTGCCGGAGGGCGCGGCGTTCGACGCCGCGGGTCACCGGGGGCTCGAGGTCGTGGTGCCGGTCCAGCGCGGCGATGTGGCCTGGACCGCCGAGTCGGTCACACCGCTGACCGCGCCACAGACGCCGGCCGGGGCCGGCTCCGGGGCCGGAGGCGCAGGGCTGTCGCTCCTGGTGGCCCTCCTGTTCGCGTTCGTCGGCGGCATCATCCTGAACCTGATGCCGTGCGTGTTCCCGATCCTGTCGCTCAAGGCGCTGGGCTTCGCCAGCCGGGGCGGCGACCGCCGGGGGATGCGCCGCGACGGGCTGGCGTTCGGCGCCGGCGTGGTCCTGACCTTCCTCCTGGTGGCCGGCGTGCTCATCGCCGTGCGCGCGGGTGGCGCGGAGGTCGGCTGGGGCTACCAGCTCCAGAGCCCGACCCTCGTCGCGGCCCTGGCGGCGCTCATGTTCGGGATCGGCCTGTGGCTGGCCGGCGTGGTGGAGCTGGGCGCGTCGCTGACCCGCCTGGGCGGGTTCGGCGACGGTGACCGGTCGTCGTTCCTGACCGGCGTGCTGGCGACGATCGTGGCCACTCCGTGCACGGCGCCGTTCATGGGCGCGGCCATCGGCGCCGCACTGGTCCGGCCCGCGGTGGAGGCGCTGGCCATCTTCGCCGGGCTGGGCCTCGGCATGGCCGCGCCCTACGTGCTGCTGTCGTTCTGGCCGGCACTGGCGCGCAGGCTGCCGAGGCCCGGTCGGTGGATGGAGACGTTCAAGCAGGTGCTGGCGTTCCCCATGTTCGCCGTGGCCGTATGGCTGGTCTGGGTCTTCGGTCTCCAGGTCGGCGTGGGCGGCGCCGCCCGACTCCTGTTCGGGCTGCTGCTCCTGGCGGTCGCCGCCTGGCTCGTGGGCCGCTGGCCCGCGACCACCGCGTCGGCCCGGGTCCGGCTGACGACCCGGTCGCTGGCGGCGCTGGCGGTCGTGCTGGCCGTGCTGGCGACCGGTGCCGCAATCCGGGCCGCCGAGCCGCCGCCGATGGGGGCCGAGGCCAGCGGCACGGCGCTGGAGTGGGAGACGTTCTCGGAGGAGGCGGTCGCCGCGCACCGCCAGGCGGGGCGGCCCGTATTCGTCGACTTCACCGCCGCCTGGTGCATCAGCTGCCAGGTGAACGAGCGCGTCGCGCTGGATACGCGCGCCGTCCGGGAAGCCTTCCGTCGTCACGACGTGGCGCTGCTCAAGGCGGACTGGACCCGCCGCGACCCGGCCATCACACGGGCGCTGGAGTCGTTCGGCCGCGTCGGCGTGCCCCTCTACGTCCTCTATCCGGCGGACCCGGCGGCGGAGCCCCGGATCCTGCCGGAGCTGCTCACGCAGACGCTCGTCCTCGACGCGCTCCGGGAGGTGGCGGCCGGGACCCCCGACCGGAAGCAGGCCCGCTCGGAAGACTGAACGACTGAGACGGCGGTCGGCCCCCGGCCCCCGGCCGCCAGCGCATGCGGAGGCTCGTATGACGATGATCCGATCCATCCTCCTCGTCCTCCTGGCCACCTTCCCTCTCGCCGCGGCCCAGTCCGGACCCGGGATCGGCGAGCCCGCCCCCGTGTTCACCCTCCCGGACACCCGCGGGGAGACCCACGCCCTCGCCCGGTATCGGGGCAGCTGGGTGGTCCTCGAATGGACGAACTACGGGTGTCCGTTCGTGAAGAAGCACTACCGCACGGGGAACATCCCGTCCCAGCAGCGGGAATGGAGGGGTCAGGGGGTGGTCTGGCTGTCCATCGTGTCATCCTCGCCGGGGACCCAGGGCTACTACGGGCCGGCCGGGCTGGACTCGGCCTCGGTGGAGATGGGCAGTGAGGCCACGGCCCTCCTCATGGACCCCGAGGGCACGGTCGGTCGGGCCTACCAGGCCCGCACCACGCCCCACATGTTCGTGATCGACCCCGACGGCGTGCTCGTCTACATGGGCGGCATCGATGACGTGCCCACCAGCCGCGACGACGACCTCGAGCGGGCCACGCAGCTCGTCGACCAGGCCCTCACCCAGGCCACCGCCGGCAACCCCGTCTCCGTCCCGACATCCCGCCCGTACGGCTGCACGGTGAAGTACCGGTAGACGGTCAACGGTAGACGGTAGACGGTAGACGGTCGACGGGTCGACGGGTCGGCGGTAGCCACGCGATCGGCCGGACGCCGCCCGCCCCCGCGGTCTCCCCACCGCCGCCCGCCACCGTCGGTCGCCGGTCATCGATTATCGATTATCGATCATCGATCCTCGATCCTCCCCTCCCCTTCCCAAGCGCGGGGGATCGCAACACCTTCATCGGCCCATGAGCAAGCTCGGCGGCCGCACGGCCGATTCTTCCACGCCCGACCCGGCACCGGGGCTCGGCACGTTCGGCGGGGTGTTCACGCCGTCGATCCTGACGATCCTCGGCGTCATCATGTACCTGCGGTTCGGGTGGGTGGTGGGCAACGTGGGATTGATCGGAGCGCTCGCGATCGTGACGCTGGCCACGTCCATCACGTTCCTGACCGGGCTGAGCATCTCCATGATCGCCACGGACCGCCGGGTCCGGATCGGCGGCGCGTACTACATGATCAGCCGGTCGCTGGGGATCGAGACCGGCGGCGCGGTGGGGATCCCGCTCTACTTCGCGCAGGCGCTGAGCATCGCCCTCTATACGGTGGGGTTCGCCGAGAGCGTCAACCGAACGTTCCCGGCGTTGGACCAGCAGACGGTGGCGTTGGTGGTGACGGTCGCCGTGGCGCTGCTGGCGCTGAAGTCGGCGGCGGTGGCCATCAAGGCGCAGTACGTGATCATGACGGCGATCGCCATCTCGCTGATCTCGCTGGTCCTGGGCAAGCCGCTGGAGGCGACGGAGATCGAGCTGTTCGGCGCGTCGCCGCAGCGGTCGGAGTCGTTCTGGGTCGTGTTCGCCGTGTTCTTCCCGGCGGTCACCGGGATCATGGCGGGCGTGAACATGTCCGGCGACCTGAAGGACCCGAGCCGGGCGATCCCGGTGGGGACGCTGTCGGCGATCGGGGTGGGGTATCTCATCTACATGCTGCTGCCGATCCTGCTGGCCAGCCGGGCCGACGCCACGACCCTCATCGAGGATCCCCTCATCATGCGCCGCATGGCGTGGTGGGGGGACGCGATCCTGCTGGGCGTGTGGGGCGCGACGCTGTCCAGCGCGGTGGGGAGCATCCTGGCGGCGCCCCGGGTGCTCCAGGCGCTGGCGCGGGACCGGGTCCTGCCGAGGGCGCTGTCGTTCCTCGGCGCTGGGAGCGGGCCGTCGGACGAGCCCCGGACGGGCACCGCCATCACGCTGGTGGTGGCGCTCGGGGCCGTCATGCTGGGCGACCTGAACGTCATCGCGCCCATCCTCACCATGTTCTTCCTGACCACCTACATGGTGCTGAACGTGGCGGCGGGGGTGGAGCGGTTCCTCGGGAGCCCGTCGTTCCGGCCCGCGTTCCGGGTCCACTGGTCGCTGTCGCTGCTCGGGGCGGTCGGCTGCCTGGTGGTCATGTTCCTCATCAACGCCGTGGCCACGGTCGTCGCGGCCGTGGTGATCCTGGCCGTGTTCCTGTGGCTGGAGCGGCGGGAGCTGGAGGCGGCGTGGGGGGACGTCCGGCGCGGCATGTGGATGGCCATGGTCCGGGCCGGGCTCTTCCGCATGAGCCGGGACGAGGACACGAAGAACTGGCGGCCACACGTCCTGGTGCTGTCGGGAGCGCCGAGCCGGCGGTGGCACCTCATCGACCTGGCCACGGCGATCACCCACAGCCGGGGCCTGATCACGGTGTCCAGCGTGCTGCCGGAGGGCTCCCGGGACGCCGCCCAGCAGGAGAAGCTCGAGACGACCATCCACGACTACCTCGGGCGTCGCGGGGTCCAGGCCATGGTGCGGCTGACCACGGCGCCGGACGTCTTCGAGGGCGCGGAGCAGCTGGTCGAGACGTACGGCCTGGGACCGCTGGTCCCCAACACGGTCGTGCTGGGCGCCAGCGTGGACCGCTCCCACCGGGACCGGTACTGCGGGATGCTCCAGAGCTTCCACGAGGCGCGGCGCAATGTCCTGATCCTCCGGGTGGACCCGGAGCGGGGCTACGGGGAGCGGCAGCGCATCGACGTGTGGTGGGGCGGTCTGCAGCAGAACGGGGGGCTCATGATGATCCTGGCCTACCTGTTGCGCATCAGCTCCCGGTGGACCGGGTCGGAGATCCACCTCAAGCTGGTGGTGCATACCGAGCAGGCGGCGGCGGCCGCGCAGCAGAACCTCGAGCAGCGGGTCGCGGGCCTCCGGATCGGGGCCCACCCCCACGTGTTGATCTCCCGCGGCCGGCCGTTCGAGGAGATCCTCACCGAGTCCTCCGCGGACGCGGACCTGGTCTTCCTCGGAATCGCCGAGCCTCGCGGGTACGGTGATTTCCCCGAATACTACACACGGCTGCAGCAGATGGCTGGCTCGCTGCCGGCGGTCGTGTTCACTCTCGCGGCGCAGGACCTGCCGTTCGCCGACCTGCTGGAATGAGACCCCACGGAGGCGTCATGAAGTCGACGAAGCTCGCATCGCTGGTCGCGGTCACGACGCTGACGGTGGGTGCGTCCGGACAGATCCCCCGGGTCGATGTCCGGTGGGAGCCGGACTACCCGGTCCAGGGCCGGCTCTTCCGCGTGATCGTGGACGCGGATCGGTCCGATCACCTGGACACGCTCCGCGCCGAGTTCGCCGGGGAGCCGCTCCACTTCCACGAGGTGGATCCCGGGCAGTTCATGGCACTGGCCGCGGCGCCCATCGACGTACGGGGTGAGCTGTTGATGCCCGTCGCGGCCGTCTGGAACGACGCGGCGCGCGACTCGCTGACCATGGCCGTTCCCATCCGGGCCGGCGAATACCCGATGGAGAAGCTGACGGTGGCGCCCCGCTACGGGACCCGTCCGGACTCGGCGCTGCGGGAGCGGATCCGCCGGGAATCCGAGCGCGCCCGGGCCGTCTCCCGCCGGTCCCACGAGACGCCCCGCCTCTGGCGGGCGCCCTTCGTCCACCCGCGCCCGACCCGGATCACCAGNNCACCCGCGCCCGACCCGGATCACCAGCCGGTACGGCTCCGGCCGGGAGTTCAACGGCGAGGTGACCAGTCGCCACATGGGCACCGACTTCGCCGGCGACGTGGGGGCCCCCGTGCAGGCGGCCGGCCGCGGGGTCGTCGCGCTGGTGGACCGCTTCCATCTCGGCGGAAACGTGATTTACCTCGACCACGGCGCGGGCCTGGTCACCGCGTACCTGCACCTCAGCGAGCAGCTCGTGGCGGAGGGCGACACCGTCGAGGCGGGCCAGCTCATCGGCCGCGTCGGGGCGACCGGCCGCGTCACCGGCCCGCACCTCCACTGGATCGTGCGCTACGGCGGCGTGACCGTGGATCCCCTGAGCCTGCTGGAGGCCGGCGGCCCCCCCGATGCCCGCGGGGAGCCGGGCGGGCGGGACGCCCGGAGCCGCTCTTGATCTCCGACCCCGGGCGCCCGGTCGACCGACGGACCTTCCTCCGCGGGGCCGCCACCGCCGGGGTCGTCGCCGCGCTGCCCCGACCGCTCCGGGCCGCCGTCCACGGCGACCGGGCGGTCCTCCGGATCCGGGGACGCGTGCGGACCGGAGGCCGGGGTGTCCCCGGGGCGGTGGTCAGTGATGGCCTGACCACGGCCGCCACCGACGCCGACGGCCGCTTCGAGCTCCTTTCCGCCGGCGACCGCCGCTGGCTCTCCCTCTCGCTGCCTTCCGGCTATCGGGTCCCGGTGTCCGCCACGGGGACGGCGCGCCTGCACCGACCGCTCCCGGTGGGGGGCGGCGAGATGAGCACGGTGTTCGACCTCGAGCCGTTCCCGGAGTCCGACGACCGCCACGCCTTCCTGCTGCTCGCCGACCCCCAGACGCAGACGCCCTGGGAGATGGACCGCTTCCACGACGAGACGGTGCCGGACGTGCGCGGGACGGTGGCGGGGTTGGAGGTACCGGTCTTCGGCGTGTCGTGCGGGGACATCATGTACGACGACCTGTCCCTCTTCCCCGACTACGAGCGCGCCGTCGCGGCCATGGGGGTCCCGTTCTTCCAGGTCGTCGGGAACCACGACCTGGACCTCGATGCCGCCACGGACGAGGACTCGACCCGGACCTTCCAGCGGCATTTCGGGCCGGCCCGGTACTCGTTCGAGCGGGGCGCCATCCACTACGTCGTCCTGGACGACGTGTTCTGGCATGGCTCCGGCTACATGGGCTACCTGGACGCCGGCGCCCTGGAGTGGCTCGCCGCCGACCTCCGCCACGTGGAGCCCGGTCGGACCGTCGTGGTGTTCGTCCACATCCCCGTCCTCCCGACGCAGCACCTCCGGGAGGGGGTGGCGGCGCCGCACCTCTCGGTGTCCGTGGCGAACCGGGATGCCCTCTACCGCGTCCTGGAGCCCTACCGCGCGCACGTCCTGTCGGGGCACACGCACGAGACGGAGCACCACCGGCACGGCGGGCTGGTCGAGCACGTCAACGGGGCGGTCTGTGGCGCGTGGTGGAGCGGCGACATCTGTCACGACGGCGCCCCCAACGGCTACGGTGTCTACGAGGCCGCCGGCGAGGTGCTGCGCTGGCGCTACAAGGCGACCGGGCACCCCGCCGATCACCAGCTCCGGGTCTACGCCCCCGGCGCCGATCCCGGGGCGCCGGACGGGATCGTCGCCAACGTCTGGTTCGCCGACGAGGACTGGTCGGTCGTGTGGCACGCGGGAGGCGACCGGGGCCGGATGGCGCGGCGGGTCGGGCTGGATCCCCTGGCCGTGGCGCTCCATCGAGGCCCCGGCAAGCCCGCCCATCGACCCTGGGTGGAGCCGATCCCAACGGGTCACCTGTACCACGCCCCCACCCCGACGCCCGGGACGGACCTCGTGGTGGAGGCGACGGACCCGTTCGGCCGCACGTTCACCGGCCGGCCCGGCCCGGTCGGGGCCGTGAGCCGGACGCGCTGATCAGGGGGCTACCACGCGCCGAGGATCATGCCCATGAGGCTGAACGCCAGCACCTGGTAGCCGCCGTCAATGGCCCAGAGCAGGGCCGGTCGCCGCTCGAACAGGTAAACCACGCCGAGCGCGGTGCTCACGAAGAAGGCGCCCGTCATGAAGCCGGCGAACAGGCCGGCGCCCACGGTGGCGTCGGGGCCGATGAACATGGCCAGGGCGATGGCCGCCACGAGCTGGAGGACGAACGCGAGCGCGAACGTCGTGCCCATGCTTCCGGCCGCCTTCTCCTCGGTCATGCCCGAGGCCCGCATCCAGAGCTTGCCCACGACCGGGCCGTACCAGAGGGCGCCCAGGGCGAACGTGGCGACCGCCGCGACGATCACGGCCAGCCAGTTGATGCTTCCCATCACGGTGCCGGCGTCCATGCGCGAACCTCCGGGTCGAGAGGGGTCCAGGGCGGGGCCCGTGGGCCCCAGGGGTTCATCCGGGGACAGGCCCCGTGGGTGTCCTCCGGAGACAAGGGGTATAGATACGGTCCGACCGGCCGGACCGACAGCCGGGCCCGGCCCGGCGGCCGGAGCGGCGAACCCCCCGGTCCCGCGGGCGCCGCCCGGGCTTGAGCCGGGACTGGGCGGACTCTAGCTTGCCGATCCGGCCGCAGCCCCGAGCCCCGCCCGGCGAGCCACCTGGAGGGATACCGACATGATCTCCCCGCAGTTCGTTCGCATCACCTTGGCGCCGCTGACCGTTGCGGCCGCGTTCCTCGTGGCCGTCGGGTCCGCCCGAGGCCAGGACCTGACCGACGTGCGGATGGCCGCCGAGCCCGGCGTCGGCGGGGCCCACATCGCGTTCCAGTACGATGGCGACCTGTGGGTCGCGGACCGGGACGGATCCGACGTCCGCCGCATCACGACCCACGATGGCCCGGAGACGAATCCCCGCTTCTCACCGGACGGACGCTGGCTGGCCTTCACCGGCGAATACGATGGCAACTCCGACGTCTTCGTGGTGCCCGTCGACGGCGGCGTGCCGACCCGCCTCACCTGGCACCCCGGCGCCGACCTGGTCCGGGACTGGACGCCCGACGGCAGCGGCGTGCTGTTCCTCTCGCAGCGGAGCGTGCACACGAACCGACACGCCCAGCTGTTCGTCGCGCCCGTGGATGGCGGCATGCCCGAGCGGCTTCCCATCCCGTCCGCGTACACGGCCACCTTTTCCCCCGACGGCCGCCGGATCGCCTACACGCCCCTGACGGAAGCGACGGCGCAGTGGAAGCACTACCGGGGCGGGCGGACGTCACGCATCTGGCTCTTCGACCGGGACGACCACTCCATCGTGGAGATCCCCCAGCCCGAGGGGCGGAGCAACGACACCGACCCCGTCTGGATCGACGACGCCATCTACTTCCGGTCCGACAGGAACGGCGAGTTCAACCTGTTCGCCTACGACGTGGCGGCGGCGACCGTCGAGCAGCTCACCTTCCACGAGGACTTCCCCATCCTGGCCCTGGACGGCGACGACACCGGCATCGTCTACGAGCAGGCCGGTTACCTTCACGCCTACGACCCGAGCGCGGGCCAGACCGAGCGACTGACGATCGCGCTGACCACGGACCTCAACGAGACGCGAGCGCGTTACGCCTCCGGCGACCGCTGGCTCCGGGGCCACGACGTTTCGCCGTCCGGGGCCCGGGCGGTCTTCGAGTTCCGGGGCGACATCGTGACCGTGCCCGCCGGGAAGGGGGACGCGCGTGCCCTCACGTCGTCCTCGCTGTCCCACGAGCGGTCCCCCGTCTGGTCCCCGGACGGGACCCGGATCGCGTACTTCTCGGACGCGGCCGGCGAGTACCAGCTGGTCGTCGCGCCACAGGACGGACGCGGGGAGGGCCGGCGCTACGACCTGGAGGGCGCCGGGTTCTACGAGGACCCCAGGTGGTCGCCGGACGGGCGCCGGATCAGCTTCACCGACAACGCGTGGACCCTCTTTGTCCTCGATCTCGGCAACGGACACGTGACGGAGGTGGCCTCGGAGGCCGTCTACGGCCCGGTCAGGACCCTGCACCACGCTTGGTCCCCCGACTCCCGCTGGCTGGCGTACACGCTCAACACGCCCACCTACTTCCAGCGCGTGCACCTCCACTCGCTGGAGACCGGTGAGTCCCGCGCCATCACCGACGGGCTCGCCGACGTGGCGGAGCCCGTCTTCGACGCGGGTGGCGACTACCTCTACTTCACGGCCTCCACGGACGCCGGACCCGTGCGCCAGTGGTTCGCCCAGTCCAATGCCGACATGGAGTTGAGCCAGAGCCTCTACCTGGCGGTGCTGCCCGAGGGCGTGCCATCGCCGCTGAAGCCGGAGAGCGACGAGGAGCGTCCGGGGGAGGAACCGCCCCCGGGCGACGAGGAAAACGAGGCGGCGGGCGACGTCGACGTCGAGATCGCGTTCGAGGACCTGGCGCAGCGGATCGTGACCGTGCCCGTGGGGGAGGGCGTTTTCCGCGGTCTGCAGGCGGGGCCCGGGGGCCAGCTCTACTACCTGCGCATGGCGGAGGACGGCGGCTGGAGCCTCCGTCGCTACGACCTGGCGGAACGCGAGGAAAAGACCCTGTTGCCCGGCGCGGAAGCGTTCCGGTTGGCCCGCGGCGGGGAGAAGGTGCTGGCGCGGGTGGGCGAGGACTGGCTGATCGCCAGCGTGACCGCGCCGGAGATCGATCCCTCGGCGGGACACCTGGCCACGGACGACATCGAGATCCGGATCGAGCCCCGGGAGGAATGGGCCCAGATGCTCCGGGAGGCCTGGCGCATCAACCGCGACTACTTCTACGACCCCGGCATGCACGGCGCGGACTGGGACGCGGTCTGGGAGAAGTACGCGGCGTTCCTGCCTCACCTGGCCACGCGCGACGACCTCGGCCGCGTGATCCAGTGGATGCTGTCGGAGCTGGCCGTGGGGCACAGCTATAGCGGCGGCGGCGATTTCCCGGATGAGGCCGACGAGGTGCCGGGCGGTCTGCTGGGCGCCGACTTCGAGGTGGAAGGGGGGCGCTACCGGTTCGCCAAGGTCTACGGCGGCCTCAACTGGAACCCGGCGCTGCGGTCACCGCTCACGGAGCCGGGCGTGGACGTCGAGGCCGGCGAGTACCTCCTGGCGGTGAACGGGGAGGACATCCGGCCGCCGCAGAACCTCTACCGGCCCTTCGAGAACACCGCTGGCAAGCAGGTCGAGATCACCGTCGGTCCCCGGGCCGACGGCGGGGGCGCGCGGACGGTGACCGTCGTCCCGGTGGAGGACGAGACCGCGCTCCGCAACCGGGACTGGGTCGAGGCCAACATCCGGAAGGTGCACGAGGCCACGGATGGACGAGTCGCCTACGTGTACGTGCCCAACACCGCCGGGCTCGGGCACGAGTACTTCAAGCGGTACTTCTTCCCCCAGGCCGACCTGGACGCGATCATCATCGATGAACGCTTCAACGGCGGCGGCCAGCTCGCGGATTACTACATCGACCTGCTGAACCGGCCGTACGTCGCCCACTGGAACACCCGGTACGGCGCCGATATCAAGACCCCGATCGCGTCGATCCAGGGACCCAAGGTCATGATCACCGACGAGACGGCCGGCTCCGGCGGCGACCTGCTCCCCTGGATGTTCCGGAAGTTCGGGCTGGGACCCATCGTCGGGCGCCGCACCTGGGGCGGCCTGGTCGGGATCCTCGGGTTCCCGCCCCTCCTCGACGGCGGGTACGTCACCGCGCCGAACCTGGCCATCTGGACCGAGGACGGCTTCATCGTCGAGAACGAGGGCGTGGCTCCCGACATCGAGGTGGAGCAGACCCCCGCCCTCGTGATCCAGGGGCGCGACCCGCAGCTCGAGCGCGCCATCGAGGAGGCGCTGCGTCTCCTCCGGGAGGACCCGCCGCCGGAGTACCGGCGACCCGAGTACCCGGTCCGGGTCCGCCGCTGAGGGCGGCCGACTGGTCCGCGTCCGCACCCAGACGCCCGCCCGGACCCGCGCCGCCAGAAACCGAAGAGGGGAGAGGCTGAACTTCAGCCTCTCCCCGCCTCCGTCCACGCGACGCTCTCCCCGGTTTCCCGCCGTCACGCGGTTGCTGTCGGCAGGAGAACGGGGCAAGCCCGATGCCAGGTCCCCCCGGATCCGCCGAATCCCGCCCGGTTATGCGGTAAACCGGCACTACCGCCTCGCCGAACCCCGGCGCGTGACCCCGTAAAGATGACGTCCATCCGCAAGTCTTTTCGTGGCTCGCGATCGGCGGCACCGGGATGCGAAAAAAGTACTGAAGCGGGCAAAATCATCGTCGTTTCCGTCGGATCGCGGCGCCGTTGCGCGATCGCCTCACCGAGCGGCTAACCGGTTGCGGCGCAGCGATCTGTACCCCGGATCGGCGGGATTCGGGTCGAAATGGGCCAAGCATTGCCCCTACATACGTGCGACAACCATAACCGGGGTGGCGGCCTCAACCGATTGAACCGACGGCCCGCCTCCCGGGCTCGAGTCAGGAGGGTGCATGATGATGGTGCAGACTTCCACCGGGGCCCGGACGACCATTTGGCTGATTGTCCTGACCTTGCTGCTTGCCGCCTGTACCGACAGCACCGGTCCGGACGTCACGGAGACCCCACCCCCCGAGCTGACCTTCTCGCCCTTGCGCGCGGTGTACTCGATGAGCCCGAGTACAATGGGCATCCTGGCGGAGAAATCGGCGGACGATGCCGTGGCCGGGAACCGCTGGTGCAACCCCAGGCAGGAATGGTTCGATCCCGCCCTGGAGGAATGCCGTGGCGCGGCCGAGGATCCCCCGTTCGGTACGGTCAGCGCGAATGATGGCGAGATCCTCCTGATCGCGCCGCCGGCCCGGGCCGCGCCGTTCCTCTGGACGGGCCCGCCGAGCCGGAGCAACCCGTTCCCGGAGGAGGGCGACTTCACGGTCGACATCCGGGTCAAGGTCGAGCAGTTGGGCGGCCACGGCACGGGGATCTACATGTTCCCGTGGGACCCGGCGGAGACGAAGGGCTCCAACAGCCCGTTCCGGCCGGCCGTCATGCGGATCTGGGCCGACGCCTATGGACGCCTGCGGGTGTACCTGCCGGGTGCGATGGTCCGGGTCCCGGACGCCCTGGCGCCCCACTCCTACCGGCTGGCCTACGAGAACGGCGCATACACGCTGTTCATCGATGGAGAGCACGCGGTGGGGCCGATCATCACCGACGTCCGACCCACCGCCATCTGGCTGGGCAACCCCATATTCGCCGACTGGGGCGTCGGCGACTGGAGCGACTTCCGGGTCTCCCAGCTCACCGTGAGCACCCCGGCGGTGGAGGCCATGAGCGTTCCGGTGGACGTGAAGCCGGGCAGCTGTCCCACCCCGGTCAACCTCCGCGGCCGTGGCGTGGTCCCGGTTGCCGTGGCGGGGACGGCCGAGCTGGACGTCTCGCAGATCGACCCGGCCACCATCAAGCTGGCCGGGGTCGCGCCGCTGCGCTGGGCGTACGAGGACGTGACCACGCCGGTCGATCCCTACACCGGGAAGACGGTGGACGACTGCACCGATGCGGGCAGCGACGGGATCATGGACGTGGCGCTCAAGTTCTCCAAGGAGGAGCTCGCCGGTGCGATCTCGGCGGAAGCGCCGCAGGGGGAGTTCACCCTGACCGTGACCGGCAGCCTGCTGCCGGAGTTCGGCGGTACGCCCATCGAGGGTGAGGACGTCGTACTGATCAGCAACCGGTGGTAGCGTCCGGCTGACGCCGGTCGGCGCTCCGGGCGCCGACGAACGCGCCACGGGGACTCCCGGGTCTCCGTGGCGCGTTCGTCTTGCCGGCGCCGGCGCCGGGAGCCGCGCGGCCGCTTCAACGGTCCGTCCGGACCTCGAGTCGGCCGTCGGCGGCGAGCCGCACCCGCGTCGTGAGCTTCCGGCTCTCCCGGTCGAGGGTGTCGGCGAGCCAGCGGGCGTCCTCGGGCGCTGCCCTGGAGAGGCGGAGCCGGTGGATGCGCATGGGAGCCATCCGGAGCCGCCGGAGCGCGCCGGACGGCCCGAGCTCCGGGAAGTACATCAGGGTCAGCTCCGGGCGGAAGGATTCCCGGCCGCCGATCCCCTCGTAGTCGTTCAGGAAGTCGCCGGCGCCGTACAGGATCAGCCGGTCGCGGTATACCTCGATCCCCCGGGGGTGGTGGGAGGAATGGCCGAACACGACGTCCACGGCGCCCGAGTCGACGAGGCGGTGGGCGAACTCGCGCTGCGCCGGGGGCACCCTGTAGCCCCAGTTGCCCCCCCAGTGGATCGACACGACCACGCGATCCCCGGACCGTCGAGCCTCCGCCACCGGCCCGACCACGGACCGGAGCCCGGCCGGGTCCAGCGCCGGTAGCACGTTCACGCCGGCCTCCCGCTCCGCCGCCGCCCACGAGGCCGGCACGCCCGCGTCCGGCATGGCCCAGGCGAAGACGAGGAGCCGACCGGCGTCGGTGGACGCCGCCGCCGGCCGGGCCGCACCGCTGCGATCGCGGCCCGCCCCCGCCACGGCGATCCCCCGGTCCTCCAGCACCTCCAGGGTGTCCAGCAGTCCGACCCGCCCCCAGTCGAGGACGTGGTTGTTCGCCAGCACACAGCAGTCGATCCCGGCCGCCGACAACACCGGCGCGTTGTCGGGGTGCATGCGGTAGTGGATGCCCTTGGAGCGCAACCAGTCGTCGCTGGTGGTGACCGACGTCTCGAGGTTGATGATCCGGACATGGGGCGCCGCCTCGTCGAGCTCGTCCAGCGCATCCCCCCACACGTAGTCCCACGAGACCGGAGCGGAGATCGGGCCGCTCCGCTCTTCCGCCAGCGCCACATAGCGCCGCGCGCTGCTGACGTACGGCTCGTGCAGTCCCGGGTCCACGGGGTGGGGCAGCACCTGATCGACGCCCCGGCCCGTCATGACGTCCCCGGCCAGGAACAGCTTCATCGGATCCTCGCGTCTCGTCCGGCTCCGGAAGACCGCCGGGGCCAGGGTCAGGCCCATGGAGGCGTTCCCCATCAGACGCAGGAACGCCCTGCGGTCGCTGCCGGCTCCCGCCCCGGAGCCGCCCTGTCCTCCTCCGCCGGCAGCCCCTCGGCCTTCCGTCGGCGGGGCGGAGGAGCGGGCACCCGGGTCGGGTCGGTCGGACGCTCCCTTTGCTCCCGTCCCCCGTGCTCTCACGATCCCACCTCCGGACTCGTCAGCCAGCGGGGCAAGACGCGTTCCCGGCGTTCCGGGCGGATCCCCGCCTCCACACGGCCCCGGAGGCGCGCCGCCGGCGATCCGGCATTACGTTTCCGGGGCCCCCAGGACAGGGCGGTCCCGGAACGCCGGGCCGCGAACGGCGGCCCGGGAGGATTGAGCCCGGAGGGACCATGGATCGAGGGAGGAGCCGCGGTATGCGATCGCCGGGGTCGGGAGCGGGCCCTGGCCGTCCGCCGTGGCCCCGGGTCGCCGGAGCGTCGGGCCGGGCCGCCGCCGGGGCCTCGAGCCGGGCCGGTACGTCCCCGGGCGCGCGCACCCTCGTGCTGTGGGCCTGGGTCGTCACGACGCTGGTCTCCGCGGGCCCGCTGCCCGCGCAGGAGGTTGCGGAGCCGGAGCGCCCGCGCATCGGGCTGGTGCTCAGCGGAGGGGGCGCCCGGGGCGCGGCCCATGTCGGGGTCCTCCAGGTCCTCGAGGACCTCAGGGTCCCGGTGCACGCCGTGGTCGGGACCAGCATGGGCGCGATCGTCGGCGGGCTGTACGCGTCCGGCCTGAGCGCCGACCGGTTGGAGCGGGAGCTCCTGGCACTCGACTGGGCCGCCATCTTCCGGGACGACGTGCCCCGCCAGAGTGTGAGCTTCCGACGGAAGGAGGAGCAGCGTCAGGTCCTCCTGGACCAGGAGTTCGGAGTGGACCTCGACGGGATCGAGCTCCCGAATGGGCTGGTGGCGGGACACCGGCTGGGCCTCCTCCTGGAGACGCTGCTCCTCCCCGTCCTGGAGGAGGACGACTTCGACCGGCTCCCCATCCCCTTCCGGGCCACGGCCACGGACCTGGGAACGGGCGAGCTGGTCGTGCTCGCGGACGGCCATCTCCCCCGGGCGATCCGGGCGAGCATGGCTGTCCCCGCGGCGTTCACGCCCGTCGAGCGTCGGGGCCGGCTGCTGGTGGACGGGGGGCTCGTGCGGAACCTGCCTCTCGACCTGGTGGAGGCGTTCGATCTGGACGTCGTGATCGCCGTGGACGTCATCTCGGACCTGCAGCCGCCGGACAGCCTCGAGTCGCTGGTGGGGGTCACGCGCCAGGTCATCCGCCTCATGACACGGGAGACCACCCGGCGGGCCCTCGCCGGGCACCAGCCCGCAGTGCTGATCCAGCCGGACCTCGCCAGCTTCTCGTCCGTCGACTTCCCTCTCTCGGAGGCCATGATCCGACAGGGCGAGGCCGCGGCCCGGGAGCACGCCGAAGCGCTGCGACGATGGTCGCTCCCGGAGCCTGAATACGCCGCGTGGCAGCGGACCGTGCGGGACCGCCGGGGGAGCGCCGCGGTCCCCGACTACGTCCGGGTGGAGGGCCCGGACCCCGAAGTCTCGCGACGACTCGAGACCCGGCTGCGGGTCCGCGCCGGTGAGCCCATCGACACGGTGCTCCTGCGGCAGGACCTCGACCGGATCTACGGTCTCGGCGGGTACGACCGTGTGGGGTTCGAGCTGGAGTCGGGCCCCGAGGGCGTCGGTCTCGTGGTCCGGCCGGAGCCCCAGGCGATCGGCCCCACGACGGCGCGGGTCGGCCTCGAGCTCACCGACGACCTCGCCGGCCGCGGCACCTTCACGATCGGTGCCCGGCTGGTCCGCCTGGATTTCACGCCCGCGGGGGGGGAGCTCCGGGTGACCGGTCGGCTGGGGGAGGATCGCGGTCTCGCGGTGGAGCTCTACCAGCCGCTGGCGGCAGGGTCGCCCCTCTTCACCGAGCTGGGCATCGCCCACATCCGCCGCGCTCCACGCTTCGCCCTGCCCGGAACCGGCGAGGCGTATTCCGACCGACGCACCCGGGCCGCCGGTGGGTTCGGGCTGCACATCGGGACCTGGGGCGAAGCGACCGTCGGGATGGCCTACGAGCGGATACGGGCGGAGCCGGAGACCGGCGCCGAGGTGCCGACGTTCGACGGCTGGCAGGGCGCGCTGGAGGGCCGCATCGCGGTGGACCGCCTCGATGATGCGGCGTTCCCCCGGCACGGCGTCCTCGCCCGCGCAGCGCTGACCAGCGTGCGGGCGGACCTCGGCGACGGCCCCGCCCACGACCGGGCCTCCGGCGATGTCACCCTGGTCACGAGTCGCGGCCGGACCACGCTCATGCTCGGCGCGGCGGGCGGGGCCCGTCTCGCCGGCAGCCTGCCGTTCCATGAAGCGTTCCGCCTCGGCGGGTTCCTGCGCCTCTCGGGACTGCCGCCCGACGCCCTCGCGGGCGAGGAGATGGCGTTCGGCCGCGTCCTGCTCCTGCGCACCGTGGGGGCCGCCCGCATCGTCCGGGTCGGCGTCGGCGTGGAGGCCGGTGATGCGTGGCCCGCGGCGGAGGATCCCACGCTCGAGCGCCTGCGGCCGTCCGGTGTCGCCCTCCTTGGGATCCGAACCCTCTTCGGCACCGCCTACCTGGGGCTCGGCTGGAGCGAGGGCGGCCACTGGGCCGGTCACCTCTTCCTGGGCCCGCCGCCGTACTGAGGGGCTCGGCCCGCGGCGCGGGGCGCCCCCCCTACTCCTCGTCGGGCCGGCGGGTAAGGCTGGCCAGGGGTTGGTAGTGAACCTGGTACCGCCGCTCCGGCTCCTCGGCGGGCGCCCCGGCCGCCTCGGCCGCTGCGGCCGCCTCGGCCTCCCGGGCCTCCGCCAGCGCTTCATTGAGCCGGGTCATGGACGCGACCCACTCCCGCTCCTGGATCGCCTCCCGGGCGGCCTCGTCCTCCGCCGGCAGGCTGCGCCCCGTGCGGTACTCGTGGTCCACGAGCGCGCAGTCCGCCGTGTGGAGGTGGGCGGCCCGCTCGCACGCCACCAGGAAGGCCTGGCGGACGGATGGGGCGAGGTCCATGGCGTCGGCGATCTCGGTGACCCGACGGCGGAGCCGGACATCCACTTCCCGGTGACGCTTCTCGTATGCGTGGTGCGCCGCGCGATCGGGTCGGGACATGATCTCCTCCGGGTCGAGTCGAGGCCGCTGTCCTCCCTCCAATCTACAGAGATCGCGGGCGCACGGGAAAGCGGGATGGCCGGATCCTTGAAGAACCACCGTGACCTGCCCCATCATTCAGCATGTCCGTCGTGATCGACCTCCACGCCCACCCGTCCCTGAAGACGTGGCTCGGCGGCAAGCGGCTGGGTCGTCGGCAGCGGGCGAAGCGGGGTTTCGCCCCGCTCACCCTCCGCAGCAGCTACCCCTCGCTCCGGGCCGGCGGCGTGGCCGTGCTGTGGTCGTCGATCTACGTCCCGGAGCGGCGGCTGGCGTCCGACTGCTGGCTGCTGTGGGCCGCGTCCCTGCTGGTGCCGCGGCTCCGGCGGGCGTTCCGCGCCGGGGACCCGTCCCGGATCGCGCACGAGGTGATCGACCACGTGGAAGCGGAGGTCGCCCGTGTCAACGCGGATGCCGGCGCCGCCGTGATCGCGCTCCCCCGGGACAACGGGGAGCTGGACGCGGCGGAGGCGGCCGGAAAGCTGGCGTTCCTGCACACGTTCGAGGGCGCCCACGTCCTGAACGGGGACCCCGCCAACGTCCGGGCGTTCCTGCGTCGGGGCGTGTGCTCCATCACGCTGGCCCACTTCTACCCGAACGAAGCGGCGCCCCCGGTCGATGCCATCCCGAGCGATTTCCTGCTGCGGCGCCTCGGGTGCTTCCGGTACCGGGAGGACCTGGATGCCGGGCTGACGTCCTTCGGCGCGGAGCTGGTGGAGGAGATGCGTGACGTGGGGATGATCGTCGACCTGACGCACGCGACGCCCCGGGCCCGCCGGGACGTCTACGCCCTTCCCGACCGGCGGCACCGGCCCCTGGTCCTCAGCCACACGGGGATGGCCACGCTCCGGGATCACCCGCTGAACGCGAGCCCGGAGGATGTCCGCGCCGTGGCCGAGACCGGGGGCGTGATCGGCGTCATCCTCTACAACCACTGGCTGGCGGGGGACCGGGGCGAGGACCGGTTGGACCACGCGGTCCGGCACATCCGGGAGCTGGCACGCCTGGGGGGTGATGACTGCGTGGCCTTCGGCTCGGACTTCGACGGCATGACCGACCCGCCGGACGACCTCCGGGAGCCGGCCCAGTGGCCGCGGCTGATCCGGGCGCTGGAGGCCGCGGGCTTCGACTCGGCCCGGATCGAGAAGTTCGCGTACGGCAACGCCCGGCGGGTGCTGCGCGACGGCTGGGTCTAGCCGGGGTCGGCGTCGTATTCCTTGCGACGGGTCCCGTTCCAGATGTCCAGGCTCGGCCCCTCCCGCTTCCCCTCCACGTCCTCGTCCTCCCGGTACGCGAACACCATGGTCATCTGGAGCTCGTCGGCGAAGGAGCGGCGGTCGGCGGTCCGGGAGATCAGCGGGAGGAACGTCCCGGTATTGACGTACATCCGGACCCGGCCGTCCAGCTCCGCGCTGAAATAGTCCCGTCGGGCCCGGTGGGTATGCCCGTAGACCAGGAACTGCGTCCAGTCGGGGACGGTTCCCTCCCGGTACTCGTGGGCGGCGCCCTCCAGTAGATGGTCCTTCCTCGGGAGCACCTTCTGCAGGGGCGCCAGCCACCGGGCCCTGCGCTCGAACTCGTCGAAGCTGTCGCCCAGCAGCCGGGCCCGGGCGAGCTGGAGCCGGTCCACCAGGTCGCCGGTGACCAGGAGATCGATCTTCAGCCGGTCCCACTCCGCGGCCAGGGTGCTGTCCAGCACGCCGTCCAGCGCCTTCCCCAGCGCGGCATGCAGGACCTCGCGCCGGGCCGCGCTCGCCTGGCCGCCGACCCACTCGAGCCACTCGAAGACCGACAGCATTGGCCGCACGTTGTTGACGTCCTTGAGCAGCCGCACCAGGTCCTCTCCGCCGCCCGCGTCCCGGACGTGGTGGATCAGCCCGCCCATGAGCTCGGCCGTCACCACCTCGCCGATGGCCATGACGCGGTAGGCCGCCGCGTCGAACCGGTCCGCCGGCGGCGGTCCGGCCAGGACGTCCTTCGCGAACCGGTAGCCGTGGGTGTTCACGTCCCATTCGTGCCCGTGGCGCGCCACGAGCGCGTAGTCGGCCGCCTCGATGCCGGCGACGAGCTCGTCGATCCGGGGCCAGGCCTGCCGGAGCCGGTCCCGCAGCGACGGGAAGTTGTGGAGGACGCGGTCGTGGTTGCCGATCACGTAGCTCACGCGGAAGGCGTCGCCGAAGACCTGCTCGAGCCGGGTCAGCATGGCGCCCAGCCCGCCGATCCGGGCGTCCGCCTCGAGGATCCGGTCCAGAACATCCCGGAACTGACGCTCGCACCGGTCCAGGTCGGCGTTCATGCCGGTCGACGGGTCCAGCGCGCCGCCCCACGGCCGCTCGTTCGGCGGGATGCCCTCGGCCAGCCAGTAGTCCGTACGGACCAGGTCGACGATGTCGCCCAGCAGCACGAGCCGCACCTCCCGGGCATCCCGGGCCGCCACCGCCGCCTCGATGCGCTCCGAGAGGATGCCGAACGCTTCCGGGTTGAAGTTGTTCGCCGTGGTACCGTCAGTCAGGTGGAGGTCGCTGACGAGAACGAGCATGGGTCCCTCCGCGGGCGCGCGGTTCGTTTTGCGGGTCACGACCCCGGAGCGGGCGGGGCCATGGACAGGGCGCGGCGGGGGTCCGGACGGCCGGGGAGCGGCCGCCTCCCTCAGGATCACGGTCGACCCGTCGCGGTGCAATGCTCGCGCGGCCGGGGGGGCCACGACCGGGCGGCTCGAGAAACCGACGGGAAGCCAGGCTCGTAGGAAGGGGAGGGGCCCGCGTCGTGGACCCCCACTCACCCCCGGATCCAGGGAGCTGCGCTCATGACCAGCATCGAGGCCATCATGTCGGGCATCCTCGGTACGTTGCTGATCCTCACGCCCGCGGCGGTCATCCTGCTTCGTCCCGTGTTCAGGAGGCTGGGCGACTACCTCGAAGCGGCGGCGGCGGAGAAGAGGCGCGGCGCGAATGGTCGGGAGCTGACGGAAATGAGGGCCGCGCTGGAGCGGTTCGAGTCGCGCCTGACACTGACCGAGGAGCGGCTGGACTCCCGCCTCTCGCTGACCGAGGAGCGGGTGGACTTCCAGGAGAAGCTGCTGTCGGACAGGAACGCGGGCGCGCCGGGGTCCGCAGGCGGACAGAAGGGACCCGTCGCCTCCTGAGCCGTGAGGGCCCCCGGCCCGGTCGGGATGGCCCTTCCGCTGGCGCCCCCCTCCCGCTTCAGCCGAACTTCTTCACGATCCGGCGAACCGTGCCGAGCGTCCTCATGGTCCCGGTCTCGCCGCCCGTGATGCCGCCCGGCTCGAACGCGGAGATGGAGGCCGTGGACAGCCCGCCCCGGCGGAGCCAGTAGATCTCACGGCCACGGATTCTGAAGCGGTCGTCGTCCGTCTCCAGCTCTTGCAGGTGCGATGCCATGGCCGCGTCCGGCGCCTGCCGCAGGAAGAGGACGTGGACCTTGAAACCGTCCGCCTCCGCTTCCCGGGGCGCCGCCCACGCCGCGATCGCCTCGAGCTCCGCCATGGGTCGCACGAAGGTGTCCACCGGGTAGCCGAGCGTGTCCTCGAGGTACCGCTCCAGATCCCGGGCCACGGCGTCGGGGTCCCGGCCGGGATGGTCGAATACGACGTTCCCTGCCGCCTGGTACACCGCCACGCCCTCCAGCCCGGCGCCCTGGACGACCTCCCGGAGGCGGTCGTTCGTCAGCCGCCGGTTCCCGAGGTTGATCCCCCGCAGGAACGCCACGAGTCGAACGTCACTGCCCATCAGATGCCCTCCCGCCAGATCCTGGCGCCGGTTCCAAGGTAGTGCCCGGCCCCCGCGGCTCCGCAAGCCACTGTCCCGCGGCTCGCTCGCCGCGTGCCGCGCGCCGTCCGCTCACAGCCCGAGCTGCCGCTGAACGGCACGGGAGGACCGGGGCCGGCGCCGTTCGAACCGGCCGGCGGCGGCCCGGACCTCCACGTTCAGCCCCGGCCGCGTGATGCTCCGTACGTGCGCGGCCCCGAGCACGCGGCGGCTCCCTTCCGTGGCCGGCGAGCCGTGCGTACGGATCCGGAGCACCGCGTCCGGCGGCGCCTCGACGACGAGGGCCCGGAGCGCCGCATCGAGGGCCGCCGCGTCCAGGCCTCCGATCCCGAGGTCCCGGACGATCATGGGCCGCGCGGGGAGCGGACGGAAGCGCCAGACCGGCGGCTCGCCGGCGCCGGACCCACCGACGTCCACCACCACGTAGCCCTTCGGCTCATCCCGTTCCGCCACGGACGTGCGCTCCACCGACCCCGGGTACAGCACCGGCGCGGCCAGCGGCTCGCCCCGCAGGTCCCGCGTCAGCACCTGGTGGCGGTGGATGTGCCCCGAGAGGACGGCCGCGAAGCCCGACGGCACATCGCTCCCGCGCACCACGTCCGGACCGGTGGTGAACGTGTAGTCGGACGGCCCGACCGTCGCCCCCTCCACACACTGATGCATGCACAGCAGATCGGTCGACCCGCTGTCGGGCCGCCAGCCGGTCCGGCGAAGCAGGTCCCGGAACCGGAGCCGCACGTCGCGACGCTGGAACGGAAACCCCACGAACCGCAGGCGGACCCCACGGACCACCACCCCGATCGCCCGGGGGCGGTCGAACACGTGGATCCCCGGATGCCGGGCGAACCGGGCGTGGGGGATCCGCGACCGCTCGTGGTTGCCCGGAACCAGGTAGACCGGAACCCCCGCATCCGCGACCCGTACCAGCGGCGCCAGCGCCTGGTACGCCAGACCGGGCCCGACCCGCGACCGATGGAACAGGTCCCCGCCGTGGACCACCACGTCGACCTCCCCCGACAGCGCCGGCGCCAGCGCGGCCTCGTAATTCGCCTGGAAGTCGTGACCGCGCCGCCGGCGCGCCACGCGAGGCCGCGACGGCAGGTCGAACCCGAGATGGGTGTCGGCGAGCAGCAGGATCCGGACAGGCGGAGTCATCCTCTGAAGCTATGGGGTTCGGCTTTTGTTCGGTAGGGTCCGGTCCAACGCCGTTCCGCGTCGGATCCAGGCACATCGGTCAGGGAGGCGGCTGTCGCCTCCGGCGTCAGCGTCGGGCCCGCGCTCGGGGCGGTGAAAGGGGTGCCGTCGCAGGCGGCCAGGGCGGCCGCGAGGAGGGCGGCGAGACCGATCGTACTCGGCGAGATGCTGCGCATGACGACCTCCGGTCGGAAAAGAAGGGATGCCGGCGGCGCCATTCCGGGGCCGCCCGGGTACCCCCTCGATGGGATCGGCCCGTCAATCCGCCCTGACCTCTTCGATCAATCGAAAGTCAACTTCCCCGAAGACCAGAGAGCGGATGGCGTTGGCGGAAACGGGTGGGCGCTCCCGGTCCACCGGAATCAGAGGACCGGAGGCCCGGGCGGAACGACTCGCGAGATCTGCCACGGTACGGATCGGGCCCCGGACCGATAGTTGCGCGCGCTCGGCGCCCCAGCCCGACCCCAGACCAGGAGGGACGTGTGAGCCCCGACGACCGGCGGGAGAAGAGGAACGGCAGCGTCCAACCGCGCTTCGTGGATGCCCGGTGGGCCCTCACGGGGGGCGCCTTTACAGCCATCTTCGTTCTGGGCCTGATGGGGCTCGTCGGAGGGGTCGCGGACTACGAGGCCCGTCGTCTCCTGGAGGCGACCATGCCGACGATCCGCTTCCTGTCCTCCTCCGTGATGACCGCATCGGCCACGATCCTGGCGCTCATGCTCACCATGCTCGGCATGAGCGCCGAGACGGAGGCGGAGCTGAAGGGCGTCCACTACCGTCGGATCCAGCAGACCTCCGTGATGGCGGTGGTGGCGCTCATCGCGTCGATCGCGGTGCTCATGATCCTCACCTTTCCCCTGGAGGAGTCCGAGCAGCTGCGCCAGTTCTACAGCGTCGTCTACTACACGCTGCTCGGCGCGTCCGCCGTGCTCGGCGGCATGATGGTGTCGGTGGTCCTCATGCTCCTCAACGCCATCCGCGAGCTCGTGGGCGTGTTCCACCCCCGCGGCGACAGCCAGCTGCTCGCCGACGAGCGGAAGTAGTTCGACCCGGGCAACGTCGCCCGGAGCCGATCGGAGGGGAGCCGCCCGGATCGGCTGGCCGCGAGTCGCCGGCGGTGGGGGCGGCGCGGATGGCTTGACGAAAAGGGGTCCGGAGAGCACCATTGTACGATCCCCCTGCTGACTCCGCCGCCCCCGGGCCGGCGCGCCCTGGGCCGACCGGAGCTGCACGTCCCGTCGCGATGGCCGGCCGTGGCGTCGTCATGGCCCAGGAAGCCCGCCCCGTCGGGGCCGGACCCATGTGAACAACCTGGAGGACCGGAATGGGACCACGGGTCGCGGATCTGCTGCTGTTCGCCGCGGTGGCGGCGTCCATTGCGTGCGGAGGTGACGGGGGGACGGGGCCGTCGGAGCGGACCCCGGCGGCGCTGGTGAAGGTGGCGGGGGACGGGCAGGCGGGGGTGGCCGGTGAGGCGCTTTCGGCGCCGCTGGTAGTGCGAGTGGACGACGGTTCCGGGTCACCGCTGGCGGGCGTGGCCGTTCAGTGGTCGGCGGCGGCCGGCACGGTGGAGCCGACAACCGCCACGACTGGGTCGGACGGGCGGGCGATGGCGACGTGGACGTTGGGGACCGAGGCGGGGCCGCAGACGGCGCGAGCCACGGTGCCGGGTGTCACCGCCGCCACGTTCGAGGCGAC
>JABAOG010013390.1_pt1 | contig 32217 bp, 34 predicted proteins | sample 7062131 | NCBI WGS metagenome assembly JABAOG01 (sample SAMN14538629, study PRJNA623070) | marine sediment metagenome | biome: marine biome [ENVO:00000428]; feature: marine pelagic biome [ENVO:01000023]; material: deep marine sediment [ENVO:00002113] | place: India: Arabian Sea | collected... | reverse complement strand
TGTCACCCCGCGGCACCTGCCGCCTGTGCCCGACAGGGTAGAGGCAGTGCGAGGGGTCGCTGTTCCCACCACCAATCTGTACGCCAGCTGGATCACTGGACATCGGTTGTCCATCTGTAAGTAGCCGACCAACACCGATCATCACAAAGATCCCTCCCGCGTAATCAGCCGCGCAATCCCCCGCTCAGGTTAACCGATCCCTCACCCCCTATTTCCCCCACGCATGGGATTGTTCCACGCTTTCATCCCTGCTATCTTCAAGATATGCACATCATTCCACACAATGCCGGCAGTGGATTGGTGCTCTACATGCATCTGGAGCGCATCCCCGCCGAGCTGACCCAACTGACAGCTCAACTGGCACTGCGCGGCCCGGTTCGCGTTCTCGATGGCGGAAACGTCTTCCAGGCATACCCGATCGCCCGCATGGTGCGCCGCCATACCGCCGACCTGGACGAAGCCCTGGGCCGTTTGCAGATCGCCCGGGCTTTCACCTGCCATCAGGTCTACACCCTGCTGCACGGCATTGAGGCCATCCAGGCGCCAACCATCGCCCTCAACCTGCTGACCACCTTCTATGACGAGAACGAAGACCTGGATGAGTCGCACCGCCTGCTGCGGGCCTGTATCACGGAGCTGCGCCGGCTGGCTTCCCCAGGCGTGGTGGTGATCAGCGCGCGGATCCCTAAGCCGCAGCACGAGGAGCGCGCTTTCTTTTTGGAGGAACTGGCGGAGGCTGCCGACCGCTTGATCACCGTCACCCCGCCACCTCAGCCCGAACAGCTCAACCTATTCTGAAGAAACCCACACAAGGAGGAACCATGGGACGAACCATTGCACCGATCACTCAGGAATTTCTCAAAGAACAGGCCGCCTTCGCCAGTTTCCGGCGCGCTCTGCGCCGCCGCGACCAGCTTGCCCTGGACTACCTGTTCGCCTCTGCGCACAAGCACCTGGCGGCTGTCGGCCAGGCGGCGCACGCCCTGCCTTTTGAGGTCATGCTGCTGGCCATGCTGCTGGAGGAACACAAGGAGGTCATGCGCCTGCGCCAGATGCTCGAAGATCCCATACTGGGAGCGTAACGCGGATGGAGAGTATCACCGGATGGCTGCTGGACCTGTACGCCGCCCCGGGCGAGGGCGTGGTCGTCTGGCTGATCGGCGAGGACGGCGCCCGCTACCGGCTGCGGCAGAACTTCCCGGTCACCTTTTATGCCGCCGGTCCGCGCGCTCAACTGCGCGCCCTGTGGCGTTTTTTGCGCCGCCAGCCAGTGCGAGTCCACCTGGCGCGTGATGCACGCCGTGACCTGTTCCAGCCCGAACCGGTCCCCGTGCTGTCCATCCAGGTGGAGCAGGCTGCAGAGCAATCCCGCCTGTTCTACAAGGTCAGCCGGACTTTCCCCGAGCTGACCTACTACGACGCTGACATTCCCCTGTCCCTGCGCCACGCCGCCGTCTACCGCACTTTCCCGCTGGCTCGCTGCCAGATGGATGTTGACCACGCAGAGCCTGGTAATCACGCGGAGCCTGATAGCCACGCTGAGCCTGGTAATCAAGCGGAGCCTGGTAACCACGCAGAGCCTGATTCCGAAGAATATCAGATCCAGCGCATCGAGACCTTCGATTCCCCCTGGGAGCTGGACCCAATCGTGCCGCCGATGCGTATCATGAGCATCAAGCCCGAAGAGGACCCCAGCCACGCCGCCCCCAAAGGTCTGCTGGTGCGTACCGGTCGGCATGAAGATCTGCACCGCCTGCCGCTGGAACCGGAACGATCCCTGCTGGTCGGCCTGGGCGCACTGCTGCGGCGATTCGACCCCGACCTGATCATGACTGCCTGGGGCGACACCTGGCTGCTCCCCTACCTGCTGGAACTGCAGGAAAAGCTGGGCATTGACATCCCCCTCAACCGGGATGCTGACCGCCCGGTCATCCAGCGACCGGAGCGGGTTTACTTTGCCTACGGCCAGGTGATCTACCGCGGCCAGCAGGTTCGCCTGTTCGGGCGCGGGCACTTGGACGTACACAACGCCGTGCTCTTCGGCGACTATGGTCTGGACGGTGTGCTGGAGATGTCACGCGTCACCTGCCTGCCGCTGCAGAGCGCCGCCCGCCTGTCCCCCGGCACGGGCATCTCTTCCATGCAGATCATCACCGCCCTGCGGGAGGGCATCCTGGTGCCGTGGCACAAACAGCAGGCTGAGTACCCAAAGTCCGCCATGGACCTGATCGAGGTCGACCGCGGCGGGATGGTCTACCAACCGATCATCGGTCTGCATAAAGATGTGGCAGAGATCGACTTCATCTCCATGTACCCGAGCATTATGGCGCGCTTCAACGTCTCGCCAGAGACGGTCGGCCCGGATGTACCCAACGCCCAGCCGGTGCCGGGGCTCAACCTGCACATTGACCCGGATACGCCCGGCCTGGTCCCGCAGACGCTCGAGCCGCTGCTCAACAAGCGCCTGGCGCTCAAGGGTGCCCTGGCTGAACTCCCCCGCTGGGATCCGCGCCGNNCGGCTACCTGGGCTACAAGAACGCCCGCTTTGGACGCATTGAGGCCCACGAAGCGGTGACCGCCTACGGCCGGGAGGCCCTTCTGTTAGCCAAAGAGGCTGCGGAGGCGCGCGGCTTCACCGTGCTGCACATGTATGTCGACGGGTTGTGGGTGCGCAGGGACGGCGCCAGCAAGGTCGAAGATTTCCAGCCGCTTTTGGAGGACATTATCGAGAAGACCGGTCTGCCGATCGCTATGGACGGCATCTACCGCTGGATCGCTTTCCTGCCCTCGCGGGTGGACGAGCGCGTCCCGGTGGCTAACCGCTATTTCGGTATCTTCCAGGATGGCAGCCAGAAGGTGCGCGGCATCGAGATCCGCCGCCACGACACGCCGGTGTTCATCGGCGAGATCCAGCAGGCGATGCTCGACCGCATGGCTGAACTGCCCAGCGCTGATGACCTTCCTGACCTGCTGCCGGAGTTCGTGGATTACCTGCAGCGCTGGATGCGGGCGCTGCGCAAGGGGCGCATCCCGCTGGAAAGACTGGTCGTCTCGCAGAAGCTCAGCCGCGAGCTGGACGAGTACCGCGTCCCCTCCCCGCCGGCACGGGCGGCGAAGCAGCTGCAGGCTATCGGCCGGGAGTTCCGCCCCGGGCAGCGGGTGCGTTTCATCTTCACCCGCGGTGAGCCGGGTGTGTACGCCTGGGACCTGCCCGAACCGCTCAACCCCGCCGCCGTTGACGTGGAGCGCTACACCCGCCTGACCCTGCGGGCAGCCCATGCTATCCTGCAACCCCTGGGTGTGGACGAGGATGTGCTGGAGAACTGGATCATCCGCAACGCCAGCTACGTGGCACCTCCCGGCGTGCTGACCTCCCGGCGTGCTCGCAAGTCCCCGCTGTGGACAAACCCGTTGGTACCGGAGAAGGTGGATGAGAAATACTTCTATTCGGTAAATATGTCAGAGGTATTTACGACCAGGAATCCCCCGCCTGCCAGTATTGATCAAAGGCAGAGTTACGCTCTGCTGCCTGCAGAACAGGCCACATAAAATTACGGCAATTGTGATTAATTGCCGTAATTTTGTAATATTTCGTGCTTTAGTTGATATGAATTATGAAGTTAACACGGGAGATTTGTCTTGTTGCCTTATAAATGATCAATCAGGATTCCACCGGCGGCTTTCTTGTGTGCCAGTCCGTTACCTGCTGGTNNCCGTAATTTTGTAATTATTCGTGCTTTTGTTGATGTAAAAATGAAGTTATCGCAAGATATGTACCTTGTTGCTTTGTATTTGATCAATCAAGAATCCACCGGCGGCATCTTCGTGTGCCAGTCCGTTACCTGCTGGTAGCGGTCCACCAGGCGCAGCAGCTTGATTTCACTGCTCATTGGACCAAGGAACTGCATGCCTATGGGTAGGTTTTCCCCATCAAACCCGATCGGGAAAGACACTCCGGGGATGCCTGCCAGGTTGGCTGGAAGTGTGAAGATATCCTCCAGGTACATCGCCAGCGGATCATCCTTGTGAGCGCCGATCTTGAAGGCTGTGGTTGGTGCAACTGGTGCAGCAATAATGTCCACTTTCTCAAATGCCAAATCGAAATCCTGCCGCATCAGTTGGCGGACCTGCTGTGCTTTTCCGTAGTAGGCGTCATAGTACCCCGCCGATAATCCGAATGTACCCAGCATGATCCTTCTTTTGACCTCATCACCGAACAACTCACCACGGGTGTGCTTGTAGATGTCCTCCAGGTTTTCCCCTTCCAGACGCGGCCCATAGCGAATGCCATCATAGCGTGCCAGGTTGGCAGATGCCTCTGCCGTAGCGACCAGGTAGTAAACCGGTACGGCGTACTCCGTGTGCGGCAGGGAGATGTCGACGGTCTCTACCCCCAGGTCAGCAAAAAGATCCATAACCGCCTGGATCGAAGCTTCAATCTCTGGCTGCAGACTCTCTCCAAAATACTCCAACGGTATACCTATGCGCAAACCCTCCAAATCGACGATTTCCTCACCCCACTCAGTCGAAAAAGGAGATTTCAGGCTGGTCGCATCCAGTGGATCATGACCTGCCATGTTCGTGAAAACTTTATAGGCTTCTTCGGCTGATTGGGAAAGCACACCAATGGTGTCCAATGAAGAACCATAAGCGATCAATCCATAGCGGGAGACCTGCCCATAGGTCGGTTTTAATCCAGTCACGCCGCAGAAAGCCGCCGGCTGGCGCACGCTGCCGCCGGTATCTGTACCCAGGGCAACCGGTGCCAACCTGGCGGAAACCGCTGCCGCGCTGCCCCCGCTGGATCCGCCCGGCACCCGTGTTCGGTCCCACGGGTTGTGCGTCACCCCGTAACCCGAGTTCTCCGTCGAGGAACCCATGGCAAACTCATCTGTGTTGGTTTTCCCGAGGACGACCATACCACAGTCGAGCAGGCGTTTCGCTGCTGTCGCATGGTATGGGGCAACAAATCCCTCCAAAATGCATGACCCGGCAGTGCACTGAAAACCTTCCACCATGATCAGGTCTTTGATAGCAATCGGTATCCCTGTCAGTGGGCTGATTTCCATCACTTCTTTCTGCCGGTAAGCCTGCAGTTTCTGGTCAGCAGCCCTGGCATGGGTTTCTGCCAGTTCAGGAGTCAGGCTGATGAAGGCGTTCAACTCCGGATTTTGCTGCTCCGCCCGCTTTAGGAAGGCGTGGGTGACTTCCAGGCTGCTCACTTCTCCATCCCGAAGTGCCCGGGTAAGTTCCGCCAGGTTCAGGTCGATGATCTCGGCCATCAACCCTCCAGCACCGGCGGGACTCTGAATTGCCCATCCTGCATCGAGTCCGTGTTCCTTTCCAGGTCTTCCATCATCAAGCCCGGGTAGGATATATCCTCCCGCAGACGGGAATCACCTGTTTGCTCCTCACCATGTGTGGACACCTGTGAGGTGTCTACGTCCTGGATCTGATCAAAATATTCCAGGATATCGGAAAGCTGCTGCTGGAACTGGGTCACTTCTTCCGGGGTCAGGGCTAATCTGGCTAAATGAGCGATATGTTGGACTTGTTCTCTGGTCAGCGACATCAGCGGGAATTATAACCGATATCAAGTGGGACGCACTTCAAAAAAAGTGCGTCCCATTTTCAATCAATAATGTAATGACCATACTTCACCACTCCGCCGCGTACCAGCGCAGGTACTGCTCGATATGACTCCCCCAATATTCCTCGTCGTGATACCCTGGAAACAAATACCATTCATGCGGGACACCCGCCTCGTCGACGATCGACTCTAGCTGGGTGACCTCATCCAGCCAGATATCCCTCTCTCCCACATCCAGGTAGATACGCGGTAGGCTGGTGCTGGGGATAGCCTCCAGCCAGGCGCGCATCTCTGCTGGACCGTCAATCAAGAAACCCGGTGTGCTGTGACCTCCAATGCTGCCAAACATTTCCCAATGCTGAAATCCCAGGTGCACTGCCCAGTTGCCTCCCCGGGAAAGCCCACCCAGAGCCCGGTACTCCCGGGCTGCCAGCGTCCGGTATTTCGCATCGATCTCAGGAATCAGTTCCGTGATCAGCGATTCCCCAAATGGATCTCGTGTTGGCCGTAAACCGAGGTCATCTTGCGGCAGAACGATGATCACCGGTGGGATCTCTCCGGTTGTGATCAATTCATCAGCATGCTCATCTACACCCAGACGGTNNAATTCATCAGCATGCTCATCTACACCCAGGCGGTCCCACTGTTCCGCAGTTGATCCCAATCCATGGATCAGGTACAGCACCGGGTACCTGTGGGCAAGGTCAATACTGTAGCAGGGCGGCGTATATACCCTGTACACCATTCCGTCCTCCATCAGGTTGGAATTCAGTACCTTCTCCTCTATCGTTCCCTGGAATTCCAGGCAGGTCGGCGGAGTTTCCGTCAGCGTCGGTAAAGGTGATGGAGACATTTCAACATCAATACTTGCCGTCACAGTTGCTGTTGCTGACGGTTCCGGCGCATAAGTCCGGGTTGAAACCGGTGTTTGGGTATGGAATTGTTCCGTAGTTTGAGAAATAACAGGTATCGGGTTTTCCACCTGTCCAGACCTGCAGGAAGACAGGATGATGACGATCAGCAAACCCCAAAATACAGAACAGCGGTCACGCATCATCCTCTTCGATGTCAATCTCTGTAGGTTCTTCCAACTGTGCGGGTTCTTCAAATGTCTCTTCTTCTTCAATTGCAGGGGGTTCCAGTTCGACCTTTTCTTCCATGGTGATCTGCCCGCGCAGAAAAGCTCCTTCTTCCGTGGCAAATGCTTCAGTAACGACATCACCCCACACCCGACCGCTGCTGCGGATCTCGACTTTTTCTGCCGTGATGTCCGCCCGCACCGCCCCGGCGACGATTACATAATTGGCTTTGATATGATCGCAGGTCACCCGACCGGTCTCGCCAACCACGAACATGCCGTTTAAATTGACTTTGCCGTCAAACGCTCCTTCAACACGCACCCCGCCAGATCCACTGATCGATCCTTTCCAGGCGACCCCGGAACCCAGGACCGAGGTCACGCGCATGGTTGGTGTGGCTTGTTCTTCACTGTCTGTCTGGTCACGTCGCCTGAACATTCATACTCCTTGGGTTATCCAGATTAGTCTCGTGGTGCAGGAACACCAAGGATATTGTACCCGGAGTCAACAAAAACCACCTGCCCGGTCGTTTTTGCGGACATATCGGAGCACAGGTATACCGCCGTCCGACCGACATCCATGATATCGATATTCTCGCCCAGGGGCGCATACTCAGCGAAGTGTTTGTACATCGTTTTGAACCCGGAAACTCCGGCAGCAGCCAGTGTGCGCACTGGTCCGGCGGAAATTGCATTCACCCGGATATCGCGCGGCCCGAAATCGTAAGCCAGGTAGCGCATTGAAGACTCCAGGGCCGCTTTTGCGACCCCCATCACGTTGTAATTCGGAGCAACCTTCTCACCTCCGTAATAAGTCATCGTCAGCATGGATCCACCATCCCGCATGATCGGTTGAAATGCCTGCGCCAGGGCTACAAAAGAATAAACGCTGATATCCATCGCCAGGTGGAAGCCATCCCGACTGGTATTGTAAAAAGCACCTTTAAGCTCCTCCATGTCAGCATACCCGATCGAGTGCACCAGGATATCGATCCCACCAAATTCCTGTTTAGCTTTTTCGGCGATCTCCTGGATATCCTCATCACTGGAGACATCGCAAGATTCCACAAAAGTCACACCGAGCTCTTCCGCCAGGGGGAAAACCCGCTTTTCCAAAACCTCACCGGCGTAACTGAAACCTAACTGGGCTCCCTCTGCTTTCAGTGCCTGGGCGATACCCCAGGCGATCGAACGATTATTGGCTATCCCGAAGATCATCGCTGTTTTACCATTAAGTAACATATTTTCTCCTTGGTTGTTGTTTTGTTCTATTCGTTGTCTAGATCATATATGAACCGCCATGGTTTGCTCAGCCATGGCTCAGGCACACTTTTTAAACCCACACGAGGTCCACTCGTCACGTCTTTTTCCGGAGCAGTTCCCTGACCTTCCACGAACAAATCAGCGTCCGGTGTACAGGTGTCATACCCATTGTAACGCTTATCGATATTCAAAGCCTGGCAAATCTTCGCAGGTCCGTTCATCCACTCGCTCTGTGGTCTACCCTTTCGCCTTTCTCTAATGAGATGGATGCCTTCCACGGGATGAATGCCGCGGATCAGCACGGCATTGGGATCACCCTCCGGCTGACAAACGAAATTCAGCATCCAGTGCATGCCGTAAGTAAAATAGACATAGGCGACGCCGGGGGGACCGAACATCACTTCTGTTCTAGGGGTCAGCCCGGCTTTGGCGTGACAGGCAAGGTCTTCTTCTCTCCTGTATGCTTCCGTCTCGTTAATGATCCCCGAAATCCGCTGCCCGTTCTCCAGGTGGACTAATTTTTTACCTACCCAAAAGCTCTCTGGCAACGACGATCGGGTCGCGGTTAAAAAAATCCCTCGGCAGGTGTGTAGAATTTCGCATTGTGATATTGTACAATAGGCTTGATAGTTGTGCGAGGTCGGATCACCTGACCTTAAAGATGTGCATCCTTACATCGGGTGCAGCACTTTGTTATACAAACATACCAGGACATAGATTTCCTGATTACGTTCGCATCAAGAGATAGCAATCGGAACAGGAGTTCATTATGAGATTGAAAAAAGACATTGGTTTAACTTTTGATGATGTTTTGCTGGTACCCAAATATTCTACGATACGAAGCCGTTCGATGGTAGATACATCTACCTGGCTCGTCCCCGGAATTCGGCTGTCCATCCCGATCATCAGTTCGAACATGGATACAGTCACAGAATCATCGATGGCGATTGCCATGGCTCATGCCGGGGGTATTGGCGTTATCCACCGATTTATGACCATCGAACGTCAGGTCGAAGAGGTCACCAAAGTCAAACGTTCTGAGAGTTTCATTGTCGAAAACCCGATCACGATCAAACCAGGCGCCTCTCTGGAAGAAGCCCATGAACAAATGGAAAGCGCCGGTATCGGTGGATTGATGGTGACGGATGAAGAAGGAGTGCTGATCGGCATCCTGACCACAAGGGATATGCTTTTAGCTCCCAGTTCGGAGTCAAAAGTCCAGGACGTGATGACCGCTCAGGAAGACTTAATCGTCGCTTCGATGGAAGAAACCCTGGATAAAGCCCGCCTGAAACTGCACCTGCATCGCATTGAAAAATTGCCTCTGGTAGACCAAAAAGGTCGAGTTCTCGGATTGATCACGGCCCAGGATATCATCAAGATCCAGCAGCATCCTACCGCTACGAAGGACGAAAAAGGCCGCCTGCAGGTTGGCATCGCTATCGGGATCCACCGTGAAGACCTGCAGCGGGCAGAAGACTGCATTGAAGCCGGCGCAGACGTGGTGGTCGTCGATGTAGCCCACGGACATTCGGATTACACCCTGAATATGGTCAAAGCATTGAAGGATAAATTCCCGGATTTCCCGGTGATCGCCGGCAACGTCGCCACGCCCGAGGGTGTGCGCGACCTTGTCGAGGCTGGTGCCGACGCTGTAAAAGTGGGTGTTGGTTCCGGGTCGATCTGCATTACCCGGGTGGTGACTGGTTTTGGCGTACCTCAGCTCACCGCCATCGCAGAATGCGCCCATGCTTCGAAAGAATTGGGGATTCCGATCATCGCGGATGGCGGCCTCCGGACATCTGGAGATATCACCAAGGCTATCGCTGCTGGTGCCAGCACGGTCATGCTCGGCAGCCTCTTAGCCGGAACCGATGAAGCCCCTGGTGCGGCGGTCGTCCGGGAAGGACGTAAATATAAGATCGTGCGTGGGATGGCTTCTCTGACTGCCAATGTACAGCGCAAAGCCGTCGATCAGGGTGATGAGGTGGATGAGGGAGTCTGGGGAGAGATCGTCCCGGAAGGTGTGGAAGCCGTTGTGCCCTACCGCGGGACCGTCAGCGATATCCTCCACCAACTGGTCGGCGGATTCCGGTCGGGGATGAGCTACGCCGGTGCGAAGGACATCCAGACACTTTGGAAGAACGCCGAATTCATCCGCATTACCAACGCAGCTAAAAAGGAATCTGGCGTCCACGATGTAGATGTTTTATGACCGGTCGACTTAAAAATATTTAGGGTGCGATGTATCGCACCCTATTCGCTGGTTTCATTGTATATTACAGGCATTTGATATTTCCATTTTTCCCATTGTTCATTATTACACAGCAGGTTCATGATAAAACTCCCAACATTTATCCTACTTGTTTGCCCTGAATTAAAGACGGGGCTTCTTACTGGAGATTTATGGACCGTATAACTTGTTACTTCGTTTTCATCTATTAGTGTATCTGGCCTTACCGCAATCCATTCGATATTTCGATCATTCTTACCAATAGCATGTTTCAAGAAATTCACTGCTTGTTCATTGTCTCTCTGTGGCGGTAACAGAAATCTCATTATTGCTATGATAATTCCTTCAGCATTTGTAAATTTCTCTTGCGCATCAACATCGAGGCATGCTGTTGTATTCATCAAGACCAATTTTGTTACTTTTCCTGTGTCTTTTATTCTTATTGATTCGTATACTTTTCTAATTGCATCAGTTACCAGTCTGTGTGGTCTTCCCCATATTCCCTTTAGTGTAATATTGTGCCCCAAACAAGATACTATGGCATCAACATCATGTAGGACCTCGGATAGCTCTGCATTATCCATATCAAGAATACTAGCTGTGATGATCTCGAGGTGTTCCTTATTTTCCAATGAATTAAGCTTTGCGGAATTCCTTACGATTGTCTTTACATCTACATTATTCTCAAGTAAATGTTCTACTACATGGATACCAGTTGCACCATTGCCACCAAGCACAAGTACTTTCATGTTCTCTCCTTATAACTCCACTATACTGAATGTTTCTTTGTTATCTGATACGATTTTTCGCGCCAAAGGGAGCCGCCCAACCTTAATTAGGCAGTATATATGGTAGATAAATAACATCTACCTGAATATACTTTTTCGATTTGCATATATGTGTATATGGAATATGCTAAATGTAAATTAAATTTTATCACTATCTCTTGCAAAATACATAATTTTGTGAATATTAGCAAATTTAGAGGCCCAATAGGTTGATAACCCAACATATTTATACGCGAAATCATTCGCCGGAAACATTACTCCCCAAAAACTGAACAAGCGTATCTGATGCTATTTCAGCAGAATGATTCCCTTAAAGACATATCTAACATCAACTGAACAAAGGGGGAGAGTACAGAAGCAATGAATACCACCTGGCTAACTCAAAAGCTTTGCCAGGTTATCAACGTAGTGGAGAATTGAAATTGATATATTGGATATAACCTGATTGAAATCAGGCTTCTTTTGTCTGCGGTTGGAAGCGTGCATCCCTTTCGACAGTAAGCCGCAAACCATCGTCCAGGTTGATCTTCGGAGAAAAACCCAGGTATTCTTTTGCCAGGCTCAGATCCGCACACATCCTGGAAACACCAGCATTTTTCCGGGGATTGTATAATATTTCAAACCGGTTTTGGGTCAGGAAACGGATCGACTTTACCAGTGAGCGCAGGCTGGTCTCAACTCCGCTGCCAATGTTGATCACTCGTCCATTGATATCCGGCGCCGTGGAAGATGCGACCATCGCCCTGACAACATCGTCCAGGTAGATATAATCGCGCGTCTGGTTTCCATCCCCGTGGATGACAATGGTGCCGTTATGCGTCGCCTGGCGTAAAAAGTTAGGGATCACAGGTGGATGGGAGGCCGGTAGGCGCTGTCCCGGTCCATAGGCATTGAAGACCCGCAGGCATACCGTCTCGATCCCCCACAATTTTCCAATGGTTTGGACATAATATTCAGCAGCCAGTTTGGAGACTGCATAGGGAGATTCAGGATCTGGTGTGGAGCTTTCCATCAACGGTTGATCTTCCTGTTCACCGTACACCGCACCGGAAGAAATGAACACCACCCTGCGGACGCCAACGTCTCGCATGGCTTCCATCAGACTGACAGTGCCGCCAACATTGACAGTATTGTACTCACGCGGATACAGCACCGATTCCGGGACAGATACCCGGGCCGCCAGGTGGTAGACACAATCCACGTCTTGCAGTAATGTCCACATCTTCGGTCGATCACTGACATCCCCCCGTGTAAAGTGGACGTCCAGGTGCAATCTGTCACGTTCTCCCGTTGACAGGTCGTCAATCCCGCGTACAAGGTGCCCCTCTCTGGCGAGCTGGTTGGCTAAAGCTGATCCTAGGAACCCGGCTGCACCGGTAATCAGATAGTTCATGGGTCCTTCCTGGTGTAGGTATTTGTCACACGGATCTGTTCCCCTTCCCCTTAATTTAGATTATAGCATGAGCCTTCCGTGGAAAATCGTGGATCGGAAAATACTGTCTTGAACAGGGCTCCAAGGAACTTGAAGGATTTTTTCCAGGTATTTAAGACTTATTACAAAAACCATCTCGTCGATTGTTTGGAAAGCATCCACAATATAGTTTTTTGGGCCCCACTTGTTGACAAAATATCAGTTAATTTATAAGATGGATCTAATGCTGAGTCCCTCAGCAAAAATATCACTCTGGTTGTGAAGTTTTATCTGTAAACCTCACAAACCTAATTGTAAAATAATGTTTGAACATTATTAAGCTTCACCAAACAGCACTAAGTCTTTGTAAATGAAAATAAATCTTTTCAGAAATCTTAGGAGGTGAAGAAATAATGAGCAGCCTGTTTCTGTATATCGGCGCTGGATTGACAATCGTTTGGGGGATTTCCCATCTCTTCGCGACCAGAGGTGCTGTAGAAAATTTTGGAAACATCAGTATAGACAACCGTCGAATTATAACCATGGAGTGGATAACGGAAGGGGTGACATTGATCTTCATCGGATTTCTTGTTGCCAGTATAACTGCCATTAATCAGAATACGATCGTCTCCTCAACTGTCTATATCATTTGCGCTTTTGTTTTGTTTGTAATGAGTATTGTTTCCCTGTTTACTGGATTTCGGGTAAACTTTTTGCCTTACAAATTGTGTCCTGTTATTTTTTCAGCATCGGCTATTCTATTCTTACTTGGGTGGATCACCTGAACTGGGAAGAATGCTTGTCAATGTATTATCAATTTTCAAGACGATCTAACTCAATAGCACATAAAACCGAATTCATCCAATCCATTGTATTGATATTGACCAGATTTCGTTGATTGACCTGGTAGTTTGACAGCTTCCAATCGATCATTTCCAACCTTTAACCCCAAACAGAAAATCATTCCTTAAATAAAGTCTCATTTAAAACTACAAAACCTACATTGAGATTTTGTAGTTTTCCATTAGAATTCTAGGGGTTGAAATTTCACCTGAGGAAATTAGAAAAGCATGTTACGAAAACGCATCCAACTTGGGCTGATCCACGTAGCCGTCGCTATGACACTTGTCCCGATCAACAGTACCCTCAACCGGGTGATGATCAAGGAATTAGCCATTTCTGCAACCCTGGTTGCAGTCATGGCATCTTTACCGTACTTGCTGTCACCGATCCAGGTGGCAATTGGATCATATTCGGATAAAAACCCTATATTTGGTTATCGCCGGACTCCTTATATCCTGCTGGGGTTACTGCTTTGCGTAATTGGCGTCGCGGTTGCGCCACAGATTGCCTTCCTGATTGCTGATAATTTCATTATCGGAGTTCTGGTTGGGATCCTGGCGTTCGGCGCCTGGGGAATGGGATACAACCTTACCGCTGTCTCTTACCTCTCACTGGCATCGGAAATTTCCGGTCCGAAAGGGAAAGGCAGGACGATCGCCGTGATGTGGTTTATGATGATCAGTGGAATCATCCTGACGGCAATTTTGGTCAGCAGGATGGTAGACCCTTACACGGAAGCCGCCCTGATGCGTGCCTTCACCCTGGTAGCGGGGATTTCGCTTGTCATCGGTATTCTCGGAACGATCCGCCTTGAAAAGAGGTCGGAAGCCTTCCAAACCGGGGAAGAGCGGTATACCTGGTTAGAAACTGCTCAGGCTGTTATGGAAAGACCGCAGTCCAAACTTTTCTTCGGCTACCTGGTCATTTTACTTGCTGCACTTCTAGGTCAGGATATCCTTTTGGAACCGTTCGCTGCTCAGGCATTTGACATGACGGTTCGGCAGACCACCCGGATCACATCGATCTGGGGCGTCTTTGTGCTGATAGCGATCTCACTGGCTGGGTTCATGGAAAGTCGAATTGGCAAAAAGCGTGTCGCTTCCTTCGGGGGATGGAGTGCTCTGATTGGCTTTATTGTGATCATCACCAGCGGATTCATAGCAAGTTCAAATATTTTCTACGTCGGTCTGACTTTCCTCGGAATCGGTACCGGGATTTCAACAGTCTCCAATCTCTCTCTGATGCTGGACATGACTGTTGAAACCAAGGTCGGTATGTACATCGGTGCATGGGGAGTAGCGAATGCAGTCTCCCGCCTGACCGGGAATATTCTCAGTGGATTTGGAAGGGACATCGTCAGTGGAATTACGGGGGATCCTATCATGGGCTATATGGTCGTCTTCGGCATTTTGGCCTCTTTCCTTTTAGTTTCATTGTTTATGCTCAACAAGATCGATGTGAACAAGTTTCGCAGTAGAATCGATGCGACTAGCCCCATCGAACGTGCAGCCATCGCCGGTGATTAACCATCAAAAATACATTGCGAGGTAAATTCATGCCAGGAGAATGGTTAAGTTTAAGTGAAATCGCGGATGAACTCGGTGTTCACCCGAGTACAATTCGGAATTGGGCGGACCAGGGACGCCTTCCTGTACACCGCACGCAGGGTGGTCACCGTCGATTCCGGCGCAGTGAGATCGAAATCTGGTACCAGGCGCAAAACGCCAGTGCACCGAACGAAGCTCGAATGGTCATCCAGAATGCTCTGGGAAACACCCGGGTCAAGATCAGCGAAGGTGAGCTGGAAAAAGAAATCTGGTACCAAAAATTAGACGCAACCGCCCGACAAAAATACCGGGAAAGCGGCAGAACATTACTGCACAGTATGATGAACTATATCTCTTCAGGCGATGATAAGGACCAGTCGGAGGCTAGAGCTCTCGGCTTTGAATACGCTTCACGCGGCAGACGACATCAGCTCAGTGCCTCTGAAGCCACCCGGGCTTTCCTCTTCTTCCGAAATTCTCTAATCGATGCGATGCTGAATGTCTACGAAGCGTCTGCGGTTGAATCTCCAGCCGCCTGGGGGAATATGTACCGGAAGATCAGTGATTTTACAGATAAGATCTTGCTTACCATTATTGAGACCTACGAGGCTTTGGAACGCAGCTGATCCATGACCCGAAAGAGCCACAAATTCCCTTCATCCAAATATACCGATTATCTGATCCCCGTTTTATTAATCCTGTTTGCGATCATTCTTATAACAGTCATCATTATTGTAGTTGCATCAATCCTGGGATTTACCCCAGGAGTATAAATATTCGAGGTTTATTCACGTGAACTATATTCCCATCTTTTCTACAATTATCACTATTATTTTCATGTTTGCTGTCTTTTACCGGTTCCTGCAGAGGCGGAAAATCCATCTGCTGCTCTGGTCGATCGGGCTTTTATTCTATGGATTGGGTACATTGATGGAAGCGGTGCTGGCCTTCAACTTCAGCACAATTGCATTGAAGATCTGGTATTTCAGCGGGGCTATGCTCACCGCTGCCTGGTTAGGTCAGGGGACATTCCACCTGTTGATCCGCAAAGGGAAAATAGCCAATCTCTTTACCGTTTTTATCAGCGTCATTTCAATCATTGCCATCGTTCTGATCATTCTTGCGCCGGTGACCACCGCAGCCAGCACATATGACGTCACTCTTCCTGCCTCCGAACAATATAAGGATATCCTCACTCGAGATGGCGCAATCATTGGGCTGACGATCTTTCTCAACCTGTATGGCACAGTTTTTTTGGTCGGTGGAGCAATTTATTCTGCGTATCTTTTCTGGCGAAAGCAGGTGCTGCTCAACCGTGTGATCGGCAATGTATTGATTGCCGGAGGAGCCCTGCTGCCAGCAACAGCAGGAGCTTTCGTAAAAGCTGGATTGGTGGATTGGCTGTATCTTAGTGAGTTTCTGGGGGTGATTTTGATGTATACTGGATTCATACAAGCAACAACAAAGAAAGAAAGTGCCCGGGTATCCGAACCGGCAACAACCGATTAAACTGTAATATTAACTTACAGGACCGTTAATAAAAAGTTATTCCCTTTGTGGTATGATTCCGGCGAATATCGTACTTAGAAACGAGGCAACATGGACGATACAATCACTATCATAGAAGGTCCACCCCCAACATTTGAGGCGGTAAACGAATATTGGTCCCATTCACTGGTTGAGAGCCCAAACGTACAAGACGTTGTCGTTACACGATTGCGAACATTCGATGGTCCAGCACTCATCGAACGTTGTTACAGGGCGTGGAAAGAAAACCATACCATGTTCCTGGAATTTAAAGATGATCTGGGTGTCGAGGACAAAGCACCGATTATTGCCGCTCGACATACACAAACAGATCAAGGTGACATGGTCACTCTGTGGGTGCGAATTCCGGATACAAATGTTGAAATTGAATTTGGGTACGAAGAAGACGAAACTGACCTGGATGATGAAGACTGGAGTCTGTCGGACTTCCTGGACGAAGATGATTGGGATCTGACTGACGATCAGGATGATGAACCCTTCGAGGATTAATGTCCGTTGAGTTGAAATGTAACTAAAACTCCGGAGCTGATAACAACGCTCCGGAGTTTTTATTTTACTTAGAAATGGAATACCAAAAAATAAACAGGAAAATTCACACAAAGACAGATTAATTCATCCTGTGTATCAAATGCTCCATATATACAGTGTTCCAATCGCCAGGATTACGAAAAAGGCGCTGATCACTACCATCGCCTGGATGATCTCTGCGGTTTCTCGCTGATCTATCAATTTAAAGGATGGATAAATACCATCCACTCGCAGCAGAGGGCCGGCGAACCAGGCAAACATGGTTCCCCCGACCAGACCACCGATATGACCCCAGTTGTCTATTCCAGGAGACAAACCAATAAACAGGTTGATAGCAGCAACACTGATGATGCTCACCAGTGCCTGGCGTGAACGGTTGCCAAAAATGCCTCTATTTTGGAAGATGAACACTCCCTGTGCTCCGATCAAACCGAAGATAGCCGTAGAAGATCCGAGGGAGGCGGCGGGGGTAAACATCATGGAGATCACATTCCCGGCAAATCCGCTGAGCACATAGAGAATGAAGAAGCNNTCATAGAGATCACATTACCGGCAAATCCGCTGAGCACATAGAGAATGAAGAAGCGCGCATGCCCGAAGTGACGTTCCAGACGTGGACCAAATAGCATCAAGGCGTACATATTGAAGGCAATATGCAAGATCGAACCATGCAGCAGCATCGGCGTGAATAACCGCCAGAATTCACCCTGGGCGATATTCTGATTAACTTTCGCTCCGAGAGCCGCCGGGATATCAGCGCCAGTCAAAAATCCGGATGCAAGCTGTAAAACATATACCAGTATTGTCACCCCCAAGATGCTGTAGCTGACCCAGGAGTTTAATGGTGGTAACCTGACCGCCACCTGCTGGGTCTTAACCCGAATTGGGGGCTGTTCGTCGTTCTGTTCTTGTGGGTCAGGATTCTGATTTGGATAATTTTCGTTCATAAACTCACTTTTCGTGGATGGACTCGATGATGCTCAGCTTCGATGATAGATTCAATGATATCTACAGTTTCGTCGAGTCGGTCTTCCTTGTTGAGAACAACATAATCAAAGATCTTTAATTTCTTCATTTCCTGCCGTGCAGTGGCGATTCGTAATTTTAAGCCTTCTGCTGCTTCAGTTTTTCTGGCGATCAACCGGCGGGCTAGTTCTTCTTCATCCCGCGTGGTCAGGAAGATCAATAGCGCCTCCGGGCACAGCTTTCGGATGGTTTCTGCCCCCTGGACATCGATCCGCATGACAACATCCTTGCCGGAGTTCAATGCCTGCCGAACCTGGTCTTTTGGAATCCCTTTGAAATCATTGTAAACAATGGCATATTCCAGCAGTTCATCCTGATTGATCATCTCCGCGAAATCGTCCTTTGACACGAAGAAATAATCAACTCCATGGGTTTCAGTGTCACGGGGAGGACGGGTCGTTGCGGTAACAACGAAATGAAAGTTCAATTCGCGTACTTTCATCTCGCTTACAACGGTATCCTTACCCACTCCGGAAGGACCGGAAATCACGATCAGCAAAGGCTCCGATCGTTGGGTTGGAAATTTTATCTGGTCATCTTCTGTATAATCCATCATTAATTCCATAAATTATAATAAAATTGGTCGCAAATAGCTATCAAATTGACTGCATTTATACAACGTTCATAATCAGGAGGTAGTCACTTGCCAACATATGAATATCGCTGCCAGGACTGTGGAAAACGATTTAGCCTGTTTATGACCTACCAGGAGTTCGATTCTGCAGTTGTCGAATGCAAGTACTGCAGCAGTAAAAATATATCTCGAAAAATCGGTCGGATCCGGGTTGCGAAATCGGAAGAAAGTCGACTTGAATCCCTTGCCGATCCAGCAGCACTCGAAAACCTGGAAGATGACCCCCAGGAACTCGGCAGAATGATGCGCAGGATGAGCTCCGAAATGGGAGAAGACCTGGGGCCGGAATTCGACGAAGTCATCGACCGTTTAGAAAAAGGCCAGAGCCCGGATGAAATCGAAGAAGCGCTGCCAGACCTTGGTGCAGACGACGACGGTCTGGGTGGAATGGACGATTTCTAGCTCAAAGTCCAGACTGATCGTTGGACTTTAAGTCCGTAAATGGTCTAATTACTGTTGACTTGTAAATGTTCCAATAGGATTCTTCGCAGTTCATTTTGTACGTCTTCAGGAGAAGCGCTGGCATCCAGGCTTCGCCATCGGTGCGGTTCTCGCTGGACCATCAAGTGGTATCCCTGCCGCACCCTGCGGTGAAACTCCAGTTCATAGGCATCCAACCGGTTCCAATCTCCGCCTTTTCCTCTGCGTTTCAATCCATCTTCAACTTCGATATCAAATAATACCGTCAAATCCGGTTTCAATCCACCTGTAGCATAATTAACGATCGTCTCCAACTCTTTCAGGTCCATCTGGTGACCATATCCCTGGTACGCAATCGTTGAATCTGCGAAGCGGTCGCAAATTACGATCTTGCCAGCCTGTAAACAGGGTCGGATTACCTGTTCAACATGCTGCGCACGGGAGGATTGAAACAACAGGATCTCCGTCCTGGGATGCATCTGTTCATTCTTTAGATCGAACAGAACCTTGCGGATCTGATCCCCGATCGCCGTTCCCCCGGGTTCCCGGGTTGAAACGACATCATACCCTAATTCATTTAAAAATATCACCAGGGGCTCTACCTGTGTTGTTTTTCCGCTGCCGTCCGGTCCTTCCAGTGTGATGAACATAAATAGTTAAATCCGTGGGTTATTCGCGGTATATGCGGACCCGGCGATTTGGCTCTTTCCCGTAGGAATGAGAAACCAGGTTTGCTTTACGAGCCATCTGATGCTGCAAACGACGGATATAAGAAGACGCCGGTGATAACTCAACCCAGCGCTCACCATTCAGTACCGCTTCAATCGCTTCTTCTGTCTGCTCAAGCATGGAGGCCTCAGACCTGGAGCGCGGTTCCCCACTGGATAAGTTGAACAGCCCGCTCAGGAAGCGTTCCATCTGGTTGATGGTGTTCGACCGCAACACATAGATTGGGATGCCCCGGTTCTCGGCATCGACGATCGAACGCGGCCGTTTGCGGTAATGAGTCCGGAGTGTGACGACCACCTGGGCATTGCTGACGTCCTTTTCAATCACCATCGGCACTCCCAGGCGTTTAGCTGCCTGATCCAGACGGTTCCTTGCTACCCCGTAGGGGAAAACCTTGATTGCTTCTCTTTCAGTAAATTTCCGTCGAGTGTCGTCCGCGGCCTGTTCGGATAGCGGGACTCCTGCCTCCCAACCTCTCGGCTGTGCCTTCTCGCGAGGTGTGCTATCGACGATCCTCTCCTGTCTACGGTATCCCTGCCCGCCAACCTGCTTCACATGCGCTCTGGACTGCTTCTCTATGCGGATATCACCGCTCTCATCGATAAATCGAACTTCTGGCGGCAGGATGCTGCCTCTCAGCATGGTATCCACAGCGGCGGCAACATCTTCATGGACCACAAGATGATCGCGGGTCTGGATTTCAATCAGCACATCAAATGTGGGTGGGGAACGACGTTCCAATACCGTCTTTTGTGTTCCCCGCCGGCGAGCTTCTTCATCTGATAAAGTCACCGACTCAATCCCTCCGATCAGATCTGACAACGTCGGGTTAAGCAGTAAGTTCTCCAAAGTATTCCCATGAGCGGTCCCAATTAACTGTACGCCGCGTTCTGCGATCGTTCGGGCGGCCGCGGCTTCAAGTTCACGCCCGATTTCGTCAATCACGATGACTTCCGGGTTGTGGTTTTCCACCGCTTCAATCATGACTTCATGCTGCATCACCGGCTGGCTGACCTGCATCCGGCGCGCACGACCGATTGCCGGATGGGGAACATCCCCATCACCCCCGATCTCATTTGAGGTATCGACGATCACGACCCGTTTTGTCTCTGCCAGGATCCTTGCTGCTTCTCTCAGCATGGTCGTCTTTCCAACACCAGGTCGTCCCAGCAGCAGCAGGCTTTTCCCACTCTCAATTAAATCTTTGATGATCTCGGTTGTGCCATATACAGCCCGTCCAACCCTGCAGGTTAGCCCGACAACATCCCCTTTTCTGTTGCGTATCGCTGAAATCCGGTGCAGTGAGCGTTCCAGCCCGGCACGGTTATCGGTGTCAAATTCTCCCACGCGCTGTACGACCGTATCCAAATCTTCCCGGCTGACTTCATCTTCCAAAAGAATCTTCTCACCACCGAGAAAGCGGGCGGTTGGCTGCCGCCCCAGGTCTAAGATGATCTCTAATAAATTCTCGAATTCATTCAGCTCCCGGATCGCTCCAGAAATTCTGGGAGGCAGAATATTCAACATTGCATCGATATCATCAGTAATATGTTTCTGTGCCATAGTTAACCTTTAAATTTCTTTTCCACGAACAGACCGGGAGTCATGAAGGCTGATTGTTGGCAGCCACATCGGCATCCCCATCATTATAACGTTCAAAATGAGCGATCGATGCATCCGGATTCCCCTCAATCTGACGAAGTTGAAAGCGCTGTACGACTTTCTGTGTAACCGCCAGCCTTTTGACCATCACAGCCTGCTGCGCGCCTGGTTTTCCTCCAAGACGTTCTAAAGATGACTCCAGCCACGACTGGTAGTTGCGCACACACATATACACCGGTCTTGATCTTCTATCAGGAATTGAACGCAGCATGTCCACCATCAATTCATCGATACCTTCAACATCCGGATGAATGAATGGCTGCAGCCAGATCCCCCGAGGACCATAATCTATGGATACATATCCAACCAGGCTGCCTTCCATCCAGCAGACCAGACCCTGGAAGATATTGTTGTTCAGCGGTTCGATTTGTTGAACCATGCCTGGTACCAGGTTTGTGTGCAGGCTCTTAATAGGTATTCGATCACTTTCATTTGCTGTCCGCCAGCATTCAATTTCATCGCTATTATATTCCTGATCCAGAAGCCATACCCGCTGGCGTGTATACACTGCCAGACCTGCTCTTCTCAGATCCTCAAAGATCTCATCATTTTCGTCAATATCCACAACGATATTATGTGCACCATATTCTCCAACCTGTTTGGATAGGTGTTCGAACAGACCATACAAAAGTGGAGTTGGCAGGTTGTCCTTTGGTGCAAGGAACGACATTCTTGCGATCGTTGAACCGGGTGAGTAGACGATCTGCCCCATCAATGGTTTTTTATTATCTTCCTGACTGACTGAAGTGAACACACCCGATGCCGGTGTCAGATATGAAGCTAAAACCCCAGGGATGAGCAGAACCCCGCGCGTTGCCACCAGCTGGGTGCTCAAATACAACCCCTGATTTCGAAATCGGTATAAGGTGGGTATATCCCGCCAATCGAACGAGCGGATCATCGACGATTCAGGTCTTAATGTTCTACGAGTTTGATAAAGTAGCGGTGAAATCGATCGTCACCTGTCAGTTCTGGGTGGAATGCAGTTGCCAGTAGGTTCTCCTGTTGGGCAGCCACGATCGAACCATCCTCCAGTTCAGCCAGAACATCAACTGAATTCCCCACTGAATCGATCATCGGTGCGCGGATAAAAATCGCACGGAAAGGATGCTGTTCCCCGTCGATCGTTTCCAGTACTGGGACATCGATTTCGGTCTCAAAGCTTGCGACCTGCCGGCCGAATGCATTCCGTTCGACCGTGATATCCATCAGACTCAGTAATGGCTGTTGGCGGTGCGCATCCTTTGAAATAAAGATTGCACCTGCGCAGGTTCCCCAGATTGGCTTTTCCCTGCCAAATTCTTTTAAAGGCTCGATCAACGCAAAATCTTCAGCCAGCTTTCCAATCGTGGTTGATTCACCGCCTGGGATGATCAAGCCATCGATTGAATCTAAATCTGAAGCAAGACGAACCTCGCACGCCTCGACTCCGATCTCTTTCAGGATCGAGATGTGTTCTTCGAAGTCGCCTTGTAAGGCGAGCACACCAATCCGCATGCGAGATTACCAGCCCCGGCTGGCGATCAGCTCCGTTTCCGGGATATCAGTAACCTGTCGTCCAACCATTGGCTCACCCAGGTTGCGGCTGACATCTGCCAGGATTTTCGGCTCATTGAAATGGGTCACCGCTTTGACAATTGCGTCTGCACGCTTCGCTGGATCGCCGGATTTGAAAATCCCGGATCCAACAAATACACCGTCCACACCCAACTGCATCATTAAGGCTGCATCTGCTGGTGTGGCTATACCACCAGCAGCAAAGTTAACTACCGGCAGCCTTCCGAGTTCACGGGTCTCCATCACCAGATCAAAAGGGGCACCGATGCTTTTGGCATAAGTCATCAATTCATCTTTATTCATATTCTGCAGTCTGCGGATTTCGCCCAGCACTGAACGCGCATGGCGGACAGCCTCGACAACATCACCGGTTCCTGCCTCCCCTTTGGTGCGGATCATCGCAGCGCCTTCACCGATTCGGCGGAGTGCTTCTCCAAGGTTGCGGCAGCCGCATACAAACGGAATTTTGAAATCGTGTTTGTAGATATGGTGTTCTTCATCTGCCGGTGTCAGCACCTCGGACTCATCGATGTAATCAACACCCATGGATTCCAGGATCTGGGCTTCAACAAAATGGCCGATCCGGACCTTCGCCATCACCGGGATGGAGACCGTTTCCATGATCTCATCAATCAACCCAGGATCGCTCATTCGAGCAACACCACCATGAGCTCTGATGTCTGCAGGCACGCGCTCCAATGCCATCACGGCGACTGCGCCAGCATCTTCAGCAATTCGAGCATGTTCGGGGGTGACAACATCCATGATCACGCCGCCTTTCAACATCTGGGCTAATCCCTTCTTGACCGCAAACGTTGCAACTTGCTTCTCCATAACAACTACCTTCCTTTAAAATTTCAAAACGCTTCAGGTCATGGCTGATGATATTGTGCCGTGGACCATCTTGCGTTCCTGTTTTTTGACGCCATCCTATGGAAGTGTTCCATACTCTGTGTAAACGATTCTACCACGCGGCGATATTCGGCGCAAACCTGCAGCCCACAGATGACGACTTAGGAACCTGTTTCTTACGAATAATTAACGGATGAAAATCAACAATGAACAAGAAAGGTTGCCGATGGAATAATTCTTGTTGAAAATAGATGGTAGATACCTGTGATTATCCCCCAGAGAGCCTTAAATTACAATCAAAAACAACTGGACTTATCTCCGTCCAGCAACTCTCAAAAGCCGAGTTAGCTTAGCTGTAAATGGATTTTACAATGACATTGCTCTACAAAAGATCCCACTAAATCGGATCTACGGTGAATCGTATCGCAGTGCGTATCTTCCCGTCAATCTCAACATCGACGAATTCAGGAACACTGACAATCGTATAACCATCTTCAGCGAGGTATCCGCGTGCCAAGGCAAGAGCTTTTACGGCCTGGTTGACAGCACTGGCCCCTATAGCTTGTACTTCAGCATGCTGATGTTCTCGGATTACGCCGGCGATGGCTCCCGCCACTGCTGACGTTCGCGATGTGGCAGATACTTTGATTATGTCGATCTTTTTGTTGTCCATCTCCTCGATGTCCATTTTGAGGCTCCCTTGATTCATATTGCAAAGGTCCAGGCCTATAAAGTCTTATAGACATAAAAATTGTACAGTATTTTCGCGTTTCAAGCAAGATTGTAACGTTCATTATCCAAACAAATAGGACAAATTGGGCATATTTATATAATTATATTCATCCATAATTAGGTCAAATTCCACAATTTGTTGGGGTATTGACCTTGCCCAACCATCCTGTCTATGGCACAATACTTGCTAGAATTCATTTAGAAAGTAGTAATCTATGTCACGCTGGGTACGTTTCTTCTTCATGATTGCAATCGGATTTGGTATCGGTCTGCTGTATGGTTGGGTGATCGATCCAGTTGATTATATTGATACCGTGCCAGACACGTTGCGAGCAGATTATAAAACTGACTATGTACTGATGGTGGCCGAGATCTACCAGCAAGACAATGATATAGGTAAAGCCGCTGAACGTCTGTCCTTCCTGGGAGACGAAGATCCCCAGACTACCGTTTCAAATGCCATCCAGCTGGCTTCTCAGGTTGGTTATCCCCCACCTGACCTGGAACTGCTGGGAAATTTGTATGATGCGCTGCAGGCTATTTCTGACTCGGGGGAATTAGAATAATCATGGATGAAGAGCGCGGCTCTCTCTACCTGATCACCGGATTGATTATTGGAGTCGTCCTGGGTCTGGTATATGCCTGGATCATCTCTCCAGTAGAATATGTCGATACTACTCCCGATTCACTCCGTCCGGACCTGAAGGAATATTACCAGCTGGTCATCGCCAAAGCCTACCAATCAACCGGTGATCTGGAGAGAGCACGTGCCCGTCTGGATCTGCTGGAAATCACAGATCCACAAATTGTACTTGCCGCTCAATCCCAGCGCTACCTAGCTGATGGTGCTTCCGTTCAAGATGCAGAAGCTCTTGCCGAACTGGCGGCCTCCCTGGGCGAGGATCCCCCTGACCCACCGACCAGCGCACCTGAAACGCCAACTGCTGTCGTCTCTTCAACAAGTACGCTCACTCCCACCATGACAGTTACAGCCAGTCCAACCGTTACATTCTCCCCGACCCCCGTCATCACACTGACAGAAACCGCAATTGCCTCCCCATCTGTGGTGCCAACAGAAACGATCTCCCCGACAGTTAATTCGGCGGACCAGCTAACAAATACACCGGGTCCATCCAGAACACCAAGACCAACTTCGACTTCGTTCCCAACGATCACACCGACGGCAACGATGGGCGCGCCGTATCGATTAGAAGAACGGGAGGAAATCTGTGATCCGCAGTTTACAGCGCCTTTGATCCAGGTGTACGTGGCAGACAGCTCAAATATCCCGGTTCCCGGTGTCGAGATCAACATCCGCTGGGAAAACAACCAGGAAAGTTTCTACACGGGTTTAAAACCGGAGTTCGGGGTCGGATATGCTGACTATATCATGACGCCGGGGATCGTGTATACGCTTCAGGTTGCTGATGGTGGAGAAGTGATCACTGATCTGAGCAGCATCGAGTGTACCGACTCCCAGGGGGATCAATACTGGGGTGGTTGGGTGCTCCGCTTCCGCCAACCTTAATCTCAAATTTATCTAACATACAATATAATAAGCAGCTATGTTTCCAAATCAGAAAACTACACTGATCGTGCTGCTCGTAATCCTGGCGATTTTATTGGTATTGGGGCTCATCTACCTGCGTCCTCCCGAATCACCCCAACCGCGCTCGTTCGGTGTTGGGAGTAATGCCATCCGGTCCGAGGTGCTCGAGATCGTTGAAGAAGGCACCGTTACATTGGGAAATACAGTCCAGGAATATCAAATTTTACAGGTGGAAATCTTAGAAGGTGAATTTGAGGGGGAACAATTATTAGTTGATTACGGCAGTCGCCAGCTGCTTCCACCTGGATTGGACCTCAAACCTGGTGATGAAATCCTGGTCACAATCGGCCGACTTCAGGACGGAAGCCTGACTGCTTATTTCACGGATTATATCCGTACCCGTCCATTAATCATCCTGTTCACCACATTCGTGGTCTTCAGCATACTGATCAGCGGTTGGAAGGGCATCCGTAGTTTATTGGGCATGGTCATCAGTATAATGGTCATTATTGGTTACATCCTGCCGCAGATTATCCAGGGCAAAGATCCCGTATGGGTCAGTGTTTCAGGGGCTTTCTTCCTGCTGACCGTGACCTTATATTTAGTCTACGGTTGGACGTTCAAGACCCACGCTGCGGTGATTGGCACTTTTATCTCCCTTATCCTGACAGCATTACTGGCCAGTTACTTTGTCGACCTCACACATCTGACGGGCTACGGCAGCGAGGAAGCCCTCTTCTTTCAGCAGCAAACCCAGAGAGTCATCAATCTGAGGGGACTGGTACTTGGTGGTATGCTGATCGGAGCTTTAGGCGTGCTGGATGACCTGGTGATCACACAGGCGTCCGTTGTTTTTGAACTTCGGGCAGCGGATCCAGGGCTGGTTTTTCGGGAATTGTTTACACGGGCGATGCGGGTCGGACAGGACCATGTTGCAGCCACGGTCAATACACTGGTGCTGGCTTATGCAGGTGCTGCATTGCCATTATTCCTGCTCTTTTCACTCTCCGGAGAACCGTTATCCTACCTGATAAATTTAGAATATGTTACAGAAGAGATCGTCCGTACGCTGGTCGGCTCACTGGGTCTNNGGGTCTTTTTTCTGCTGTTCCCCTGACAACCGCAATTGCCTGCCTGGTGGCGCTGTACAACCACAGGCTAGGTCGAATCCGCCCCTTCCTGGGACCGCAAGATGCAGAAACCGGGCACACTCACAGCCACAGCTGATTGCTTATAAAACGCCATGCATCTCAAAACCAAACTCCAGCCCAAAATTCGTTTCCACAACCTCCATCAAACTCATCATCGCTGGTGGCTCTGGGATAAGTTCTTTCATACAGGTTTCTTCTGCGTTGTGCAGTCCACAGCCGATGATTCCCTCCCAATAGGTCATATCCGGAGCGACATTTAGGGCAAACCCATGCCGGGTGATCCCATGCACGTCCACCTTCACACCAATTGCGGCAATCTTTGCTGGGATGCCATCTGCCCCTTCGACCCATACACCGGTCAATCCTTCGCGCACATACCCTTGAATCTCGTATATTTTCAGTACCTGGATGATGACGTTCTCCAGCCGTCTTAAGTATCCAACATAATCTCGTTTGGGGATACGCACACGTTCATCCTCCAATACGACAATTTCATCCTGGACATCCAGTTGAATGATCGGGTAAGCGACCAGCTGACCGGGACCATGGTATGTGACATCTCCACCCCGGTCCACCCAGTGGGTCTCCACACTCTTTTTATCTAATTGTTCCAGATTCCAGAGTAAATTAGCCTCATCCCCGCTGCGACCGAAGGTATAAGTATGAGGATGCTCCAACAGCATCAAAACCGCCTGACGTCTTCCCTGAACGATTTCATCCGCCAGCTGATTTTGCAGTTCCCAGGCTTCCTGGTAGGGTACCAACCCTAATCTGAGGACATCACAGGTTCTCATAAGAATATAATACCGCTTTTTCCTTGGACGGATCAAATTTTATTCATTAACCTGGAAACTAGCGTTAAAATAAATCAATCGCCAGTGGGAACCTGACCCAACCGGCGATTGATCGAACTCCTTTGATGGGAGTAATCTACATACGATTTATCAATTATCTGAATTTCCCCGCTTCCTCCAACCTGCCCAAAGTACCCCGCCGATTTACAGGTGGATCTCTAATCGCTCTCGTTGCACTTCAAATCTAACGGCCAGCGCACCAGAGCATCATAATATCCAACCACCAGTTCATCGCATGCCACAAAGCTGTACACATACGTGTCTTTGGGGACCGTTACAAACTGGATCTCTTTCGGTTCCAGATTGAGGAAGTAATGGTTCTGAATGGTCCTCAGGTAGAGCCCTATCGGTTCCTGAGTCTGGTTGCGGACTTTGACTTTGACCATCTTGATGTAATCGGCGACATCTACAGCGTGGTGTTTATCACCTTTTGCTCCGGCATTTCCACCACACACCGGCACATAAATTGTCTTATGGATCGATAAATCCATCGTACCTGTCGTGGTATGGTTGCAAGCCCGCATGAAAAAGCTGTAAGTACCCCGGATAATCGTATCCGTTTCGGAAGAGTATGCCGAGACAACATAATTCAAATCATCCGGACCATACAGCATTAGCACGAAATCGAACTGACTGCTGTTCTCAATGTTCAATCTCGCCAGGCCTGTACCTGCGGCCAGAGCAGATCGCTCGCTGACCTGTGGTGCTGTAAATGCTCCAAATAATAGGACGACAGCTACCGCGATGATGATTTTACGAGCCACTGGATGAACCTTCATTTCTCACCTCACTTTGAATACTGTTCTGAATACAGCATTGACTTCATTAATCATATATCCCCATTGTTGCAGGGTTCATGCCGTATGTTAACCAGTATTCCTACCCAAAGTCCAGACTGCTGTTTCCTATTATACAACAAGCCCGATGTTTTTCCTAACCATCGGGCTTGCAGAGTACTTACTTGGTTCTAAATCAGGCATAGCTCTCCTGCCGTTTGAAGACCAGACCGTCATCAGCTGTTGACACATGGATCGTGTCTCCCTCCCGAAAACCACCAGCCAGTATCTCCATTGCCAGGGGATCCTGTAATTCTTTTTGGATCGCCCGTTTGAGTGGTCTGGCACCAAAATTGGGGTCATATCCTACATCGGCAAGATACTCCAGGACTGCGGGTTCCAATTCAAGATGATACCCGCGGTCTTCCAAAAGGTCTGCCACACGACCAACCTGGATTTCGACAATTTTTGCCAGGTGTTCTCGTGTCAGCGGGTGGAATACGATCGTCTCGTCAATCCGGTTGAGGAATTCTGGCCTGAAATGTGCCTGTAAGACACGGTTGACATCCTCCCGGGTGACCTCCGGCTTTCCGGTCATCCACAGTTCGTTGCCCAGGTTGCTCGTCATAATCACGACGGTATTGCGGAAATCCACCGTCCGACCATGACCATCAGTCAGGCGCCCATCGTCGAGCAGCTGCAGTAAGATGTTGAACACCTCATGATGGGCTTTCTCAATCTCGTCGAAGAGCACCACGCTGTACGGTCTGCGGCGGACCGCTTCTGTGAGCTGACCGCCTTCGTCATAGCCAATATATCCTGGCGGCGCACCCACCAGGCGAGAGACTGTATGCTTCTCCTGGTATTCACTCATATCGATACGGATCATCGCCTGTTCATCATCGAACAGGAATTCCGCCAGTGCACGGGCTAATTCGGTCTTTCCAACACCTGTAGGTCCAAGGAAGATGAACGAACCAATCGGTCGATTGGGATCTTGCAGACCGGCTCGGGAACGCCTCACCGCGTTTGATACCGCTTTTATGGCATCGTCCTGCCCAACGACACGCCGGTGCAGGCGTTCTTCCATGTGGATCAATTTCTCAGTTTCCCCTTCCAACAAACGGGAGATGGGGATGCCTGTCCAGCGTCCCACCACGCTGGCGATCTCTTCCGCATCGACTTCCTCTTTCAGCAAAGCCCCGTTATTTTGCAGCTCTTTCAACCGCTGCTCCTGGGAGCTCAAGTCGCTTTCAAGTTCTCGCAGTGTTCCATAGCGCAGTCGGGCAACTTTTTCCAGTTCTGCATTTCGTTCAGCGCGTTCGATATCCACGCGGGTTTGCTCGATCTTTTCTTTCGTGTTCTGCAGTTCCCGGATCGCCTGTTTTTCAGTGGTCCAGCGTGCATGGAGCTCTTTCGAAAGCTCCTGCAGGTCCGCCAGCTCTTTTTCGATCTTCTCCAACCGTTCCCTGGAAGCCTTGTCCTTCTCCTTCTTCAATGCCTCTCTCTCGATCTCTAACTGCATGATCTGACGGTCGACTTCATCCAGAGCTTGAGGCTTGGAATCAATCTCCGTGCGCAAACGGGCTGCCGCTTCATCGATCAGGTCGATGGCTTTGTCAGGAAGTTTACGGTCGGCGATATACCGGTTGGACAACGTCGCCGCTGCGATCGTCGCCGGGTCCGTGATCCGCACACCATGGTGGACTTCATAACGGTCTTTCAGACCGCGCAAAATGCTGACTGTATCCGCCACACTGGGTTCTTCGACCAGGATCGGCTGGAATCGACGCTCCAGGGCGGGGTCTTTTTCCACATGTTTGCGGTACTCGTCCAGCGTGGTGGCACCGATCATGTGCAGCTCACCGCGCGCCAGCATCGGTTTGAGCATATTGCCGGCATCCATTGCACCTTCCGCTGCTCCTGCACCAACGACAGTATGCATCTCGTCGACAAACAGCAAGATCTCACCGGCGGACTCGGTGATCTCCTTCAAAACTGCCTTAAGGCGCTCTTCGAATTCACCGCGGTATTTCGCACCTGCTACCAGTGAGCCCATGTCCAGCTGGACCAGTCGCTTGCGTTTCAACCCTTCCGGAACATCTCCGTTGACAATTCGCTGTGCCAGACCTTCCACGATAGCGGTCTTGCCGACACCGGGCTCACCGATCAGCACCGGGTTGTTCTTGGTGCGCCGGGAGAGGATCTGCACAACCCTTCGGATTTCTTCATCCCGCCCAATCACAGGATCGAGCTTCCCTTTGCGTGCCTCGGCGGTCAAATCTCGTCCGTATTTTTCCAGCGCCTGGTAGGTATCCTCCGGCGTCTGGGTGGTCACACGCTGTGAACCGCGCACTTCGCTCAGTGCTTTCAAGATAGCATCCTTCGTGAGACCATAACTCGCCAGGCGTTTCCCCTCCGGGCTTTCTGTTAAGGCTAATAGAATATGCTCGGTCGAAGTATAGTCATCCCGCATGCCTTTGGCATAACGCTCGGCTGCGGTCAATAAATCACTGGAAGCGCGCGAAAGACCCACCCGCACATTGCCACCATACACCTGGGAACGACCCTCCAGATCCTTGCGGAGTTCTTCCCTTAATGCATCCACACTCCCGGCAACTTTTGTCACGATGGCGGATACAACCCCATCTTCCTGCTGGAGCAAAGCCAGAAGAATATGTGCTGGTTCGATATTTTGATGATGATAATTTTCTGTTAAACGTTGTGCACTCAAGATCGCTTCTTGAGATTTTTGTGTATATTTTTCAAGATCCATTGTCTCTCCTAAGTAATAAAACACCCAATAAAATTAGGATTAATGAAATTCTTAACAATTCATCCCATAATCAGTATAAAAATACAGTGTAAGATCGTTATCATAGATATGTAAGAAACAAATTGGAAGGGAAAGACAATTCGCTTACCATCCATTTATAAAATGTTAAACCTTATCCATTAGAATAGAATATATGAGCAAACACTCGCGATTAACGGAAGTTTACAAAAAAGCGAAGCGACTGAAATTTAATGATTCTTCCAGGATCATTTTTTTTAGTGATGTGCATCGAGGGGATAACAGTTGGGCAGATGATTTTGCCCGCAACCAGATTATCTACATGTATGCCTTAAAGCATTATTTTGATGAAGGCTATACGTATGTTGAAGTCGGTGATGGTGATGAATTAATGAAGAACGAAGGTGTGGATTCAATTCGCCACGCCCATGCATCTGTTTTCCGACGTATCCGGGAATTCTTCACTGAGGAACGTTTCTATTATATCTTTGGCAATCACGATGTCGAATACGCCTTCCCAGAATTCAAAAAGAAGCATCTTAGCGATATTTACAATGAGATCCACGAACGCCGAGAGCCTCTTTTCCCTGGGATCACCATCCATGAAGGTCTTGTCTTCCAGCACGAAGAGACCGGAGGTGAATTATATGTA
>JABAOG010000184.1_pt1 | contig 32245 bp, 22 predicted proteins | sample 7062131 | NCBI WGS metagenome assembly JABAOG01 (sample SAMN14538629, study PRJNA623070) | marine sediment metagenome | biome: marine biome [ENVO:00000428]; feature: marine pelagic biome [ENVO:01000023]; material: deep marine sediment [ENVO:00002113] | place: India: Arabian Sea | collected... | reverse complement strand
AGCCGACGACCGGCCAGTGGACCCACGTCCGCGGCCGCCCCGAGCCGCCCATGAGCCTGCGCTCGCTGAGCTACCGCTCGGGCAAGCTCGAGTACCGCTCCCGGCACGCCACCGAGCCCGAGTGGGTGCTCGCCAGCTACCTGGATGAGGCGCGCAAGCTCCTCGACGCCGCGCCGCAGGCGGTGCCCGACGCCCTCGTCTGCCGGCCGCAGCTCTCCGAGGACTTCGAGCACCTCCGCTGGTTCCCGCTGCCCCTCGAAGCGCTCGCCGAGCTCCGCGGCGGCGAGACCAGCGGCCCGAGCGACTCGGTGTTGCAGCCCCCCGCCTGAGCCACACCCTTCGAGCGCGGGACCCCGAACGGATGAACCGCGTCGTCGCTCCAGCAGGGTGGTGGCGCCCGCTCGCGATTCCGAAGACCATGGCCCCATGCGAGCGCTACCGATCCTCCTCTTCGTCGTCATCGGCTGCGGAGACGACGGCGGTGGCGACGACGGCGATCCGACGGACGGTGGTCCGGTTCCTACCGGCATGTGCGAAGCGGCCGAGGAGCACGAGGGCGAGGCGACCTACTACACCTTCGCCGACGGCTCCGGGAACTGCAGCTTCCCCGCCACGCCCGACGACCTGATGGTCGGCGCGATGAACGACACCGACTACGCGGGCTCGGCGGCCTGCGGCACCTGCGCGCAGGTCACCGGGCCCGACGGGACCATCACGGTGCGCATCGTCGACCGCTGCCCCGAGTGCCCGGCCGGCGACATCGATCTCAGCCCCGAGGCCTTCGAGCGCATCGCGCCGCTCGCCGACGGTCGTGTCCCCATCCGCTGGACCTACGTCCCTTGCGAGGTGAGCGGCCCGGTCGTCTACCACTTCAAGGATGGGAGCAACCAGTGGTGGACCGCGGTCCAGCTCCGCAATCATCGCCACGCCATCGCTCGCTTCGAGGTGCAGAACGAGGCGGGCGACTTCGTCGAGGTCCCGCGCGTCGACTACAACTACTTCGTTCAGGAGAGCGGCATGGGGCCGGGGCCCTTCACCTTCCGGGTCACCGACCTGCACGGCCACGTGATCACCGACAGCGGCATCCCGCTCCTCGACGACGGCGACGCCGAGGGCGCCAGTCAGTTCCCGCCCTGCGACTGAGCGCCGCTCTCGATCGGGGATTGCCGGGGACGGCGAGGGGACCATGTTCCTCGAGCGGTCGAGAGTCCTCGGCCAGCTCGGGGGTACGTGGGGGAAGGCAGGTCCGAACACGCGCTCGTAGGCAGCGACGCCAGCGACACCGATCCGATCGGGCCCTATGCGCTGATCCGCCCATCGGCCGACCGGCAGCTCCTCATGGATGCGTTCGCCGCGGTCCGCGGGGGCCATCCGATGACGGCGCTGCTGGAGCTGGACGTGACCGTGCCGCTCGCGGCCATCGAGGAGTCGAGGAGCCGTGGAACGCGGGTGTCCCTCTTTGCCTTCGTCGTCCGCTCCATCGCGGTCGCCATCGCCGAGCATCCGGACCTGAACATGATGCGCCATGGCAAGTCGCTCGTCCGCTTCGAGGACGTCGACGTCAGCGTGCCCGTCGAGGTTCGTACCCCCGAGGGCAACGTCCCTCGCGAGGCCGTCATCCGCCGGGCTCAGGACGTCACTCCGGCGGACATCTACGCCCAGCTCGAGGCAGCCAGGACACGACAGGAGCGCACGGGCTCGATCAGCGACTACGACCGCCAGCTGCATCGGGGTTTGCGGCTGCTGCGATGGCTCCCGCGCTTCATCCGCGTGGCCATCATTCGATTCGTCATGCGCAGCGCATTTCGGATCAAGGCCAAGTCGGGCACCACGCTGGTCACCAGCGTCGGCAAGTTCGCCACGATTCCGGGTTTCTCCTTCACCTTCTCGACCGGCCCACGGGCGGCGGTCTTCGTCGTGGGGAGTGTGGTCGACAAGCCATGGATCCACGACGGTCGGATCACGCCTCGCTCGGTGCTCTCGCTCTCCGTCTTGGTCGACCACGACCTGGTCGACGGCGCCCCTGCGGCCCGCTTCGCTCAGCGTCTGAAGGACCTGGTCGAGTCCGGCGACGGGTTGTGAGCGGACGAGGTCGAGATCGTGGCATCCCGAAGCTTCCCACTCGGGAGACGAACCAGGTCGATCAGTGCGTGCAGGTCCCCTCCCATCTCGACCGCGTCGAGCAGCTCGTGAGCACGTTTCCCAAAGCGATATCTCGGCCGAAGGCTCTCGAGATCATCTCTCGTTTGTCCGAACGCGTCTCCCATGGCAGAAACAGTCGTGCTCGCTCGCACTCTATGGGGAATCGGACTACTCGCGTTCGCCGGATGTGCGCGACCGCTCCCGCCGGTGACGGCAACGGTGCACGCGCCGGCTCCGGCACCGATCACGTGCGCGACCGAAGTGCACTTCATCGACGGGGTGCAGGTGGCCACCATGGTCCGGCGGCTCGCAACGGCGTTGGCCGCGAGCGGGACGCCTGCCTCGGTGATGCCCCACTCGGTGGCGCTCGCCCACCGCGAGAACGGCACGTTGGCCGAGGGCTCGGTGGTGGTTCAGCTGCAGCTGACGGTCGACGAAGGCGTTCAGTTCGTGCCCATGGCGGCGGGCGCCGGCGGTCACCACGCCTGGGGCAAGGCCCGAGGAAGCCTGACCGTTCTCGACGGCCGCTCCGGCGCCGTGCTGCAGACACTGCCGATCGACGCGAACGCCGGAAACGCCGCGGAGGCGATGACGAAGGCCGAGCAGCAGATCTCGACCTCGTTCCGCGTCGAAGCGAGCAGCCTGCAGGTTCCGATGCCAGTCGTGAGCGACCCGGCGGTGGCTCGGGCCGTGAGCGAGATGCGGCAGTGGCGCTGGACGGAGGCACGCCGAGCGCTCGAGGAGCTCGAGGGGTGTTGCTCCGCTGATCCGGAAGAGGAAGCGGCGTACCAGTACGTCCTGGGCGTCGCGCGCCGGTTCGATCCGGAGACATTGGTCGAGCCCCAGACTCACTTCGCGATGGCCCTCGAAGCGCTGACGCGAGCGGCCGAGCTGGCCCCCGACGAGGTGATCTATCTGAACGCGGTGAGCGCGACCCGAGGTGAAGCGGAGGGCTACCGGTTGCTCGAAGAGCAGCGGCAGCTCTGCGAGAGCCGAGGGCGTCGCTTGCCGGTGGCCGATCCGAGGAGCCCGGACATCATGCCGGCCCCCGTCGCTCCCGGTGCGGTTCCCGCGCCCGCTCCGGGCGTCCAACAACGAGCACCCAACACGCCCGGCGGAATCCAGCCGGCGCCTACGGCGCCCCCGCCGAGCTAGCTTCCACGAGCGGGAGCCGCTGGACCGCGGCCAATCCGACTCGGCTCGCCCGTCGTGTGTGTCGTTCTGCCCCACGTGGGTCGGCAGATCGTCGCCATCTCGTGGGAACGGCCCGTGCAGTGTTCCCAAGGCATGGAGTCCCAGAACGCAGAAGCTCGGTCCCGCGCCGTCGCCGAGGAGTCGCGCGAGCGGGAGTGGGCCGGGGAGAGCTTCCTCAAGGAGCTCTTCAGCGGTCGCTTTCGCCTCGACCTGATCGACGACCTGCACCTGGACGCCCCCGTGCGCCCGGAGGTGCGCGATCTGCTCGTGGACGTGGAGGCCTTCCTGCGCGCCCGGGTCCACCCCGACCAGATCGACCGCGAGGGGGAATACCCGCCGCACGTGGTCGAGGGGCTCGCCGAGCTGGGGCTCTTCGGGATGAAGATCCCCCAGCGCTACGGCGGCCTCGGATTGAGCCACGCGGAGTACATGCGCGTGATGGCCCTCGTCGGCAGCCACGACTCCAACGTCACCGCCCTGCTGAGCGCCCACCAGGCGATCGGTGTGCCCCAGCCGGTGCTCCTCTTCGGCACCGAGGAGCAGAAGGAGAAGTGGCTCCCGCGATGCGCCCGTGGCGCCATCAGCGCCTTCGCCCTGACCGAGCCCGCCGTGGGCTCGGACCCGGCGCGCCTCGAGACGGTCGCCACCCCGACCGAAGACGGGGAGAGCTTCATCCTCCAGGGCACGAAGCTCTGGTGTACCAACGGAACCCTCGCCGACGTCATCGTGGTCATGGCGCGGGATCCGGAGACGGAACGCATCAGCGCGTTCATCGTCGAGATGGACACGCCCGGCGTGACGGTGGAGCACCGTTGCCACTTCATGGGGCTCCGAGCGCTGGCGAACGCGCAGGTCCGCTTCGATCGCGCGCGGATCCCCCGGGAGAACCTCATCGGTGAGGAAGGCGACGGGCTCCGCGTGGCGCTCACCACCCTGAACACCGGTCGACTCACGCTGCCGGCGGCGGCGGCGGGTATCGCCAAGCGCTGCACCGAGCTCATCCGCAAGTGGTCCACCGCTCGCGTTCAGTGGGGCAAGCCCGTGGGTGAGCACGAGGCCGTGGCCGCGATGAACGCGCGCATCGCCTGGTCCGCCTTCGCGATGGAGTCGGTGGCGAGGGCCGTGGGCCAGCTCGCCGACGGCGAAGACACCGACCTCCGCCTCGAGGCGGCCGCCGCCAAGGAGTGGAACACCAGCCGGCTCTGGGAGGTCCTCGACGACACGCTCCAGGTTCGCGGCGGGCGAGGCTACGAGACCGTCGCCTCGCTCCGCGCCCGGGGCGAGGTCGGTGTGGACGTCGAGCGAAGCATGCGCGACGCCCGCATCAACGAGATCTTCGAGGGCTCGAACGAGATCATGCACCTCTTCATCGCGCGGGAGGGCCTCGACGAGCACCTCTCGACCGCCGGCGTCCTGGTGGACCCGAAGGCCGACTGGCGCGCCAAGCTCGCCGCCCTACCGCGCGTGGCCGCCCACTACCTGGTCTGGTACCCGCGGCTCTGGCTCGGCTGGAGCGCGTGGCCCCGCTACCGCGAGTTCGGTGACCTGGCGTCCCACCTCCGCTTCGCCGATCGCGCCGCCCGGCGCATGGCGAGGAAGCTCTTCCGGGGCATGGCCGTCCACCGGGCGGGGCTCGAGAAGCGACAGCGCTTTCTCTTCCGCGCCGTCGACGTGGCGCTGGAGATCTTCGTCCTGACCTGCAGCGTCTGCCGCGCCCAGCAGCTCACCGACGCCGGCGCGTCCCACGCCACGAGCGCGCGGCGCATGGCCGACCTGGCCGCCCGCGAGTGTCGCGAGCGCATCGAGGAGCATCTGAAGGGCATGTGGCACAACCACGACGCCGAGACCTACGCCTTCGGGCGCGAGCTCCTCGATGGCGAGCATCGCTGGCTCGAGGAGGGCATCGTGGGCATCGGCGCCACGGTCGAAGAGCTTCGACCTCCGGCCATGGCGGAGCTGATCGGCCCGGCAAAGACGACGCCGCCGCCCGGCTTCGAAGAGGAAGAAGCGGAGCTCGCCCTCGCGATCGACCTGGACCGGACCGGCGAGGCCTGAGCGCTCGCCCACGACTCTTCGCCTCCGAGCCCATCCGAACCGACGCCGCCGAAACCCTTCGAAAGGGCTATCCTCCGGAGAACGATGAGGCGCTGGGTCCGCGAGTGCGAGCCCGCCCACTGCGGCTGAACGAAAGGGGCGCTGGGTCAGGCGGCGGGGGCGGGCTCGTCGAAGGGCTGGCCGGTGATCTTCGACCAGGCGCGCTTCACGTACCAGGTGGCGCCGACCAGCAGGAAGGTCGGGTCGCGGAAGAAGCTCGGGGGCTTGCCCTCGAAGGCGTGGCCGATGAACTGGAAGATCCAGCCGAGGACGAAGAGGCCGATGCCGACCGGAGGCACGAAGAACATCAGCGGCAGCGAGGCGATGATCATCGGGATCCCGATCATGTGGGTCGCCTTGTTCACCGGGTGCTGATGGTCGCGCTTGTAGTCTTCGATCATCTTCTCGATACGGGTCATGGCGTGTCCTTTTTTCCGTCGCTGGCGCTTCCCCGAGCGACGAGCATGAGTGAGTGGACGAGCGCGTCGTAGAAGCGCTCGTCGGAGACGTGGGCGTGGCCGAGGCAGTGCGCGTGCACCGCGCCCTCGACCATGTTGAAGAGCACGAAGGCGGTGGCCTCCGGATCCGCCGGCCGACCCCAGTGGCGGAGTAGGGCGGCGAGCCGATTCACCAGCGCGGCCTCGCCGGCGCTGATCCGCTCGTCGAGCGCGGCGTCGTGCGGGCGCCGCTCGGTGACCACCGCGTGAAAGCCCGGGTCCTCGCGGTGGTAGTCGGCCACGACGACCACCGCGGCGCGAAAGCGCGCGCGGGCCTCGCGGTCCATGTCGTCGGCATCGCGCACTGCGGCCGGGCTGAACGCCTCGAGCGCTCGGCCGGCGATGGACTCGAAGCGGTCGATGGCCAGCTCGCGGAGGAGCGCGTCCTTGTCCGGGAAGTACTGGTAGAAGGTGCCCACGCTGACGCCGGCGGCCGCGGCGATCTTCTTGGCCGTCGCCCCGGCGTAGCCGTGCTTCGAGAGCTGCGCGCGCCCCGCGTCGAGGAGCGCCGCGCGGCTTCGCTGGGCCCGCTCTTGGCGGGGCACTCGGACGGCCTTGGGCATCGTGACCATCGATCTGGCATGAGTTGAACCTGACGTCAAGTTCAACTTTTGTCCTTTGACCGCTTCGGGTCCGTCGATGGAACCTCCGGGCGCCCGCGGGTGTCGGGCTCCGGCGTGACAGGAGGGCAGATGAAGCGAAGCGGATGGGGGGCGGCGATCGCGCTGGTGCTGGCGATGGCCGGCGGGACGGCCCACGCGCAGGACGGGCTCGAGCTGAGCATGGACGCGGGGGCCGCCTTCCGCGGCAAGCCCTGGATGCTTCGCGGGCACGTCTTCCGGGTCAGCGGCCTGGCCGACCTCGACCACGCCCCGGGCGCGGTGGTCCGCGGCCGTCTGCTCCACGACGAGCGACCGATCGGCGAGCCCGCCGAGACGCGTGCGGCCGCCGATGGCTCCTACCTGCTGGCGCTGCCGATCCCCGCCGACGCGCCCTCGGGGGTGACGCTTCGGCTCGAGCTGGAGGCCGGTCCGCTCACCCGAGCCATCGAGCAACAGCTGCAGACCCACCACGCCGAGGCCCTCGAGCTGCGCACCGACCGGCGCTTCTACCACCGCGGCGAAGAGGCCCACGGCTGGGCACTGGTCCGCGACAAGCGAACGCTCGCGCCCCTCGCCGGCCGCACGGTGCGCTTCGTCCTGGATGGCCCCGCGGGCCAGTCGCCGGTCGAGGTGCGCACCGACGGAGCCGGGGTGGCCCACCACGCCTTCCGACTGCCCGACGCCGCCGGCAACGCGGTCCTCCGAGCCCAGGTGATCGATCCGGTGGCGGGCGTGAGCACGTACACCAACATCGAGATCGGTCGGCGCTCGATGGAGCGGATGCTCCTCGAGCTCGACTGGCCCGAGTCCCAGGTGCAGCCCTCGGGCACCTTCCACCCGACCGTCCGCGTGGTGGCGCCCTCGGGGGAGCCCGCGCGGGGCGCGACGGTGACCCTGACGGTCGCCGGCATGGAGCCGGTGCAGGGGCGCACCGACGGCGGCGGGCTCTGGAGCCAGCCGGTGACCGCCCCCGCATACCTGGCGAACGCGAGCGGCAGCGTGAGCGTCTCGGTCACCGTCACCCACCCGGCGATCGGCAGCGCCCGCACGGCCAAGACGCTGCGCTTGCAGAGCGCGAGGGGCTACGCGATCCGTGCCCTCACCGCGGGCGCCCTCGCCTTCGATCTCGACACCCCGGTCTACTTCGTCCTCGAGAACGCCGCCGGCGATCGAGCGCCAGCCGGGATCGCCTTCACCGTGAAGACCCCGATGGTCCGCGGCGGCCAGGTGCGGCTGACCACCGACGCCCACGGGCTCGCCGAGACCACCTTCCGGGCGGTGCCGATGCGCGCGGTGCCCGATCTCTGCGGACCGCTCGGCACGCTCTTCGAGGTGGAGGACGAGCAGGAGCGGACCCACGAGCTCTGCTTGAAGGCCGCCGAGGCGGACGTGATGCTCCGCGCCGAGAACCCGGTGCGCGAGCCCGGCCAGCCGCTGACCTTCGCGGTGACGCGCCACCGCCGGGTGGCCCGGCGCCCGGTGGTGGTGAGCCTCCACTCGCGGGACACCGGTGAGCTGGTCGCGGTGCGGACGGTCGCTCCGCGCGCGCGGCAGGCGCGCTTCGAGACCCCCGCCGGACTGGGCACCCTCCTGGCGGTCGCCCGGCCGGTGCTCGACGAGGACCAGGGCCGGAGNNGGAGCGCCGAAGGCATCGAGACGACCGCCGCCGTGCTCGTCCGCCCGGCGAGCCCGAGCTTCGTGGAGGCCGCGCCGACCCAGCCCACCTACGAGGTGGGCACCACCGCGGAGGTCCGGATCCGCACCGGCAGCGAGCCCGGTTGGGTCGCGGTGAACGTGCGCGATCTGGCGCAGCACGCCGGCGAGGTGCCCTTCCGGCTCGGCTCGCTGCGCGGCGCCTTCGACCGGGCGCTGCTCGACCCGAGCACCGAGGATGCGGAGCGCCTGCTGCGGGTCGCGCTGGCCGCGCACGTCGACGGACCCCACGGGCCACAGCGTGCGCTCGACGCGGTCCACGGCCCGGGCCCGAGCCGCCCGTCCACGGAGGGCTCGCCGACCCTCGCGCGTGACCCGGTCCTGGCCGCCCGGCTCGCGAAGCGGAACACCGGCCAGGCCATGCGCATGGTCGAGCAGGTCTTCCGCGAGCGTGGTGCCGACGCCCTCACCACCGGAGACGGCGGGCGGCGCCGCTTCGACCCCGCGGTGATCGACGCGCTCCTCGACGAGCGTGAGCTGAAGGCCCTCGGCGATCGTCCACTGCGCCTCGCGCACCTGAAGGAAGCGGACGCGGGCTTCGGCTTTCCCCTGGCCGCGCGCCGACTGGCGCGGGAACGGTTGATCCGCGCGCTCCAGCAGCTGGTGCAGGGCATCGCGTCGGAGCAGGTCGACGGAGACCGCCCCGAGCGCTGGGTCTCGGACATGGTGCGCCACCTCGGCCTGGACCCCGACTCGATCCGCGATCCCTGGGGTGGTCCCCTCGGCGCGCGCGAGCGACCGGACGGGGTGGTCGCGCCCTCGCCCGAGGCGCCGGGCTGGACGCTGGCCTTCCCCGGGCCGGACGGCCGCCTCGGCAACGGCGACGACATCGTCGATCCCTTCGCTCGGGTCGTGCCCCGAGGCACCCTCTACGCGGACGTCTCCGGCGAGGAGGACCTGCTCGCCGCTCTCTCGATGATCGTGCCGGTCCACGCGACGCTGCAGGGCTGGGTCGAGGCCCTCTCGAAGGTGACGGCCGCCATGGAGGCGACGCTGCGGGGCGACGCGGCCTCCGCCGAGCAGATCGGCGAGAGCTTCGGCTTCGGCGGCCTGGGCCTGCGGGGCACCGGCCACGGTGGCGGCGGCGGCTCCGGCTCGGGCTTCGGGCGCGGACGAGCCGCCCGGGTGCCTCGCATCCGCACCGGGAGCGCGAGCGTGCGCGACGATCTGCGACAGCTCGCCGGCCGGGTGCGGGTCGACTTCCCGGGCACGCTGCTCTTCCTACCCAGCCGACCGACGGGCGACGACGGCCTGACCGAGCTGCCCATCCCCCTGGCGGACGCGGCGACCACCTATCTGGTCGAGGTCATCCACTGGCGGGGCGACGGCTGGAGTCACTCGGCGGACACCCGCTTCCAGACCCAGAAGCCGCTCATCGTCGAGGCGCCGTTGCCGGCGGTCGCCCACGTGGGCGAGGTGATGCAGGTGCCGGTGCGAGTGCGCAGCCGCGAAGCGATGGAGGTCGAGGTGGGTCTGGTCGCCGAAGGTGACGTGGAGCTGAGGGTCGGCGACGCGCAACGGGTGCGCGTGGAGGCGGGCGGCGCCGCGGTGGCCTACGTGCCGGTGGAGGTGCGCTCGGCGGGCCGCGGATCGCTGGTCGCCGTCGCTGCCGGGGGCGAGCACCGGGACGCGATCCGAATGCCCATCCAGACCTTCCGCGACGTGCGGCGGGTGAGCCGCACCGACGACCGCTTGCTGACCGGCGACGCGACGCTCGTCTTCGGCGCGACCGAACACGAGCCGGGAGCCTGGGCCCTCGAGCCCTCGCAGGTCCGGCTCACCAGCGCCCGGCGGCTCTTCGTGCTCGAGGGTCGGCGCGACGACTGGACGCCGCTCTCGAGAGCGCTCGCCGGCCAGCCGGGCGAAGGGAGCTACGACGACCCGGACTGGGGCTTCGCCGCCGGCTGGGCCGATCCGCGCTACTCCGACGACGACGCGCGCCAGGCCCTCCTGCGGCTCTCACGGTCGCTGGGCGACGGCGGCCGGCCCGTCGAGCGGGCGACGAATCTGGTCTTCCTGGCGGGCGCCTGGCGCGCCCGGGGCGCGCGGCCGGCGCTCCGGGAAGACCTGGAGCGAACGCGCGAGAGCCTGCTGGCCGCGGTCGAGCAGGACGGCACGGAGACCAGCGAGGACGCCAGCGTGCACGCCATGGCGGCGCTCGGTTTCGCGCTCCACGGGGAGCACACCATGGCCGGCGAGCTCGCGCGCCGAGCGCGACGGGCCCTCGTCCGCTTCGGAGACCACGTCTGGTTGCCCGCCAGCAGCGCCGCCCTCGGTAGCCGCGCTACCAGCGCGGCGCTCGGTCTCGCGGACGCCGAGCTCGGCGAGATGGAGGAGGCCTTCGCGATCCTGCGCACCATCGCCGACCAGCGGCGCGCCGAGCCGCCGACCTGGCGCGGCAGCCCCGTCCACGAGGACGGCTTCGCTCAGTTGCTCGCGCTACGCCTCGGCGACGGCGAGCTCGACCGAGTGGAGGCGACGCTCGCCGGGCAACCGACGACCATCGCGCTGCGCGATGGGGAAGGGCGCTTCACCGCGAAGCTCCGCCGCGGACGCGGCGCGGTGAAGGTGCAGGTGCCGGACGGCCACCTGGTGGTGGCGCGGGTGCTGAGCGAGCTCGCGCTCCCCTGGCCGGAAGAGACGCGCACCGATGGCCCGCTGCGGGTCGAGGTCGAGACCGAGGAAGTGACCCTCGACGGCTCGATGACGGCGACGCTCACCGTCCGAAATGCCGTCCCGCGCTCCATCCGGCAGCCGCGAGTGACCGTCACCCTCCCCGCGGGCACCGTGCTCGACGACCGCGCGCGCACCGTGCTGAACCAGCGCCTCGCCGAGCCGGTGGTGGTCGAGGCCGGCCGGCTACGGTTGAGACCGAGGGCGCTCCTCCCCGGCATGGAGGTCGAGCTGCCCATCACCCTCCGCTACGAGCTCGGGGGCGAGCTCAGCGGCTTCGGCGTCGACGCTTGGTCGGGCGACCGGCCCGACCGACGCACGGTGGTCCCGCCCCACAGCATCGCCATCGAGGTGAACCGATGAAGCGCGCCATCCTGCCGATCCTCGCCTGCCTCGCCACGCTCCTGACCAGCGAGGCACACGCCCAACGCTTCACCGGCCTCGAGATGAGCATCGAGGGCGCCCTCACCGCCATCGAGGGCGAAGAGCAGCTGCTGCTGGTGACGCTCCACGGGGTGAGCGGCGCCGACGAGCTGCGGCCGGCCGGCGGCGCGCGGCTGAAGGTGACCGCCTCCTACCGCGCGGACGGCCCGATCGCCGACCTGCAGACCGACCGGCACGGTCGCGCGGCCATCCGCTACACGCCCGAGGGCGAGGGCAGCTTCGAGATCGTGGTCGACGCCTTCCACGGCGACGCCTCCCGTCGCTTCCGCGTGCCCATCGACGTGCTGGTGCAGCCTTCGCTGCAGCTGCAGGCGTTGCCGCAGCGACCGGAGCCCGGCGCGGCGGTGCTGCTCTTCGGCCACGCGCTGGACCCGGCCGGCCGAGCGCTCGGCGCCGGTCGCTCGGTCCGCCTGGTGAGCCCCGGGCGAGAGCCGGTGGTGACCCGCACCAACGACGACGGAGCCTTCGTGGCGAAGGTGGTCGCGCCCGACGCGATCGGCGCCGTGACGCTCCGAGCCGAGCTCGAGGACGTGCAGGAGGAGGACCGCTACCTCCGGGGCGCCCGCGGGCAGATCGGCATCGTCGTCACCGAGCGCGCGGTGCATCGGGGGTTGCGCGCTCGCGCGGTGCCCCGTCGACGGATCGTGGGGCCGCGCGAGCCGATCGTCGTCGACGTCGAGGTGCGTGACGGCCTCGGCCGACCGGTGCGCGCCACGGTCGCCCGCGAGGGCTCGAGCGACGCTCCGGTCGTCGCCGAGGACGGCCCGGCCACCTTCGAATGGACCGCCCCGAGCATCACCGGCATCCACGACGAGGTCGCGCGCTTCCGGGTGCAGCTGCCCGGCGAGGCGCCGGTGACGGAGCAGGTGACCGTCCGCGTCGCGAGCGTTCCGGCCGCCGCGGACGTGGCCCCGGAGAGCGGGGCGCTCGTGCCGGGCGTGCCGAGCCGCCTCTTCGTGAAGGCGGTGCGCGCCGACGGCAGCCCCTACGCCGGACCGGTGACCCTGAGCGCGCCCCGCTTCGGCGAAGCGAGCCTGACCACCGACGAGGCTGGCCACGGCGCGGTCGAGGTCACCCTCGCCGAGGAGGCCACCACGGATGCCTGCGGCGGCGTGACCGCGCTGGCGGTGAGCGTCGCCTTCGGGGACGACGCCGGTCAGCCGCGCTGCGTGCCCATCGACCCGGACGCCGCGCTCCGCACACGCGTCCGCGAGCGCGACGGCACCCTGCAGGTGCAGCTGCACCGGCGGCGCGCCGTGAATGGTGCGCCGGTCGTGGTGACCGTCTTTCGCATGCGGGGCGACGCCTTGGTGCCGCTCGCCACCGAGTGGGTGCCCGGTGGCCGAGACACCGTCGGGCTCGAGCGACCGGCGGCCGGACCGCTCTGGGTCCGCGCGCGCCCGCGCGTCGGACGCAACGAAGCCGAGGTCCGCGGCACCTTCGCGTGGGTCGCGGGGCGAGCCGCCCCCACGGTCCGGGCCGCCGGCGGCGCCGCGCACAGCGACGACACCGACGCGATCGCCTCGCTGGTGGCGCCGGCCACCTCGGTCGAACGCTACGAGCGCGGCCACCGGACGCCGGACCGCCTCGCCCTCGCGCGCATGGTGCCCCGCGACGTCGGAGCGCCCTTCCGCCTGGTGCGCGGCGATGCGGTTCCCGCCGCGCCGCTGGACGAGCCGGTGAAGCTCGCCGTGCTCCGCGATCCCTGGCGGCAGCGCGCTCTGTACCGAAGCGGCCGGCTGGCCCTCCTCTTCCGGGAGCTCGAGGAGAAGGTGGAGCACGCCGCCGATGCCGGCGAGGAGGACCTCGATCGCCTCACCCACCCTTCACGGGGACGGCGGCGCTTCAACGAAGGGGTGCTGGCGCTCCTCGATCGCTCGGGGGAGCTCGGGCCGGAGGGCGCCCGGGATCTGGGCGGCGAGCCGTTGACCATCGCTCGCCTGGGGGCGATGGATCGGAGCTTCTCCTTCGACGCCGTGGCCCGCCGGGTCACCCGCAAGCGGCTGATCGAGACCCTGGCCGAGTGGCGCCCCTGGGTCCACGGGCGCGACCTCGACCCGGCCTTCGCTCCCCACGCCGACCCGCGGCATTGGTGGGCGACCTTCTGCGAGGAGCGCTCCTGGGTCCGTGACGGCTGGGGGCGGGTCATGCAGCTGCGACCGCTCCGTCGCCCGCGCGAGGCCGGGTCGCCGGTGGTCGTCCCGGGTTGGGCGATCACCTCGGCCGGGCCCGACGGTCGCTTCGGCAATGGCGACGATCTCGTCGATCCCTTCGCCCGGGTGATCCCCGAGGGCGTCTATGCCGAGAGCGTGGACGAAGCGGGGCTGGTGCAGGCGCTCCGGCGCGGCGTGCTCGACCGGGAGACCGTCCGGCTCTTGGACGCCGGGACCGCCACCCAACGGACCCCGGGCAACGTCCGGGGCGGCCTGCCGCAGCCCCTCGCGGTGGAGCCCGAGCCCTTCCTCGCTGCGGACGCCCTGGTCTCCGTGAAGGTCGGCGGCGAGGGCCACGACGTCACGTTGCCGCCGGCGAGCATCCCGCATCGGCTCCTCGCGGTGGCCATCGGTGGGCCCCGGGGGCTGGGCCTGGCGAGCACGCCCTTGGCGGCGAGCGCCGGAGCCCGCATCGCCCTGCACGCGCCGGCGCGCCTGCACCGTTCGAGCCCGCTGGTGCTGCCGGTGGTGGTGGTCGCCGCCGAGCGCACCGGCGAGCTGAGCCTCGACGTCACGGCCGAGGGCGCGACGGTCACGCTCGCCGAGCCGTCCCTCGGTGCGCTCACCGCCGGCGAGGCCAGCGAGCGCGAGCTGCGGCTCGAGGCCAACGACGACGGCGATCGAGCGACCGTCACCCTCACCCTGCGCCAGGGCGGCGAGCCCTTGGTCGAGCGACGGATCGAGGTCGCGATCGTCGATGGGCTGCCCCAGCGAACGCTCTGGGCGGGCGCCGCCATCGATGCCGAGTGGCACGCGCGCTACCCGATCCCGGCGGACGCGGTCGAGCCACGGACCCGCCTGGTGCTGACGGCGCCGGGCCGCGTGGACGCCGACCCCCACCTCGCCTACGGGCCGGTCGCCCGGGCCTGGGCGAAGCTCATGGCCGGCGACGGGGAGTCGGTGCACCTCGGGGACCTGCCCGAGCGGCCCGAGGATGCGGTGGACGCGGCGCGCATGACGCTGCTGCAGACGGCGCTCGCCGACTCGGCCGCCGCCCGGCGCCGCCCGTCGGCGTCGGTCACCATCCGCCGCGCGATGCGCGGCATGGACAGCAACGGCCGAAGCCGGGTGCTCGCCGTGCTCTCGAGCCTGGCGCTTCCCCGCTTCACCCAGGCACCGGAGCACGGCCCGGCGCGCTTCGCCCACGAGCTGCGCGAGCAGCTCTGGCGGACCCACGAGACCGAGGGCGCCACCCTCGCGCGGATGGCGGCGGCGCTGCTCCTGACCGATGGCGAGGACCCGAACGGTCGGGCGGCTTTCGTGCGCGCCCGCCAGCAGATGGAACCGGCGGGCTCCTCGGCGGATGCCCAGGTGCTCCCCGCCGACGATCCCCGCGATCAGCTCGCCGGGAGCGTGGCCCTCGCGCTCGCGGCACACGTGAGCGGCGACGAGACCACCCGGGATCGGCTGCTGCGCGGGCTCGGGCGGCGGACGCACCTGGCGGCGGACCGCAGCGGCGATGGCGCCTTCTGGCTGCTGACCGCGGCGGCTCACGGCACCTTCGGCCGGAGCGACGGCGAGGCGACGCTCCGGATGGAGGGAAGCGAACGCCCGATCGCCTTCGAGGACGGAGTGGCGATGGTGCCGGTGGCCGGGACCTCGGCGATCGACCTGACCCTCCGGACCACCGGGGGCGTGCACCTCGCCCGCCTCGAGACGCGCTACGGCCGACCAGTGGAGGCGCGCGAGGACGCCCCGCTCCGGGTCGGCGTGGAAGGGATCGACGGGCGGGCCGGTCGCCGCGCGGGCTACGAGATCGTGGTGAGCGCGAGCGCGCCGGTCGACCGACCGGTGCTGGCGATCACCTTGCCGCCGGGAGGCGAGCTCGAAAGGGACGCCCTGGCCGCCATGCGCGCGAGCGACGTGGTGGTCTCCCTGGAAGCGCCCGACGCCCGGGGCGTGCTCCGGCTGGAGCTGGCCCCCCTCGCAGCCGAGCAGGAGCATCGCTTCCCGCTACCGCTGCGTTGGGCGGGCGCCGGCACCCGCGAGGGGTTGGCGATGGCCACCTGGGAACGAGAGCGTCCCTGGCAGGTGACGTCCATCCCCGCGCGGGCCATCGACGTGCGCCAATGATTTGGTACGGTCCGCGCTCACCGAGGGAGGAAGCGCGTGAAGGTACTGGTCATCAACTGCGGCTCATCGAGCGTGAAGTGGCAGGTCGTCGAGCACGATTCGGGCAAGCGGCTCGCCGAAGGCAAGGCCGAGCGCATCGGCACCGAGGGGCGAACCCACGAGGACGCCCTGAAGGAGATCCTCGAGGAAGCGAAGGCCCACGAGCCGGAGGCCGTCGGCCATCGAGTGGTCCACGGCGGCGACGCCTTCCACCGCGCCACCCGGATCGACGACGAGGTGATCGGCGCCATCGAGGCGTGCGTGCCCCTCGCGCCGCTGCACAACCCGGCGAACCTGGCGGGCATCCGCGCCGCGCGCGAGCTGCTCCCGGACGTGCCCCACGTCGCGGTCTTCGACACCGCCTTCCATTCGCGCATGCCCCGGCGCTCGCAGATGTACGCGATCGATCGCGAGCTCGCGGACAAGCACGGCATCCGTCGCTTCGGCTTCCACGGCACCAGCCACAAGTTCGTGGCCGGCCTCGCCGCGGAGTACATGGACGCGGATCTCCGGGACCTGCGCGTCATCACCCTGCACCTCGGCAACGGCGCCAGCGCCTGCGCGGTCGAGCTCGGCTCGTCCTCGGAGACGTCCATGGGCATGACCCCGCTCGAGGGCCTGGTGATGGGCACCCGCTCGGGCGACGTCGATCCCGGCGTGGTGCTGAAGCTGGCCCGCGAGCTCGGCATCGACGAGGCCGAGCGCGTGCTCAACCGCGAGAGCGGCCTGAAGGGCCTCAGCGGGCTGAGCAACGACGTGCGCGATCTGCAGGCCAAGGCCGAGGAGGGCCACGACGGCGCCCGCCTCGCGCTCACGGTCTTCGCCCACCAGGTGCGCAAGTACATCGGCGCCTACGCGGCGGCGATGGGCGGCGTCGACGCGGTCGTCCTCACCGGCGGCATCGGCGAGAACAGCGCCCCGATGCGCCGGCGGATCCTGCAGCGGCTCGACTTCCTCGGCATCCGGATGGACGACGACCGCAACCACGACGCGAAGGTCAGTGANNCTTCGACATCAGCCACCCGCGCGCCCGCGTGAAGACGCTGGTGATCGCCACCAACGAGGAGCTCGAGATCGCGCGGGAGACCGAGGAGATCGCCCACGGCGCCAAGGACGTGCAGTCGACCAAGCCGATCCCCATCGCGGTGAGCGCCCGGCACATCCACCTCACCCGGGAGGCCCTCGACGCCCTCTACGGCGAAGGGCACGAGCTCACGCCCTACAAGCCGCTGAGCCAGCCCGGTCAGTTCGCCGCCGAGGAGAAGCTCACGGTCATCGGGCCCCGGAACGAGATCGAGGGGGTCCGGATCCTCGGCCCGCTCCGCCCGGGCTGTCAGATCGAGATCTCCCGCACCGACGAATTCTTCCTCGGCGTCGACGCGCCGGTCCGCCACTCGGGCAAGACCAAGGACTCGGCCCCGATCACCCTGAAGGGGCCGAAGGGCACGCTGAAGCTCGACGAGGGCCTCATCTGCGCCTGGCGTCACATCCACATGACCCCGGAGGACGCGAAGGCCTACGGGGTNNCGATCAAGGGCGGGCCGCGGGACCTGGTCTTCGGGGACGTGCTCGTTCGCGTGAAGGACAGCTACGCCCTCGAGATGCACATCGACACCGACGAGGCGAACGCGGCCGAGCTCGGCCGGATGAGCGAGGGCGACATCGTCGACGCCGAGGTCTACGTCACCCCGGACGCCGGCGAAGCGGTCATCCAAGAGAAGAGCTGAGGCGCCATGGGCCGTCGGCAGATCATCGCGCTCGCGGGCGGCCTGGCGTTTCTCGCGCTGCTCGGCCTCGCCATCGTGCTCTCGATGCAGGGCGGCGAGAGCCCGCCGGGGGCGGAAGGCGAGAGCGCTCTTCCGCTGGCCGACGAGGAGCTCACCACGACCTGGGGCACCTACGTGGACGGGCTCCTGAACAGCCCCAACCCCTCGCCGCGCCTGGCGCAGGCCGTGGACATCCGAGCGCTCGCCGGCCGGAAGCTCCCCGCCGAGGCCACGGCGGCGCAACGGCGCGACTTCGTCGCCGGGGTGGCCGACGGGGCGGCCGAGAGCCCCAGCCTCCTCGAGCAGCTGCACCTGCAGGTCCACCGCAACGGGGACCGCCTCGAGTTCCGCGGCGTCGCCCAGCGCGACGGCCGTCCGGTGGCTCGCTTCCGGCAGATCATGGGCCAGGGGGGCGTGAACTTCTACGACTTCCTGGTGGCCGAGCACCCCGAGGGCGTGAGCCCCGAGCCCGGCGGCGTGCCGGCGCGAGCGGTCGACTTCTTCTCGCTCACCGCCGGCCGCTGGCAGAGCGAGGTGGTCGCCGAGCTCTTCCGCCGCGGCGTCCTCGAAGGGCCGAACGCGATGCAGCGGGCGATGGGCCAGGACAACCCGCTCACCGATCACGGCGACGCGATCGGCACCATGGCCGACCTGGTGCGCGAGGAGCGCTACGAAGAGGCGCTCGCCCACTACGACGCGCTGCCGAGCTCGGTGCAGCAGCTCCACCTGATCTTCAGCCTGCGGGTGGACGCGGCGGCCGCGGCCGAGGATCCGGCGCGCTACCTGCGGATCCTCGACGAGTTCGCCGAGCACTTCCCCGAGGACCCGGCGATCCGGGTGCGCATGCTCGACGCCCACTTCGAGCGCGGGCAGTGGGACGAAGCCCTCGAGGACCTGCGGGCGATCCGCGCGCTCTTCGATGATCCCTATTGGATGGCCTCGGAGGCGCAGATCGCGCTCGAGCAGGACCAACCGGCCCGGGCGCTGGAGATCGCCGAGCAGATGATGGAGGCCGACCCCTCGCTGGTCGAAGGCCCGGACCTGGCGCTCGTGGCCTCGTTGGCCCTCGGCCACCGGGAGGAGGCCGCGCGCTACGCCGCCCTCCTCCGCGACGAATACGGGGTGAGCCTCGGTCTCTTGCAGTCCATGGAGGGCTACGAGGGCTTGGCCGACCTCCAGGTTCCGCCGCCCGATTGACCCCGGGGACGATCCCGCGCTAGGAAAGCGCCCCATGAAGCGCATCTTCCTTCTCCTCAGCCTGTTCTCGCTCTTCGCCCTCCCGATCGGCTGCGCCGACAACGCGGGTGAGCCCTGCATGAGCGACGGCGACTGCGACGGCAGCCTGATCTGTGGCCAGCTGACGGTCTGCGGCGAGGCCGAGGGCTGCGCCGGCATCTGCGCCGATCCCTGCGAGACGGACGACGACTGCCCGGACGACGCCTTCTGCTTCACCGAGCCGGGCGCCACGCGCACCTGGTGCCGGGTCGACTGACCCGCTGAGGAGCTATTCGGCGGCGGCCACTGCGGCCGGTCGGCTCAGCCGAGCGACCGGCTGGCGCAGCGAGCCGCTGTCCCGCTCCTCGAAGAGCATGGCGGGGTGGATCCCCGGCGCGAGGAGCGACGGTGTGACCTCGCTCGACGGGAACATCTGCACGTAGGCCGGGTCGGTCTCCGAGCGGTCGACGACCGAACGCTCGAGGAGCATCGAGTTGTATTGCTCGGCCGCCAGCTCCGGCGTGTTCGAGTTGAGGATGACCTCGTAGCCGTAGTCCCGGGCCTGCTTCCGCAGGCCGGGGATGCGTGACTCGAGCGGGCACCAGCTGTCCGCGCTCGTACCGTTCTCGCTGCAGCCGAAGACCCCGCGCTCACCGTGAACGAAGATCGTCTGGTTGCCGGTGGTGTGACCGGGCGTGCGCAGCAGCAGGCAGCCGGCGCCGAGGCTGAGATCGTGGTCGGTGAGGATCACCCGATCCTTCGGCACGCCCTCCTTGCCCTCGGCGATGAACCAGGACTGCTGCAGCGGATGCAGCTGGTCCCAATCCTCCCATTCGGCGCGGGGCGCGAGCAGGTAGGCGTTCGGAAAGCGCGCCCGCATGCGGACGCCGTCGATGGTCGGCACCGCCGAGCCGAGGATCGGCCTCAGGTCCTGCGTGTGGAAGTGGTCGAAGGCGACGACGTCGATGTCCTCGGCGCTCAGGCCGAGCTCGGCGAGCTGAACGTCGACCTGCCCCCACTCCTTGCTGAGGAGCTTCCGGCCGAGCTCGGGGCTCGGCATCTTCTCGAGGAGCTGGGCGAAGAAGGGCGTGGCCGCGCTCGCCTCGTAGTCGGTGGGGTTGAAGAGGATGTTCTTCACGTCCCCTTCCACGTCGACCTGCACCAGCAGGCAGCGGTGGGTCATGACCACGTAGGGCCAGGGCAGCGGGACCGCCCGGTTGAAGGCGAAGGTCGTCGGGTAGATCAGCGTGGAGAGCGAGAGCGTTCGGACGGCGACGACCTTCGGACCTTCGCGCAGATCTTCACCGAGGAGCTCCCCGGCCCGACGCAGCGCCGTTCCGCGAGGACCGGCGCTACCGATCGCGCGGGCCTCGTCGAGGTCGTGGAGGGTGCGGATCCAGGGGAGACGGGGATCGACGGGCTCGCGAAGCTGCATGCCCGAATGATGAGGGCGCCCGGGCCGGGCGTCGAGGGTCCTAGTCCTTGGCCTTCTTGGCGATGGAGGCGTGGTCGCGCCCCTCTTCGGCCTCGGTGGCGATCGGTAGGCTGGCCGACGCCCAGCCCTCCTCCTGCAGGCGACCCATCGTGTCGCGGCTCCCGCTGTAGCCGGCGAACTGGTCCACCAGGTTCTGGAAACCGGCGGCGGCGAGGCGCTCGGCGGCGGCCTTGCTCCGGCCCCCGGCCTTGCATCCGACGATGAGCTTGGCGCCCTTGTCGAAGACCGCCTCGACCTCCTTCAGGAAGGCGTCGTTCTCCTTCATCCCGCCGGCCCCCATGTGCTTGAGGGGGATGTTGTAGGCGCCCTTCGGATGGCCGCCATCGAACTCGGGGATCGAGCGCACGTCGAGGTAGGCGTAGCCTTCCTCGCGCATCAGGTGCTCGGCTTCGGCGGGGGTGACCTTGTCGACCATGCTCAGGCTGTCTCCAGTAGGGGTGCGGCCGGCGGCGGCGGATTCCAGCCCCGGGCCTCAGTTCTGGCGTCGCACCAGAGACGGCTGTAGTTACGGGCCGTTCGTGTTAGGAACTCGGGCCCATGGCGGAGGAAGAGGCGATGGTGACCGACGGGGCCCTGACTCTGACGAGCCTGCACGACTGGCTACGCTTGGTGCTCACCTATCGAGCGCCGCACCCGGACTCGGAGCGCATCCTCCAGCTGGTCGAGCACCTGCTGGACCGGCCGCACAAGGCCCACATGCTGCTCTACGGTGAGCCAGGCACCGGCAAGGAGGGGCTCGCCCGAGCGCTCCATCAGGCGATGCACCCCGGCGGCGAGGCCCCCTTCATCAAGATGCCCACCGGCGGCCGCAACCCGGAGGTGCTCGCCCTGCATCTCTTCGNNAGGTGGGCACCCTACCGCGCGAGATCCAGGCGCGACTGGCGCCGGTGCTCCGGGGCCGCTTCCGCCGCAACGACGACGAGGCGCCGCAGCCCTGCCACGTGACGGTGATCGGCGCGACGGATCACGATCTCGAATCCGCCGTCGCCGAGGGGCGATTCCGTCACGACCTCTACTACCGGCTCTCACGGGCGGAGCTGACGATCCCGCCGCTGCGCGAGCGGGACACCGACATCCCGCGAGCCGCCCTCTGGGCGGGCAACCGGCTGCTCAAGGAGAACGGCGAAGGGATCCGACTGGTGGCCGAGGGCGAAGAGGTCGGCGAGGGCGACATCGTGCTCAGCGAGGAGGCCGGCGACATCCTTCGCGCCCATGGCTGGGCGGGGAACTTTCGCGAGCTCGACCGACTGATGGAGCGGATCCTCTTCCTGGGCGAGCGCAAGGCGGCCATCGACGCGGCCGTGGTGCGAGCGGCNNCTTCGCTCCGGTTGGCTCGCGACCGGCCCCAAGACGAAGGCCTTCGAGGGCGCCATGGCCGAGCGCACCGGCCGCACCGAGGCGGTCGCGTCCTCGAGCGGGACGGCGGCCCTCGAGCTGGCGCTTCGAGCGCTCGATGTCGGCCCGGGTGACGAGGTGCTCTGCCCCGCGCTCACCTGGCCGAGCCCGGCCCACGCCGTGGTGCGCCTCGGCGCCCGGGTGGTGTTGGTGGACGTGGACCGGGACGAGTGGAACGCCGGTCCGGAGGCCTTCGCCGCCGCGCGCACCGAGGCGACGAAGGCGGCCATCGTGATCGACCAGTTCGGCAACCCCGCGCGGGGCGCCGCGATCGCCGAGGCGCTCGGAGGCGTGCCCATCGTGGAGGACGCCGCCTGTGCCCTCGGCAGCCGCTTCGCCGACGGTTCGCCCTGCGGCTCGCTGGGCGCGATCGGCTGCTTCAGTCTGCACCCACGCAAGATCATCACCTGCGGCGAGGGCGGCGTCTGCGTCGCCGACGACGCGGCGCTCGCGGAGAAGATGCGGGTGATGCGCAACCACGGTCAGCGCAGCCCGGCGAGCTTCGCCGCGCCGGACGGGAATCTCCGGCTCTCCGATCTGGCGGCGGCGGTCGCCGTGGCCCAGCTCGAGCGCCTCGAGACGATCCTCGAGGCGCGGCGCGCGCACGCCGAGGTGATGCACGAGCGGCTCGCCGAGCGCTACCAGCTGCAGCGCTCGCCGGAGGGGGCCGTGCCCAACCACCAGACCTTCGGCGCCCTGCTGCCCGAGGGCCGCGATCGCGAGGCCTTCATCGCCGCTGCCGCGACGCGGGGCGTGCAGGTGGGGCGGCTCAGCTACTCGGTCGATCGGCTGGGACAGGTCGGCGATCAGGGCCCGCTGCCCGTCGCTCACGAGCTCGACGAGCGCGGGGTGGCCTTCCCGCTCTTCGGGACGATGAGCGAGGCCGAGCGGGAGACGGTCATCGAGGTGCTGGAGTCGCTGGCGTGAGCGCCTCGGCGCCGGTGCTCCGGGTGAAGGAGCTGGAGAAGACCTTCCGCATCGGCTTCCTCCGCAAGAAGGTGGAGGCGGTCCGGGGCATCAGCTTCGATGTGAACGCGGGCGAGATCTTCGGCCTACTCGGACCGAATGGCGCCGGAAAGACCACGACCATCAAGGCGATCCTCCGGCTGGTCCATCCCTCCGGCGGCGCCGTGGAGCTCTTCGGCGGCTCGCCGAACGACCCGGCCACCCGAGCCAAGGTCGGCTACATGCCGGAGAACCCCTACGTCTATCAGTACCTGAAGCCGCTCGAGTTCCTCGATCTCTGCGGCCGCCTCGTCGGCATGGGCCGCAAGGAACGGCGGGAGCGGGCGGAGGCCATGATCGACCAGGTGAAGCTCCGCCACGCCATCGACCGACCGATCGGTCGCTTCTCCAAAGGGATGATGCAGCGGGTCGGTCTGGCCCAGGCGCTGCTCCACGATCCGGAGCTGCTGATCCTCGACGAGCCGATGAGCGGCCTCGACCCCATCGGCCGCAAGGAGGTGCGCGACCTGATCCTCGCGCAGCGCGACGCGGGCAAGACCCTCCTCTTCACCAGCCACGTGCTGAGCGACGTCGAGGTGCTCTGCGATCGGGTGGTGATCCTCCGCCGCGGCAAGGTCCGAGCGGAGGGCGCGGTGAAGGAGCTCGTCCGCGCCGAGGTCGAGCGCTACGAGCTGGAGCTCGCCGAAGCGAGCGAGGCGCTCGAGGAACGACTGGCCGAGCTCGGTGAGGTGGTGCGCCATCCGGCCCGACTCCACGTGGTGCTCCACGAACGGAGCGAGGTCGACCGAGCGCTGACGCTGGCGGCCGACGCGAAGGCGCACGTCGTCGCGCTGCGGCCCCAGCAGCGCTCCCTCGAGGCACTCTTCGTCGACGACGGCGATGACTGAGCTCATCGTCACCCCCTTCTCCCACTTCTGCGAGAAGGCGCGGTGGGGCCTCGAGCACGGAGGCGTTCGCTTCCGAGAGCGGAAGGTGCTGCCGATGGTCCACTTGCCGGTGGTCCGCTGGGCGCTGCGCAGGAGCGACGCCGGTGAGAGCGATGCGCATCGACCGCGCGGGCTTCGAGCGCAGCCACGGCGAGGTGCAGCGGATCCTGGACGAGTTCGCGGAGGCGATTTCGCCGCGCTGCTGGCGCCGCTGGTCCTCCCCACCGACTACGGCGCGGTCATGCCCGACCCGGAGCGCTTCGGCGCCGAGGTACGGGAGCTCATCCGCACGACCCGCGACCACCCGGCCGGCGCGCTCGCCCTCGAGCTCTACCGCCAGCACCGGACGGTCTCCTAGGCTGCTCCCGGCCGACCGTGAGGGTCCGCCGGGCGAGCGGTCAGTCGTCCTCGATCTGGCTGCCGTCGGGCAAGAGGGTCGGCGCGGGCACCACCCCGTTCTCCATGCTCTCGAAGCGCTTGCAGCGCGTGAAGCGTCCCTCGCAGTATTGGATCTTCAACACTTGCAGCAGCGCCCGCCCCTCGATCAGCGGAAAGACCGGGCAACGCTGGATGTTGGGACAGGACTTCTCTCCGGCCATTGGGGGGGAGTATAGGTCGCCTCGTGAGCGCCGAAAACGTCCTCGGAAGAGGACGTTTGGCGATGCGCCATGACGCGCCTCAGCGGGCCCAGCGGGGGAGCGGTGGCGCTTCGCCGAGGAGGCCGCTGAGGTCCGCGCTGCTGAGGGTGTGCCAGTAGAGGCGGCTCTCGCGGCCGCCGCGAGCGTCGCGGAGGAAGGCGGCGAACGCCTTCGCGGTGTAGGTCGGGTCGAGGGTGAGGCCATCGAGCTCGGCGCGGATGATCGCGTCGTCGGCGGCTTCGGAGCGCTCGCCGTAGCCCGCGCCATAGAGGCTCCCATCGATGTCGATCATCTTGGTGGCGCCGCGGGTCACGTCCGGGAAGGAGTGATCCACCTCGCGGAGCATCTGCACCGTGCGCTTGAGCAGCGAGCTCACCACCAGCGAGTTGCAGACCGGCAGCGGCGTGACCCGCACGGCGACGATGGGGATGTAGAGGCCGGCGGCGGCGAGACCGACCGCCAGCCCCGCGCAGGTGCCGGCGCTGCCCAGGGCCACGTGGATCGACGCCGGCTCGGGGATCTGCCCCGCGTCGATCTGCTGGGCGAGCTCGAGGCCGGCTTCGACGAAGCCCACCGCGCCGAGCGGCGACGAGCCGCCGTGGCCGATGCGGTAGGGCCGGCGTCCCTGCAAGCGTAGCTTCGCCTGCAGCGCGGCGACCCGTGGAGGCACCATCGCCCAGCGGCGCACCCGGTGGACGCGCGCGCCGACGGCGAGGTCCGCCCGGAGGTTCTCCTCCACGTGGCGGGTAATCGGCTGCGGGACCAGGAGCAGCTCCACGTCGAAGCCCCAGCGGCGACCGAAGATGCTCGTCGCCAGCGCGTGGTGCGATCCATAGGCGCCGGTGGTGATCAGCACGTCGCAGTCCTGGCGCTTGGCGTCGCCGATGAGCCGCTCGAGCTTGCGCACCTTGTTGCCGCCGTAGGCCTCGGCGGTCAGGTCGTCCCGCTTCACCCACAGGTCGCCTCCGGTCTCGTGGGAGGCCTGCTCCAGCCGCTCCACCGGCGTCTCCCGTACCAGGGGCACGTGGGGCAGGTTCGCCAGCCGGGGGAATCGAGAGCCGAGGAGGGTCATGCCCGAGGAGCCTGGCCGAAGGGCGCGATCCCGTCCAGCCCTCGCCGCTCAGCTCCCGTGACTCTCGAGCCGCGCCTGGAGGCGGGCGAGCTGCTCTCGGATCTCGGGCCACATCTCGGGGTGGATGTCGTCGACGAGCAGCGCCACGAAGTCCCGCGCCGAGGCGTGCCGGCGCTCAGAGCGCGTCGCCCTCGCGGCGCGAGGCGCGCGACGCGGGCAGGTCGTGGGGCGCGCGACCGGCCTCTTCGAAGGCGACGAGGATCTCCTCGGCGCGCTCGAGCAGATCGCCCTCGAAGCGGGCGACGAAGGTGGGGTCGAGGAGCTGGCCCCGGACGCGCCAGAGCCAGGGCTCGTCGGGATCGCGGAGCACCACCGCCTCCGAGCCGGGGAACACCCAGGGCGAGGCGAAGACGGCGTCTCGGAGGGCCGCGCGGATCTGCTCGGCGGGGGCGTCGCTCTCGAAGCGCACCAGCACCTCGTGCTCCTGCTCGCCGCTCGCGTCGCTGGTCAGGGGGCCGCGCACCAGGTGCCGGTTGGGCACCTCGACCTGCCGCCCCATCACGTCGATGAGCAGCGTCGAACGCACGCCGACCCGCTGCACCTGGCCGGAGAAGCCCTCGCCGACGACCCACATCCCCCGGCGGACTCGTCGCTCGAAGACCAGGAGGAAGCCGGCGACGAGGTCGGGGAGCACGTCGCGCGAGGACCAGCCGACGGCGATGGCGATGCCCCCGAGGGTCAGCAACATCACCAGGCTGGCCCGCGGTGGCAGCACGCGGATCAGGAGGGCGAGCGTGAAGGCGAGAGCCAGCAGTCGCAGCCCGAGGTGGATCAGCGCGAGGAGGGTCGGCAGGAGCCCGCGAACCTCGAGCCGCTCCCGGACCCGGCGCAGTCCCATCGCCGCCAAGGCGGCGAGCAGCACCCCGAGGAAGAGGAGCGCGAGGGCGCCGACGGAGCGGTCGGTCCCGAAGAGCTCCGAGAGCTCCTCGATCTCGGCGCTGATCGGATCCGGCTCGCTCGAATCCTCCAAGGGCACGTAGCGGGTCTCGGTGTGGCGCNNGTCGGAAGCGGCGTCGGAGTCGGAAGCGGAGTCGGAGTCGGAAGCGGCGTCGGAGTCGGAAGCGGAGCCGGAGTCGGAGTCGGAGGCCGGCTCACGGTCTCCGGGCTCGGCGGCGACGTCGGTGTTCGTCTCCGGCTCCGCCGGTGGCGGCGCGGGCTCGTCGCCGGCCGGTTCCGTTTCGGCCGCGCGCGATCCGGTCGCGGGCTCGGCGGCCGGGGCCGGATCGGTCGGAGCCGGGACGCCGGCGTCCTGCGCGGATGCGACCGACGCGACCAAGAGAAAGACGAAGGCGAGGCGCTTCATGCCCACCCTCGCTCTCGGATGACCCGCGCGAGCGCCCCGCGCAGGTGCAGAGCGACCCGATAGATTTCCCCGTCCTGCGACTCGAGGAGGCCGAGATGATGCAGCCGCGCGAGCTGCGCCCGCGCCGTGCGGCGATCGCTCCGGAAGAGGTGCGCGAGCACCGCGTCGTTCATCCACCCCTGCCGAGCGACCTGGAAGAGCAGGATCAGCTGGTCGGCGGGGAGCCGACTGACCGCGGTGTATCCGGAGGGCGGCACGTGCCCCACGTGGACGATGTCGTCGGCCTCGATGCCGCGAATGGACGAGAGCCAGAGGCGCAGCGCATCACGCACCAGGCCGCCCGTCGCGCCGTGCAGCTCCTTGAAGTACTGCTCGTAGGGGCGCCGGATCTTGCTCGCGCTCCGGGCCAGCCACCCTTCGAGCCACGACTCCCCGTCCAGCCGATCGAAGGCGTGTCCGTAGCCGCTGAGCCGGTGCCGCTCCATGACCGCGGCGGTCAGCTCCTCGGCGGTCAGCGGCTCGAGCTCGACCACCTCGGGGAAGGCCTCTTGGAGCGGCGCGATCGCGGCCGCGTAGCGCCAGAAGACCTCCTCCGCCTGCACGAGCCAGCTGCGCTGGGCGCCGTCCGCGAGCACACCGTCGACGAAGTAGCGCAGCGGCGAGAAGCCCCCGGGCTCGGCAGCGAGCATCCAGTAGAGCCCATCGATGACGATCAGCGACCCGTGCTTCGACTCGTCGAGGAGCCGGTCCACGTCGGCCACGGTCATCGGGCCGTCGAGGCTGAAGCGCTTCACGCTCTTCCAGCGACCTCCGCGGACGATGGCGCTGATGACCGAAGCCTTGCCGACGCCGTCGAGACCCACCACTGCCACCGCGCGCCGGCGACCGCTGTTGCGCTTCTCCTTCGACGGGGCGAGGTGCTCGCGGGCGCGGCGGATCTGCTCCTCGCGCCCGGTGAGCACGTCGCTGGCCTCCATGGTGTCGGCCGCGAAGAGGCGCTCGTAGACGAGCGGGAGCTTCACCCGCGGTGCCGGCGGCGCGAAGGCCTCCGGCGTCATGGCCAGGTCCTGCCGTGGCGCCGGCAGACCGAGCCAGCGCCGCCACTGCTCGAGACGGGTCTCGCCGACCAGCAGCACCACCGCGCGGCGGAGCTGACCGCGGACCTCGCGGAGGAGCTCGGGCAGGCGGACCGCTCGCTGGGCGAGACGACGACGGTTCGCGCTGCGCCGCAGCTCGTCGAGCTTCGCTCGGGTGATCTCGCCGTCGACCAACTGGCCACGCAACTCGGAGAGGGTGCCGAGGGCGGCTTCGTGCAGGTGCGCTCCGAGCTCCTCGGGCCAATCGCGCGCGCCGTCGAGGAAGGCCTCGAGGGTGCCCTCGCTGCGCTCGAGCTGACCAACGACCATCTCCTCGATCAGCCGGATGGTCTCGGTCGGCACCGGCTCGTCGCCGAGGATCTCGAGCTCGCCGGTCGCCAGCTCGGTGTTGAAGGCGAGCAGCCGCTCGGCCTCGCGCATCGCCGCGGCGAGCGGTTGGATCTTGTCGGCCGTCTCCCGGGCGGCGCGGAGCAAGCGCGGCGCGACCCGGGTGTCGATGGTGTCGAGGACCGTCTCCCGGAAGGGCACCTCGACCGGCGGCACCACCGAGGGGAGCTTCCACTCGCCGTGCTGCAGTCGGCCGGCGATGACCTTGTAGCGAATGGTGAGCGCGGTGGCGGCCTCGCCCAGCGCGTCGATGAGCGGCGCGATCTTCTCCTGGTCGAGGAGCTCTTCACGGAGCTCGCGCGCGATCCGCGCGCCCTCGCCCGCGGTCTTCTCCGCGTTCTCGGCGATCTGTCGGATCACCGCGCCCATGGTGCGCGCGTCGTGGCTCTCGGAGAGCTCGCTGCGCACGTGCTGCAGCGCCTCGAGGAAGCTCTCGACGACGCGATCGGCCTGCTGCACGACCCGGCGGCGCACTTCGCCCTCGAGACGGGAGCGCTGATTGCCGAGGAGATCCTTCACCCGGGCCTCGAGGCCCACCAGCTCGAGCTCCATCGCCAGCAGCGCGTACTCGCCACCGGCGCTCTCGCGCAGCTCCCCGAGGTCCTTGGTGAGCGCCTCGAGGGCTTCGACCCGATCTCGGAAGACACGGCTCGAGCGCCGCTCCCAGTCGGGCAGATCCAGCGTCCCGTAGAAGGGCGCCTCGCTCTTCACCGAGCGGAGCCCATGCGCGAGGACCATGCCGGTCCGGCGGATGCCGTCCCGAGCGATCCGGTTCACCTCGTCGAGGGCGAGCATCAGCCCCTCCTCGACATCGGCGCGGACCTCCTTCACGCGCTCGTCGAGGGCGAGGCTCGGGTCGGCACAGTCGTCGGCGAGGGTGTCGTAGGCGTGGACGATCGCGTCGAAGAGCTGGCGTGTGCGCCCGGCGAGGTGGCGCTCCGCGTCGACGACGAGCGCCGCGACCCCCTCGAGGCGCATCGGGGTGAGCCCCGCGAGGTGGTAGCGGACGAGATCTCGGAGGGCGACCTCGTGCTTGCCCATCGGACGACCGAAGAGCCTCGCGGTCCCCCGGCGGAAGCGGAGAGCGAGGCGACCCAGCGTCTTGAAGAAGCCGTCGTCCTCGTGCCGCTTGAACGAGTCCGGGTGGTAGGGGACCCGAATGGTCTCCGGCACGTTCGCGGCCAGGTCATCGAGCGCGAGGGTGATGCGCTCCGGTGACCAGAGCGTACGGCTGGAGAGCTGCGCGGCCCGCGCCAGCACGGTGGAGCGCCAGCGCTCCGCGAGCTCCGACTGCTGGTCGTGGAGGGTGAGCGCCAGGGCCTGTCGCGCCTCGAGCTGGGCCTCTTCGGTCGACTCTTCTTCGTCACCGAGGTCCTCGACCCCGCGGGCCTCGACGAGGATTCGACGGTGGTGCCGCAGGTACTCCCGGCGGAGCTCCCGCAGATAGGTTTCCGCGTTCTCGCGGAAGTCGGCCATCGCGCCGTCGGCGACCTCGCGGACCAGCGCGCGCAGATCTTCCTCGAGCCCGTTGAGCAGCCGGTCGAGGGGGACCGAACCGGTATCCGGCGAGTCGCCCCAGTCGACCGGCTCGATCTGCTCCGGCCAGGGCTCGAGCTCCGCCGGCGAGGGGCGTTCCTCGGCGACCTCCTCCTCTTTCTTCTCCGTCTCGCGCGGACCGATCTCGCCCGCGAGGCCCAGGGCGATCTTCAACGCCACCGGGCCGAGGATCTCGTTGATCGCGACCCCGGCGATGAGGAGTCCGGAGAGCGCGTGCACCTCCTCCGGGAAGCGCGCCGGGTCACCCATGAAGCCGGCGAAGGTGATCGCCACGCCGGCCTGACTGAGGAAACCCATCCAACCGTACTTGCGGGTGTTGTCCTCGGCGCGACCGATGATCGCCCCGACCTTCACGCCGATCCAGACGGCGAAGATGCGCGCGGCCACCAGGCCCAGGGCGAAGAGGCCGAGGTGCATGACCTCGTCGAGGTGCAGCCCCGCGCCGGCGATGGTGAAGAAGACCACGTAGACCGGCGTGCTCAACCGCTCGACCGAGTGGATGAGGGTGTCGCCCGCCTTGGAGAAGTTCGATACGACGAAGCCGGCGGTCAGGAAGATGAGCACCCCGTCGAGGTGGAGCTCACTCGCCACGAGGGTCGTGGCGTAGACCACACCGACGATGAAGAGCAGCAGCTCCTGGTTCACCCAGCGCAGGTAGGCCGCGATCACGCCGCCGACGGTGGCGCCCGCGGCCATCGAGCCGAGGATCTCGATCGCGAGCTTGGTGGCGACCGATTCCCCGCTCCCCGAGCCGAGGGACTGGGCGGCGACCGCGGAGAAGACCCCGAAGAGGACGACGACGACGACGTCCTTGATGACGACGGCGCTGAGCACCGTTCGGCTCATCGAGCCCTTGGCGCCGGTCTCGTTGATGACGGCGATGGTGGCCGCCGGAGAGGTGGCGAAGGAGATCGCCGCGACGGTCAGGCCGATCCACCAGACGGCCGGACCGAGGTCGCCGAGGCCGGGCAGCGCGATCGCCGGGATGACGCCGCTGACGGCATAGAAGAAGAGGGTGACGACGAGGAGGATGGCGATCAGCTGGAAGCCGAGGACGCCGAGGATCGCCCCGATCCCCTTGCGCAGCCCATCGAGCTTGAGCTCACCACCGGCCGTCAGCGCGATGAGCGCGACGGCGAGCGTATTGAGCGGGCTCAAGAGGTCGATGACATCGGGGTTGAGCACGCCCTCGTCGAAGGGTGGCCAGAGATCGAAGGGGATGAAGCCAGCGATCGACGGACCGAAGAGCATCCCCGCCAGCAGGTAGCCGGTGATGTGCGGCAGCTTGATGACGTCGACGAGCTCGCCGATGGTGAAGCTCGCGAGGACGACGAAGCCGAGGGCTAGCATCGCCGTCGGATCGAAGCTCTGCTCGTCGCTCTCGACGGCGAGGAAGTGCAGGCCGATCATCCCGCCCACCAGCAGCAGGACGATCACCAACTGCCGGAAGGTGGAGCCCTCGCCGCCACCGTGACCATCGTGGCCGCCGCCGCCGTGGTCGTGCGCGGAACCGGAGGGGGGCGGCGGAGCCGACGCACCGCCCTCCGCGGCCGCCGCGGGAATCTCGGACCGGTCGGGTTCCTCCGGCTCCGGCTCCGACTCCGACTCCGATTCCGACTCCGACTCCGACTCCGGCTCCGATTCCGACTCCGACTCCGACTCCCGAGAACCGCCTTCCGACTCCGAACCCGACCCCTTCTCTTCCTCTGTGGACTCCGTGGCTCCGTGACTCTGCGCGAGGCCCTTCTCCGCGGCCTCCCCGGCCTCCGAGCCCTCCGGGTCGGTCGCGTGAGCCTCCGCCTCCGCGGCCGCGCGCTCCTCCTCTGCGTGCTTCTCGTCGCTCATCGTCGCCAGAACTCCGGCACCAGGAGGGCGAAGAGGGTGAAGAACTCGAGGCGACCGAGGAGCATCGCCACGACGAAGAAGGCCTTCGAGACCCCGGTATAGGCCGCGAAGTTGTCGCTCATGCCCGCCATGTCGTGGAAGGGCGCCGGCCCCATGTTCGACAGGCAGGTGAGCATCGCACCGAAGGCGGTCGGCACCGGCACCGCCTCGATGGTCGCGACCACCAGGATGCCCACACCCATCGAGACCATGTAGATGACGAAGAAGACCGCGACGTCGGCGAGCACGGACTTGGCGACGACCGCGCGTCCCATGCGCACGACCTGGACCACGCTGGGCTCGAAGCTGCGCTTGATCTGGGCGTACCCCTGCTTCGCCAGCATCACGACCCGCTCGATCTTGATGCCGCCGGCGGTGGAGCCGGAGCAGCCACCGATGAACATGAGGATCACCATGATGGTGAAGGCGGGCATGCCGAAGGCGGTGTAGTCGTCGGTGCCGTAGCCGGTCGACGAGATCGTCGTGGCGACCGTGAAGAGGGCGTAGCGAGTCGAGTCGACGACGTCGTAGCCGTGCAGGTCGAGGTTCAGGAGCGCCAGCAGACCGACGGTCAAGAGCACCAGGGCGACGTAGGTGCGAAACTCGATGTTCCGGACGAGCACGCCGAAGTCCTTGCCACGTAGGAGCAGGTAGTAGAGGCCGTAGTTCACGCTACCGATGAGCATGAAGACGGCGATGATCCACTCGAAGGCGGGCACGCCGAAGCCACCGACGCTCGCGTCGCGGGTCGAGAAGCCGCCCGTCGACATGGTGGTGAGCGCGTGGCAGAGCGCCTCGAA
>JABAOG010004256.1_pt1 | contig 32272 bp, 30 predicted proteins | sample 7062131 | NCBI WGS metagenome assembly JABAOG01 (sample SAMN14538629, study PRJNA623070) | marine sediment metagenome | biome: marine biome [ENVO:00000428]; feature: marine pelagic biome [ENVO:01000023]; material: deep marine sediment [ENVO:00002113] | place: India: Arabian Sea | collected... | reverse complement strand
CATGGGGTTGTCGGGCCACACCCGGACGTCCGTGCTCACGCCGGTCTCCCGGTCGTAGCGGTTCAGGTAGCCGCCGTAGCTGCCGCCGTAGGTGATGTTCGGGTTCAGCGGGTGCGGCGCGATGTAGCCGCTCTCGCCGCCGGCCACCCGGTAGTAGTCCCCGCCGTCGCTCGGCATGCAGACCGTGCTGTTGTCCTGCTGCGCGCCGCAGACGTGGTACGGGACGTCGTTCGTCGTGATCACGTGGTAGAACTGGGCGGTGGAGTAGTCCTGCTCCGTCCAGGTCTCGCCGCCGTTGAAGCTGACGTTCGCGCCGCCGTCGTTCCCGTTGATCATCCGCTGGTTGTCCGCCGGCGCGATCCACAGGTCGTGGTTGTCGCCGTGGGGCACCCGGATCCGGTCCGGGAACGTCTCGCCGCCGTCCTCCGACCGGTAGAAGCCCGTGTTCAGGACGTAGACCTGGTCCTTCTCCGCGGGGTCGGCGTAGATGCGCGTGTAGTAGAACGCCCGCTGGCGCAGCTTGCGCTCGTCGTTGACCCGCTCCCACGTCTCGCCCCGGTCATCGCTCCGGAAGACGCCGCCCTCCTCGGCTTCCACGATGGCGTAGACCCGCTGCCCGTCCACCGGCGAGACCGCGACCCCGATCTTCCCCAGCGTGCCGGCGGGCATGCCGGGGGCGTCGCTCAGCTCCTCCCACGTCTCGCCCCCGTCCGTCGTCCGGTGGAGTCCGCTGCCGGGCCCGCCGCTCTTGAGCCCCCAGGGCTTCCGCCACACGTCCCACATGGCGGCGAACGCCACGTCCGGGTCGGCGGGGTCCAGGCTCAGGTCCACCGCGCCGGTGTTCTCGTCGACGAACAGGACGCGCTCCCAGGTCTCGCCCGCGTCCGTCGTCCGGTAGACGCCCCTGTCCGCGTTGGGCGCGCCGTAGTGGCCCAGCGCGGCGACCCAGACCGTGCTGCAGTCCCGCGGGTCGATCCGGACCCGACCGATGTTCCGGGCCTCTTCCAGCCCCGCGTGCTCCCAGGTCTCCCCGGCGTCCGTGCTGCGGTACACGCCGTCCCCCGGCTGGACGTTGCCCCGGAGCTCGACCTCCCCGGTGCCGATCCAGACCACGTCCGGGTCCAGGCCGCAGACGTCCACCGCGCCCACGCTCGCGCTGCCGATCTGGCCGTCGGTCACCGGCCGCCACGTGGTCCCGCCGTCGGTGGTCTTCCACAGGCCGCCGCCCGTGGCGCCGAAGTAGTACTCCAGCATGCGGGCGTCGCTGCCGGCCACGGCGATGGAGCGACCGCCGCGCTCCGGTCCCAGGCTCCGCCAGGTGAACGGCTCGAGGAGCTCTGCCGGGAACACCGCCGGCCCGGGATCCCCCTCCTGCGCCACGGTGACGCCGGGGGCGCACCCGTGCACCGCCAGGACCAGCACGGCGGCCGCGACACGGAGGGACAGGGGAGAGCTTCGGCGCATCCTTGCCTTCCTTTTGCAGGTTCCGTTGGGGGGGGCAGGGGACGATAGAGTGGTCGGCGTCGGCCCCGGGTGTCAAGCAGGGCCGGCCCCGTTCTGCCGCCGACCGCGTCACGGGGGGCCCGCGGGACCGGGTCCGCGGGGCGAGCCGTCCGACCGTCGGTGCCGCGGGCCCGGGCCTGGCCCCCGCTCCGCGCGTGAACACGCCGGGGGCCCGGGGGTACTGGTCCCCGGCCGAATCGACAGGTTCTACCGGAACGGAATACGATGCTGGAATTCACCGAACACGCCCGCGCCATGGTCCGGCAGTTCGCCGAGTCCATGGACGACCCCAAGCTCCGGATCCGGATGCACGGCAGTCCCTTCGCCCCCCAGTACGAGTTCGCCCTGGTGGAGGAGGATGCGGCGCCGGACGACCGGGTGGTGCGCCTCGACGGCTTCCGCGTCCTGATCGACGAGGGCAGCGCCGCCCGGATCGAGGGGTCCACCGTGGACTGGATCGAGAGCCAGGCCGGGACCGGGTTCGAGGTCCGCAACCCCAACGTGCGGAAGCTGGGGGAGGCGGAGCCGACCGGGGAGCTGGCGGAGCGGGTGAAGCACGTGCTGGAGACGCGGGTGAACCCGGCGGTCGCCTCCCATGGCGGGAACATCGCCCTGGTGGACGTGGATGACGCCGACGTCTACCTGGAGCTCGGCGGCGGCTGCCAGGGCTGCGGCATGGCCAGGGTCACGCTGAAGCAGGGCGTGGAGAAGATGCTCCGCGAGGCGATCCCGGACCTGGGCGAGGTCATCGACGTGACCGATCACGCGGCCGGCGCGAACCCGTACTACTCCCGCTGAGCCGGCGGGCGGGCGCCCCGGAGCGCTTGCCCGGGACGGGCCGGGGCCCCAACGTCACCGTCGGTCCCATGCGACGCCGACCGGAGACGCCTCGATGTCCCAGAACGCTGCGGTCCTCTTCTTCGCCACCGACACCGGACCCAACCGCGAGGTCCGCCAGCACCTCGTCCGCGAGGGGCTCCGAGTGCTCCAGACCGACGAGCCGACGGAGGCCCTCGCGCACCTCATGGACGAGCCCATCGGGGTCGCGCTCCTGGAAGGCGGCGCTCTGACCGTCTTCAGCGAGCGGCTGTTCCGCCAGTGGCGAGAGCAGCACCCGCTGATGGAGGCCGTGGGGGTCTCCGGCGACGCCGACGCCCCGGAGCCGGCCCTGGTCCGCATGGACTGCGAGACCGTGATCGCGCCGCCGGTCGACCCGGCCCGTGTGGCCGGCGCCATCGGCGACGCGCTGCGGCGGCGGGAGCACCGGGTCGGGCTGATCCGCGGCGGGGAGGAGATCGCGTCCCGGGTGCTCCAGGCCATCCAGTCGCTGGTCACGGCCGTGGAGCTGAAGGACGCCTACACCCGGGGCCGGGCCGACCGGGTCGCCCTGTTCGCCGGGATCCTCGCCGACGAGCTGGGCGGCCTCGACGTGGACCGGATCCGCACGGCCGCCCGCATCATGGACGTCGGCAAGACGGGCGTGCCCGAGGACATCCTGAACAAGGCCGAGCGCCTCACCGAGGACGAGTACGAGGAGGTCAAGCGTCACCCGGTGATCTCCTGGGAGATGCTCCGCCACTTCTTCCACGACGGTGTGGTGCTGGACGTGGCCCGCCACCACCACGAGCGCTGGGACGGTCGGGGCTACCCGGACGGGCTGCGGGGGGAGGAGATCCCCCTGGCGGCCCGGGTGGTGGCCGTCGCCGACTCGCTGGACGCCATCACGTCGACCCGCGCGTTCCGGAAGGCCCGGCTCTGGTCCGAGGCCGTGGAGGAGGTGGTGGCCGGCAGCGGCTCCCGCTACGACCCCAACCTCGTGGAGATCCTGAGCCGCGCCCAGGACCGGATGCTGGTCGGGGCGTGAGCCCGCTCACCCGGCACGCCGGCGCCCTCGTCCAGTGGTTCCGCGAGCAGGGCCTGCTCCGGGGCCCGTACCTGTTCGTGGACTACTGGGCCAACGTCCTCGGCCTCGACGGCGTGACCCCCGAGGACCACGTCCGGCGGGGCTTCGTGAACCCGGCCCTCTTCAAGCTCGGCATCGACCGCCCCGAGCTGGAGGTCCCGAAGCTGGGCTCCTACCTCCTGGTCTTCCTCGTCGGGCCCCTCCTGTTCGCGTTCCGGGCGTTCCGCCGCCTCGGCCGCTACCGCCTCCGGTTCCAGAACGAGCGGACCCGCCAGGTCCTGGACGCCCTCGACCGCTACCGGCTCACCCTCGACCCGGCGGGCCGGGAGCCGGACGCCGCCGGGGACCCCGACCTCCCGCCCCGGTGCGACGTCCGCCTCGGCGACACGGTCCTGGCCCGCGATGTTCTCGATCCCTACCGCGTGGCCGGCTACAGCTCCCTCTTCTGGGCGGCGAACAAGCTGCCGCTGGCGTCCCTCCTCGGCCTCGCCCTGGTGGGCGTGATGGCCCCGCTCCTGAGCACCCTCGACCTCCTGGAGATCACGGCCCGCTACTGGATCCCCGTGGGGTTCCCGCTCCTGGTCGTCTTCCTCTACGGCGTGCTCCGGGAATGGCTGACCGCGCTCCTCGGCGGCGTTCCGATCCTGCTGGGCACCGTCCTGGTCCGGGTGCTCCGCCCGTCCACGCCCTACGACTGGTCGGTCTTCTTCTGGGCGCTGGCCGGCATCTTCCTCGTCTATCTGCTGGCCGACTGGTTCTTCTCACCCCGCCCCGTGCCGCCCGCTCTGCTGCTCTACACCCGGGACGACCCCGCCCACCCCTACCGTCGGGAGGAGGACGCCCCATGGTGGATCGAGGGTCGGACCTACTGGGTCTGGCGCTACCTCCTCCTCTCGCCGGCGGAGCTGAACAAGTTCTGGGAGCGCGACTGGGAGCGGGTCGACCTCTGGATCCGGGCGGACGGGCCCGATGCCGGCCAGCTGGAGTGGGTGGTCACCGACCTCCACTACCGGGAGCTCTGGGTCCCCTACCACAAGCTGGGCGAGCCCGGCGCCCTCGGTCGCCAGTCCGAGAAGGCCCGGGCCGCCGTGTCCGGGAACGGCGCCGGCATCTGGTTGGTGGAGGTGGACGCCGACCTCGTCTTCCACTCCCCGATGTTCCGCGGCGTGACCTTCCTCACCGACCGCGGCGGCGTGCCCGTCCGGGGGATCGGCCACGTCGCGCGCTCGCTCTGGCGCCGGGTGAAGGAGAAGGACGTCACCGCCCCGATGGCGGCGCTGACGCGGCTACGGGTCGAGCGCGGCGTGGACGTGCTGGGCGACATCCCGGAGTTCATCAGCCGGCGCGCGGAGGTCCGGCTCGTGGAGGAGCCGTGGACCTACTGGCGCTATCCCCTCGGGGCGGCCAGCCGCCGACAGCCCTACATGTACGAGGCGCTGCGACCGGACGCCGCACCGCCGGCGGCCGATCCCGATCTCCAGATCAAAGCCCCCTAGCGATGTAGCTCCGGCGGAGCTCGACCAGCCAGGCCGGCTCCCTCGGCTCCTCCACCACCGCGCCTCCCGCGCCGATCGCCCAGCGGTGGATCCACGACAGGCCCCTGGGGCCGACATACGCGTCCTCCCGGGCGTACGCCGGGTCGCGGAGCGCCTCGGCCAGAGGGACGAACCGGTAGCCCCGGGCCCTCAGCATCCCGGCGAGCGCCGGGAGGTGGTCCGCATTCAGCTCGTTCGCGTGCAGAAGCAGGACCTGCGGGATCTCGCGACCCAGCACCGCGCGCGAGCGCGCCTCGAAGAACGCGGCCACGCTGTCCATGAACGGGACGTACGCGGCGGCGACCCGGCGCGCGACCGCGCTGTCCCCCGCCGCCTTCGCCCGCACGTACACGTCGGCGAAGATCCACTCCTGGTTGTCCAGGGTCACCGGCGCCATCCGGTAGCCCCACCGGTCCAGGTACTCCCGGAGGCCGTCCCTCCTGGTGGGCGTGTCCCCGGCGTGCAGGAGCGGCGGCCGGAACCAGCGCGGCTCGCCCCGCTCCAGGAACGGCTCCAGGTACGCCTGGTTGCGTGCGATGTCCGCCGTGTACCACTCCAGGTCGACCGTGTTGAGGTCCCGGTGGGAGAAGGTGTGGTTCCCCAGCCGGTGACCCGCGTCGACCCAGCGGCGGAGCAGCCCGGGCAGGACGGAATCCCGGTGCGCGTCGCAGAGGGCGCCGCCCACGACCAGCGCCGTGGCCGGGATCTCGAGTCGGTCCAGGGCGTCGAGGATCCGGTCGTTCAGGTCGCGCAGGCCGTCCGGATCGCAGGGGTCGGCCAGCGTCGCCACGCCGGGCACGTCGTCGAAGGTGACCGCCACGGCCCTCGGGGCGACCCGCTCGGCCGCCGGAGCCGCCGGCTCGCCGGCGACCGCCAGCGCCGCGGCCAGCGCCGGGATCAGCAGCACCGCCAGGAGCGGGGCGTAGGGCCAGACGCCGGTCCGGCCGACGGAACAGGTGGAGGGCTCGCAGGTCATGCCGGAAGGTGGCGCCGTACGGGCCGGGGCGGAACCCTGGACCGACGCGGCGCTGCGGACCCGGTGGCGCGTCGAGCCTCAGTCGGCGCCCCGGCGATCGGGCGCCGGCACCTCGTGCAGGTGGAACGCCAGCCCCTCCGTGGCCAGCACCTGCATGGCCACGTTCCGGACCGGGACCCCGCCCGGCGTCTCCCCCCTGTAGCTGCCGTAGTGGGCGTGGCCGTGGAACACGATCCCCGGCCGGAGCGTGTCGATGGGGTCCAGCAGCCGCGACGACCCCAGGAAGGGGTAGAGCTGCTCCGGCTCGCCGGCCAGCGTCCCGGGGATCGGGGCGTAGTGGAGCAGCACGATGATCTCCCGGTCCCCGAGCTCGTGGATGGCACGTTCCAGCTTGAGCGCCTCGTCGATGGCCTCCTGGACGAACGCCTTGATCAACGGCTCGCCGAACGGGCCCAGCGCCACCCGACCGAACCCGCCCCCGAACCCCTTCGTGCCGGCGAACCCGATGCCGTCCACCACCACCGACTCGCCGTCCAGCACGCTCACGCCGGCCTCCCTCAGCAGCCCGGCCAGGGCGTCCGCCTCGTCCTGGTCGTGGTCGTGGTTCCCCAGGACCGTCACCACCGGCACCTCCAGCGTCTCGGCCTCGCGGACGAACGCGGCCATCTGCTCCGGTCGCCCGTGGGTCGTGAGATCACCGACCAGCGCCAGCACGTCGGCCTCCCGGTTCACCCGCTCGAACAGCTCCGCGGCCGAGCCCCGGGCATGCTCATCGAAATGCAGGTCGCCCACGGCCGCGACCCGTACCCGCCGCTCACTCATCCCATACCTCCGCGTCCCGGACCGCCGCCACGATGTCCGACGCGCGGCGTCGCGCCACCCGCTCCAGTCGCTCGTCCTCGAACCCCCATTCGTTCACGTCGATGGCGAACGAGTAGCGGGACAGCAGCGTCCCGCGACACCGCCACCGCGACCCCGTCACGTCCTCTGCCGCCGGACCGCCCCCTTCGGGAGCCTCCTCCGCGTCCGCCTCGAGGACCTCCGGGACCCGGCCCTCCATCCGCGCGCCGCCCGCACCGGGCTCGTCCGCCGCGCCGTCCTCCGCGTCGAGTCGACGCAGCTCGCGTCGCACGCCCGCCGGGATGCGGTCGCGGTGGTCCGGGTAGGTGAAGTCGAAGAAGTGGATCTGGGAGAGCAGCAGCCGCCAGTCCGGACCGACCCGCTCCAGCAGCCGGTCCCAGTCCAGCTCGCCGCCCCGGTGCAGGATCAGGTGCACCACGTCCGCCATGTCGAACCGGTGGCGCTCCCCGATGAACAGCCGGTGCCAGATCAGCTCTTCCGGCGGCGCCACACGCACCGGCGCGGCGGCCAGGATCGCCGGACGCGAGTTCCCGTACCAGGCCTCGTCGATGAACCCCATCCCGTTGGCCATCCCGAAGATCAGATCGACCTGCGCCCCCCGGAACGCCTGCGCCAGCCAGTGCTCCTCTTTCAGGACCACCTCGAACCCCGCGGCGGCCAGCACCTCCGCCGCCGGGACCACCAGGTCGGGCTCCAGCAACAGGTCCAGGTCCTTCGTCTCCCGGTAGATCCCGGTGTAGTTGTGGATCGCGTAGAGCCCGCTCACCACGTACCGGATCCCCGCCCCGTTCAGCAGCTCCAGCGCCTCCCGGTACACCTCCCGCTCCGCTGCGGGGATCCAGAACTCGCCGTGCGTCAGCGACTTCTGCTCCTGCTCCGTCATGCCATCGGTGTCCGGGTACGGTCCGGCCATGGTCTCGTCCTCCGAGGGGATCCGTTCGCCCGCTGGGGTGCAAACGGCGTTCCCGGTCCCGTATATTCCCCTCATGTTCGCCCGCCTCCTCGCCGTCTTCGTCCTGCTGCCCCTCGCCGAGCTGGCCCTCCTCATCCAGATCGGCCGCGCCGTCGGGCTCGCCTGGACCCTCGCCATCGTCGTCGCCACCGGCATCCTCGGCGCCACCCTCGCCCGGCGGCAGGGCCTCCGCGCCTGGCTCGCCATCCAGGCCGAGCTCCGGGACGGACGGATGCCCGGCGCCGCTCTCGTCGACGGACTGCTCATCCTCGTCGGCGGCATCGTCCTCCTGACCCCCGGAATCCTCACCGACCTGGCGGGCTTCGCCCTCCTCGTCCCCGCCACCCGGAACGTCCTCAAGACCCGGCTCAGGCGTCGCTTCCAGCGGGCGATAGAGGAGGGATCGGCCAGCTTCACGGTCATCGTCCCGTAGCCGGGGCTTCGGCATCTCATCGGTGGCGGTGCATCCGGGTGGAACGCAGTTTGCCTCTCCAATCAGCCGTATCACAATGTCAACCGTACCGCCCTAACCGGAGGTTTCACCAATGCGTAGCAAGAAGTTGCTGGCCCTGTTGATCGCCCCGCTGTTCGCGCTGGGTATGACCGCGTGCGACGTCGACCAGACCGAGGAAGGCGAGATGCCGGAGGTCGAGGTCGAGGAGGGCGAGCTGCCGGCCTATGACGTGGACGCCGCTGATGTCGAGATCACCGAGGACACCGTGACGGTGCCCGACGTGGACATCGAGGATCCGGACGAGGACACCATGCCCGAGATGGAGGGTGAGGGCATGGAGGGTGGCGGAGGCCGCTGACTCTGACCTCTGAACTACCTGGGAGGGCCCCGCCGAGCGGGGCCCTCTTTTTTGCTCAACCGAGGGGCTGGACGACGACGTAGGGCCGTACGCGTGCGGCGTCCGCGCCCGTGACCAGGTCGGCGTCCCGGCTCAGCAGCGTCGCGCTCCCGGCGGCCACCGCCTCGGCCAGCGGCTCCGCCGGATCGGACCCGGCCCCGGCGAGCAGGAGGGCGGCCAGGAACGCGTCCCCCGCTCCCACGGCGCTGCCACGGGTCATGGGCCGGGACAGCCCTTCGGGAGGATGCGGACAGGCCCACCACGCCCCTTCCCCGGTCACGCAGACGGCGCCGCGGCCGCCCAGCGTCACCACGACCCGGTCCGGCGCTCCTTCCAGCAGCCGGCGCCCCGCTTCCGCGGCGGAGACGGGTCCGTCGACGACCCGACCGACGAGCCGGCTCGCTTCCAGGTCGTTGGGCACCAGCAGGTCGGCCGTCTCCACGGCGGCGGCCAGGCCGGGTCCGTCGCAGTCGGGCACGAAGCGGAAGCCGCGGCGGCGGGCCCGGCGTCCCAGCTCGGCGTAGAAGTCCAACGGCATCCCCGGCAGCAGGCTGCCGCAGCCGGCCACCCAGCCGGAGGGCGGGGCGGACTCCAGGGCGCCATCGAGCGCCGCCAGGAGCGCGTCCCCGACGTCGGGCCCCACCCGCGGTCCCCGGGGGTTCAGGAGCAGGGACCGACCGGAGGCCGACTCCCGCACGCCGACGAAGATGCGGGTCTCGCCGTCGATGGGGACGGGAGTGAGCGGGGTGCCCTCGTCCTCGAGCATCCGGCGCAGCTCGTCGCCGACCGGACCGCCGAGGGGCGCGATGGCCCGGGCCGTCGCGTCCGGCTCGAGCGCCAGGGCGGCACGCACCACGTTGATCCCCTGGCCCCCGACGCGGCGACGCGGCATGGGGATGCGGTTCGCGTCGTTCCAGACCAGCCGGTCCGCCGAGAACAGGAGGTCCAGCGACGGGTTGGGTGTCAGAGTGAGGATCAACGGAGGTCGGGGTCGGGGCTCCGTGGGTCGTCCGCACGAAAGGTCGTGCCGGGGCACGGGGAGGATGGGCCTTCGTGACGACCCGGGCAACCGCCTCCGCGTCGCCTGGCCCGCCCCGCCGCCCACGCGGCACGATTGACACCCCCTTTCGGGGCGCCGTAGCTTGGCGCAGCATCGGGATCTCGTGGGCGTCCGGCGCTCGCGACCGTTCAGGTCTGCCCCGCCGGAGCCGCGGCCTCCGGCGCTCCTGGTTGTTCTTCGGTCTCCGTTCCGGCGGGGAGACGTCTCTTCGCCTGGGCTCACCCATTCCTCCCTCGAAGCTGCCATGGCCTCGGTCTTCCAGGCGCTCGTGAAGCGGAAGGTCTTCCACTGGACCCTCGGTTACCTGGCTGCCGGCTGGGGGACGCTGGAGGCCCTCGGGTTCTTCGCCGCCCTGTTCGGATGGGGAGAGGCGGTCGTCCGGATCGCGGCGATCCTGCTGGCCGCCGGGCTGTTCGCCGTGATCGTCCTCGCCTGGTTCCACGGCAGCCGGGGGCCGCAGCAGGCCACGCGCGTGGAGGTCGGCCTGCTCGCGGTGGTCGCCATCGCCGGCACCGCCGCCGCGGTGGCGTTCGGTCGGCCGACGACCGCCGGCGAGGAGGTGGACCCGGGGTCGGTCGAGCTGGCCCTTGCGGTCCTCCCCCCTGCCTACCCGGCGGGCGATCCCGAGCAGGCGTACTTCGTCACCGGCATGCACGAGACGCTCATCTCCCAGCTGGCGCAGGTGGGGGCCCTGCGAGTGATCTCGCGCCGGTCGGCGGCCAGGTACGCCGACAGCGACAAGTCCATCCCCGAGATCGCGAGAGAGCTGGACGTGGACGCGGTGATCGAGTCCTCCGTGGCGACGCCGGGCGATTCCGTCCGCATGGAGGTTCGGCTGATCCAGGCGAAGCCCACCGAACGGCTGGTCTGGTCCGGTAGCTTCGGGGCCGCCGTCCGGAACGTCCTGGCGATGCACGCGCAGGTGGCCCGGTCCATCGCCCGGGAGGTCCGGGTCGACCTGAGCGCCGACGAGCAGACCCGGCTCGGCACGGCCCGGACCGTCGATCCGGAGACGTACCGGGCCTACCTGCGGGGGATGCACGAGCTGAGCAAGGGCGGCCCGGCCAACTACGAGCGCGCTCTGGAGTATCTGCACGAGGCCGTCGCCCGCGATCCGGGAGACGCGCTGGCCTACGCCGGACTCGCGCTGGGGTACGCCAACATCGGACACGGCTTCGCCCCTCCGCCGGGAGTGTGGCCCCGGGCGCTCGAGGCCGCGCAGCGAGCGGTCCAGCTGGACCCGGATCTGGCTGAGGCTCACGCCGCGCTGGCCGACGTCATGGTGTACCACGCCTGGGACTGGGAGGGCGCCGCCCGGGCCTTCCACCGGGCCAACGAGCTGAATCCGAACCTGGCCATGAACCGGTACCACTACGCCTGGTTCCTGTACCTGCTCGGCCGTCTGGACGAGGCCATCGTCCAGCACCGCCTCGCCAAGAGGCTGGACCCCCTGACGCCGCTCCACACGGCGTGGCTGGGCTACCTCTATATGATGGATGGGCGGCCCGAGGAAGGGGCGGCCGAGGCCCGGGAGGCCCTGGCGCTGGCTCCCTCGGCGCCCTCCGGGCTCATCGTGCTGGGCGACGCCCTTCTGGCCGCCGGGGATCTCGAGGGAGCGATCGCCACACACCGACAACTGGCCGACGTCGTGCCGCCGGCCCGCTGGGTCCTGGGTCGGACGCTCGCCGAGGCGGGCAGGTTGGAGGAGGCCCGGCGGATCCGGTCGGAGCTCTCGGCCGGAGAGCCGACCGCCTTCGTCGCCTTCGGGCTGGTGGTGCTGAACGCGGCTCTGGGAGATCTGGACGAGGCGTTCCGTTGGACGGAGCTCGAGCCGCACCACGCCTGGCTGCCCTGGCTCCGGGTCATGCACTGGGCAGATCCGCTGCGACGGGACCCGAGATACCAAGACCTCCTCCGCCGGCTCGACCTCCCGGCCTCCTCGCGCCCGGTCCTGGCGGCCCGCTGAGGGCGGCTCCGGGCATCCGCGCCCGGACGGCGGACGCGTCCGTCAGCCGGCAGTCAGGATCCCGTACAGCTCCGCCGCGATGGCGCGGCCCTCGGCGTCGTCCGTCAGGATCTCGATGGCGTGGGGCCCGCTGGCCCCCAGCCCCAGCTCCGCGGCCCGCGCCACCTGCTCCTGGGCCCAGATGGGCGTGTCCATGATGGCGGCGTTGGCCCCCAGATGCTTGAGGACCGCGAGCCCGACGGCGTCGATGGCGACGCGGTCGTGGCCGGCCAGCACGACATCGCCGCGGGCGAGACGGCCGCTGGAGGGACCGCCGTCGGTGAAGGCGTCCACGCCGTCGAGGACGATGAGGTCGGGTCGGTATCCGGCGTTCAGCTCGGCGATCATGCGTCGCATGTCCGGGGACCGGTGCATCCCGCGGCGGATCCGCTTGGGCGTGAGCCCGACGGACAGCTTGAGCGACATGGTGAAGACGCCGCCGTACTGGTGGGTCTTCAGGCACGCCGTCGACACGTTGTATTCGGCGTCCACGACGTGCCGCGGCAGCCAGAACCCGTCCGGCCAGTGGCTGCCGGCGGGCCGGAAGTGGACCCAGTCGCGGTCGGAGATCTCGTCGTAGTCGACCACGTCGAACTCCAGCTCCCGGGCCATGTCGAAGACGCCCTTGTCCTCCATGACCCGGTGGGTGTTGGTGGGCCCGCTGGACTCCCCGAGGGTGACGCTGCGGGCGCCGCGCTCGTGCAGCTCGGCGACGAGCCGGGCCAGGGTGTCGGGGTGCGTGGAGGCCGGGGCGGGGTCCGCGCTGTTGAAGTTCGGCTTGAGCACGACGCGGCGGCCCGCGATCCCGGCGGGGTCGAGCAGCTCGAGGACGCGGGTGACGCCGGCCCGGCGGTCCCGGGTCCGGACGAGGGCGATCCGGCTCGGGGCCGGCCCCGAGGGCAGGCCGTCGAGCCCGAGGAGAGGGACGGCGGCCAGCCCGAGACCGGCGGTGCGGAGGAAGTCGCGGCGGTCGAGTGCTCCGAACGGTCTCACGGTCGCCTCCACGGCGGGTGGAAGCGGGAGGGGCTGCTCCATGATCGCGACGAGGCGCCCGTGCGGCAAGAAGCGGACGGGGGGCGGCCGGGGCGGGGCGACAAGTTGCCACGTCCGGTCGGTTTCATCCATCTTTCGGTCCCGACTCCGAGCGCTGATCCCCTATCCGAAGGCCGAATGCACTCCGAGATCCAGAAGATCGATGTCCGCAAGCGCCCCTCCCGGCTCCGGTTCGAGGGTCGCGTCCTCTTCCTGGTGGACGACGCCGACCTGATCCGCCGTCAGCTGGCGGGCGAGGACCTGGAGCTGACGCCCGAGCTGCGGGCGAAGCTGCGCGACCAGATCTCCACCGACGAGATCACGCCCGCCTACATCTGCTACTACTTCGACGAGACGCTGGGCGAGTTCCCCTACCTCGGGCTCCGGGCCGGCGGCGAGGCGCCCATCGAGCGGGGCAGCGTGAGGAAGGGCGGCTTCGTGTGCAGCGTGGCCGGGAAGCGGCGGGGGAAGGGCAGCTCCCGGGAGCAGTCGCCGTACGCGGAGATGATGGCGGGGATCCGGGTCGTCATCGCGGAGAACATCGAGCGGATCTACAACGAGAACTGCCAGAACCTGGGAGATCATCGAGTACGGCGGGCTCTTCGAGTTCAACGTGGCGCGGCTCCAGGGGCGGGTCGAGATCCCCATGCTGGAGAGCCAGCGCCCGCGCGCCGACGCCGGCGATCGCGATCCGGAGGAGGTCCGCCGGCTCCGGGGCGCAAGCGAGCACGAGGCCGGCCATGTCGCCTGGTCCCCGGAGGAGGCGGCCGAGGAGACCACCACCACGTCCCAGCCCAACAACCCGGCGGCGCCGCCGTCCGGGAACGGCCATCGCACCCACCGGGTCGGCGACCGCCCCATGACGGTGGCGGAGAAGATCTTCGCCCGGAACTGGGTGGTGGACGCCGCCGGCGGAGAGTACGGCGTGCCGTGGGTGAAGCCCGGGGACAGCGGGTTCGTGCGTACGGACTACCGGTTCTCCCACGAGTACGTGACGCCCATGGCGGCCATCTTCTTCGAGGAGAAGCTGGGCGCGGACGCGAGGGTCACGGACCCGGACACCATCCTCATGTTCCGGGACCACCTGACCTACCTGCACGAGGTGATGCCACGGGAACGGGTCCAGCTGGGCCTGCTGGACGTGGCGCGGCAGCTCAAGGACAAGCAGCAGCAGTTCGCCGAGAAGCAGGGGATCCGGCTCTACGGCGAGCGGCTCGGGGCGCGGCTGGGCTCCGAGGCCATCTGCCACTCGAAGATGCTCGAGGAGTACGCCGAGCCCGGCCAGCTGATCGTCGGCACCGACTCCCACACGCCCCACGCCGGCGCCATCGGCGCCGTCGCCTTCGGCGTGGGCACCACCGCCATCTTCAACTCGTGGATCACGAAGGACGTGCGGGTGAGCGTGCCGCCCTCGTTCAAGGTGGTGATCCGGGGCGAGAAGCCGGAGAACGTCACGGCCAAGGACTTCATGCTGGAGATCCTCCGGCACCCGTACATCAGGGACGGGCACGCCATCGGGCAGATCATCGAGTACGCCGGCGAGGCGGTGGAGGCGCTGAGCGTCGACGAGCGGGCCACCATGACCAACATGGCCGCCGAGGTGGGCGCGTTCACGGGCATCGTGGCGCCGGACGGGAAGGCCGTGGACTATCTGGTCGCGGAGCGGGGTCTGGACCGGGCGGAGGCGGAGCGCCTCGTGGAGGGGCTCCAGTCGGATCCGGACGCCGAGTACGTGAAGGTCATCGAGCTGGACGCCGCCGCGATCCGGCCCATGGTCGCGCTCCCGGGCGACCCGGGGAACGGCCTGTACCTGGACGAGCTGGGCGACGGCCCGGTGAGGATCGACGCCGCGTACGCGGGCTCGTGCACGGCGGGGAAGAAGGAGGACATGGACATGTACGCCCGGGTCCTCCGGGACGCGGCGGAGCAGGGGCTCCGGGTCCACCCGGACGTCCGCATGTACATCCAGTGCGGCTCCCAGGAGGTGAAGGAGTACTGCCGGGAGCAGGGCTACCTGGACCTCTTCGAGGAGGTCGGCGCCGAGTTCATCGAGCCGGGCTGCGGCGCCTGCATCGCCGCCGGTCCGGGCACCAGCGCGACCCCCGACGAGGTGACCATCAGCTCCCAGAACCGGAACTTCCCGGGCCGCTCCGGCCCCGGCCGGCTCTACCTGGCCTCGCCGTACGCCGTGGCCGCCAGCGCCATCGCCGGCTACGTGACCGCGTGGGAGCCCGGCAGGCCGATCCGGCCCGGCGAGCCGGCGGCGGTGTGATGCCCGGGAACGCGGCGGACCGTTCGGCCCGGTCGTCCACCGGGCGCCTGGAGGCGATCTGGGTCAAGCGCATGAAGCGCGGGCCCATGGACCCGGCGCGGGACGCGGAGCTGGTGGCGGACCGCGGGATCGCGGGCAATGCCAATCAGGGCGGGCGCCGCCAGGTCACGGTGATCGCGAGGGAGACCTGGGACGGGATGATGGCGGAGCTCGATGCCGACCTGGACCCGGCCGCCCGTCGCGCGAACCTGATGGTGAGCGGGATCTCCCTGGACGACGCCCGGGGCAAGACGCTCCACGTGGGGAGCTGCCGTATCCACCTCCTGGGGGAGACCCGGCCGTGCGAGCGTATGGACGAGGCGCTCCCCGGCCTGCGACGTACCATGGCCGCACCCTGGCGCGGCGGGGCGTTCGGCGTGGTGCTCGACTCGGGGACGATCCGCGTCGGCGACGCCGTCGCGCTGCGGGAGCCCGACTGGTCGGGGACCGACCCCGCGCCGGCCTCCGACGGGAGTCCGTTCGGGCCGTGATGGGCCGCGGCGGCCCCGTCGCGGGTCTCCGCCCCGGGCCCTCCCACCGGTCGGCGCCACGCGCGCTCCTCCGGAATGTCGTGTCCGCCGCCCTCCTCCTCCTCGGCGCCGCGACCTCCGCGACGGGCCAGACCGTCCGGGGCGCCGTCGTGGCGGAGGACTCCGGCCGCCCGCTGCCGGACGTCCTCGTGACCCTCCTGGACGACCACGGCGCCCCCGTCGGTTCCACGCGGACCGACGCGGCCGGCGCGTATCTCCTGCGGGCCCCGGGGCCCGGTCGGTTCACCCTGCTCATCGAGCCCGACGGCTACCTCGGGACCTCGCGGCTGCTGCCGCCCCTGACCCCGGGGGCCAGCCTGGAGCGGCGGGTCGAGATGCCCCTGATCTCCGGCGCGGCGGCCCGGGCCATGGAGGAGGTGGTCCGGCGCGAGAGGGCGCTCCAGCGGCCGCTGGAGGAGCTGTGCGGGGAGCCGCTCCGCCCGTGGGAAGCCGGCCTCCTGGTGGGAGTCGCCCGGGAGCGGGGGACCCGGGCGCCCGTTCCCCGGGCGCTGGTTCGCCTCGCCCCGGTGGACAGCCTCGGCCGGCCCGGCCCCGAGCGGACCGCCGTGGCCACCGGGGCCGGTGCCTACTGGTTCTGCAACGTTCCCGAAGGCCTGGCCCGCGTCGTGGCGGCCGCTTCGGGGTTCCGGACCGACACCTCGATCGCGCGGATCCGGCCGGGCACCATCAGCTGGTATGACGCCCTGCTCGGCCGGGCCCGCTGACCCGTACCGACCCGGCCGCGCGCCGGTCCCGGGTTGTGCCCCCGCGCGACACCGGCGAGCTTCGGGGCGCCATGGCCGAACCCATCCACGTCGCCCTCGACGGACCGCTCCGTGAGGCCCGGTTCGTCGAGAGGCCGAACCGGTTCCTGCTCCGCTGCGCGCTGCCGGACGCAGCACCTGCGTCCGTCCGGGGAGCGGGCGGAGCGGCAACCGTGCGGGAGTCCCCCGCGCCCGGCACCCGGGACCGTGACGGCGACGCGACCATCGTGGACGTGCACATGGCGGATCCCGGCCGGCTGAAGGAGCTCCTCCTGCCCGACCGCCGGGTCTGGATCCGCTGGGCCGGGTCCCCGACCCGGAAGACCGACTGGTCCGCGGTGCTGGTGGAGGCGCCGGACGGGCGGGGCCTCGTCTCCATCGACACGACCCTGCCCAACCGACTGATCCGGCGCGCCCTGGAGTCCCGGGCCCTGGAGGAGCTCGAGGGCTGGGAGCTGGAGCGGCCCGAGTTCCCCCTGGGCCGCTCCCGCATCGACTTCCTGCTGGCCCGGGACGGACGGAGGCTCGCCCTGGAGGTGAAGAGCGTCACGCTCGTGGAGGACGGCGTCGCCCTCTTCCCGGATGCCGTGACCGCCCGGGGCGCCCGACACGTCCGTGAGCTGGCGGAGGTGGCCGGATCCGTGGACGCCGAGGGCCGCCGCTGGGAAGCGGCCATACTGTTCGTCCTCCAGCGTCCCGACGCCCGGCGGATCGAGGCCGCCCGCTCCATCGACCCGGACTTCGCCGACGCCCTGGCCGAGGCGAAGGCGGCCGGGGTCCGCGTCCTCGGCCGGCGCTGCCGCGTCACGCCCTCGCGCCTCGAGCTGGGCGGGCCGGTCCCCGCCGGCTGACTCCCACACCGTCCCGGCCCCCCTTCGCCCGCGTGGCGCTTGGATGCCCGGCCGTTCGACGCTACACTTGAAGACGAGTGGGCGGCGTGGCCGCCCGCCCCTACCCTGGAGCCATGATGCGCCATACCGATCGGATCGCGACCGGCATCCTCGCGTCCCTGCTCTTCATCCCCGGGGCCGTCTCCGGCCAGGCCGGCATGTACGGCAAGGAGAAGGACAAGCTCAGCCGCCAGGCGCAGATGTACGAGATCGCCGTCCGGCAGGGCGTGAACGCCACCCTCACCGAGTGGCGCGAGGCCTGGGAACGGGACGACGCCGAGGCCCTCTCCCGACTCTATCTCGAGGACGCCACGCTCTACACGGAAACGGCCACCATCCAGGGTCGGGACGCCATCGCCGAGTACTTCCGGCGGGTGCTGCCGCTGCGGTCCGGACGGCGCAGCCTGCCCGTGAGCTTCGACGCCAGCGGCGTGCTGGCCTTCCAGGTCGAGGAGACCACCGTGGAGTTCGCCGAGGGGGAGGGCCGCCCCCGGATCAGGACGCAGCGGGAGCTCCTCGTGCTCCGACAGCAGTGGGACGAGCGATGGCTCATCCAGTCCCAGCATACGACCGGGATCGAGGACGAAGCCGCCCGCTGAGCCGACCCGGACGGCCGCCTGACGCCGGTCAGCTCACCGGTCCGCCCGCCTTCAGGTATCGCTCCAGCCAGTCCAGGATGCGGCCCATGTAGTCGAGCTGGTGCGCCCGCTCCCGCAGCCCGTGGGGCTCCCGGGGGTAGAGGACCAGCTCGGCGGGGATGTCCCGGAGCTTCATCAGCGTGTAGAGCTGGATGGACTGCTCGGGGTGGACCCGGTCGTCGGCGAGCCCGTGGCCGATGAGCGTGGGGGTGTCGGCGCCGTCGAGATTGGCGATGGGCGACCGGTCCATGAACACGCCCTCGTTCCCGGCGATGGGCAGATCGAAGTGGACGGCGGTCATCTCCACCGGGATGTCGGTCGTGCCCGTGAAGCTGACCCAGTTGGTCAGCCCCGCGAACGGGATGGCGACCGCGAACCGGTGGCTGTGCCGGGTCGCGGCCCACGCGGACATGTAGCCGCCGTAGCTGGTGCCGCTGATGCCGACGCGCGCCGGATCGATCATGCCCGCCTCCGCCAGGTGGTCGACCCCCGCCAGGATGTCCTCCATCTCCCGGCCGCCGAGGTCCCGGTGGTCGCCCTTGCTGAACGCGACGCCGTACCCGCCGCTGCCCCGGTAGTTGGGCATCAACACCACGTACCCCTCGCCCGCGAGCACCTGCGCCGGGTACAGGGGGTTCGTGGTCCAGCCGTCCTGGCTCACGCCCTCAGGCCCCCCGTGCGGCAGGATCGCCAACGGGTACGCCCGGTCCTCCCGATACCCGACCGGCCGGATGAGCACGCCCTCGATGGTCCACCCCTCCGGACCCGTCCACGCGATCGTGGACTGCTCGCCGAGGGCGACCTCGTCCAGCCACGGATTGATGTTGGTCAGGCGACGCAGCTCGCCGCCCGGGCTCCCGGCGTACACCTCGCCCGGGTGGCGTGCGGTGCTCGCGCTCATGGCGAACCGGCGACCGTCCTCCGCGAAGTCGACGCCGTGGAAGACGGCCTCGCCCGCGGCCACGACCGTCTCCAGCCGCGAGCCGTCCCGCCGGACCCGGTACAGCGCCGTACCCGTTCCCTCGTTGGCGACGAACCAGAGGGTCCGGTCCCCGAGCCAGCCCACGTCCACCGCGCTCAGCCGCATCCCGTCGGTCAGGTTCGCGACCGGGCCGGCGGCCCGGGCCTCCCGGACCGGGACCGCCATCACGCTCTGCGCCAGCGGGTCGTTGAAGGCGGTGGCGCCCAGCCACGCCAGCCACCCGCCTTCCGGCGAGAACGCCATCCCGCCCAGCTTGCCTTCGGTCTCCACCAGTTCGTGCATCCACGACCCGTCGGCCGCCACCGCGTGGATCTCCCGGAACATGTAACCCGCGTCCGTGGCCGGGTCCTCGGTCACCTGGACCGCGAGCCAGTCGCCGCCGGGGGCCCACACGAAGTCCCGGACGTCCCGGTCGGCCGGCGTCACCGCGGAGGCCGGTCCGTCCAGCGGCTGGACGTAGAGCCGGTCGAAGACGCCGCGCTCGCTCATCACGATCACGTCGTTGCCCGCCTCCCGGCGTCGCGCCACGGAGTCGGGATCCGGAACCCGCTCCGTGTACGCCAGCGCGGAGCCGTCCGGCGACCAGGCGAAGGCGCCCACACCGACCGGGCTCGTGGTCAGCGGACGCAGACCTTCGCCCTCCCGGTCCACCGCGTAGACCTGCCGCTCGTCGTGCATGGGCAGCGTAGCGGTGAAGGCGAGCGTGGCGCCGTCGGGGGACCACTGCGGGCCCGAGGCGGAGCGCGGCTTCTCGACCACCGCGATGGCCGGGCCGCCCTCCGTGGGCATGATGTACAGCTCCGAGTAGGCCGCGCCGCGGCTCTCCGCCTCGTCCCGGGGCCGGGTCACGCCGTAGGCGATGCGCCCGCCGTCGGGGCTCAGAGCCACGGCCCCCACGGACCGGATCGACACGACCTGCTCGGGCGTGAGCGTCTGGGCACGGACACCCGCCGCACTCGCGGCGAGGAGCGAGAGCAGGCCGGCCGCGACCAGCGGCCGGAGCGGCGTCGTTGGATGCATCGGCGGCACCTCCAGTGCGTCGGATGAGCTGTCGGACCGTACGGGGGAGGGAGAAGATGAGGGGAGGAAGGGCGGCGGCGAAAGGGGGCGCTCCCTCAGCGGGTGGATCGCCCCTGGAGCGTCATCCTCTATTCGCGATCACGGGCGTGCGCCCGAACGTGTCCGCGAACAGCCGTCCCTTCTTTTCGAGCGCCCACCGCTCCAGCAGGAGGTCGCCGTGGCCCTCCACCGCCAGCACCACCCGATCGGGCTCGACCCGCGGGGTCACGGCCGAGACCCGCTGCAGGTGCTCGCGGTCCAGCGAGTCGGCCACCCGCAGCAGGGAGGCGAGGCGGAGGACGCGGCTCCGATCGTCCCCGTCCAGGTCCTGCCAGAGGAAATGGTGGGGCTTCGGCTTCGCCCGCCGGTGGTACCGTGCCACCAGCGCGACCAGCGGGATCTCGCCGGGCGAATAGACGCTCAGGTCGCCGTGCTGGATCAGGTACAGGGAGTGCTTGTGGTGCTTGCGGTAGGAGACGTACTGCCCGATGTCGTGGAGCAGCGCGGCCCCCAGCAGGATCCGGCGGTCGGCCTCCCCGAGCTCGTGCAGCTCCTGCAGCTGGTCGAACAGCGACAGGGCCAGCATCGCCACCTGCCGGCCGTGGGCCTCGTCGAAGCGATAGCGGCGGCCCAGCGCCAGGGCCGCGCCGTAGATCTGCCGCTCCTGACGGTCGGCGTGCAGCGTGTGGGTGGTGACGTCCTCGACCAGGTCCAGCAGCACCCCCTCCTTGACGCCCACGTGCGGGACCACGACCTCCGGGACGCCAGCCAGCTCCGCGACCCGCAGGTAGATGTGGGCGGCCGGGACGATCACGTCGGCACGGTCGGGCCTCAGGTCGAGCTCCTCCATGCGCGCGTCGTTCGTCATGGACCCGAGCCGGGCGGCGACCCGGCGGAGCACGGTCACCGGCAGCCGGCTGACCCCGGCCCCGTCCTGTGGGCACCCGGCCAGCTCCGCGAGCGCCTCGATGTTGCCACCGGTGGCGATGAGGCCCCGGAACCCCGTGTCATCGAGGCGCGACGGGCGCAGCGTGCCCACGTACTCCTCGATCAGCCGATTCAGCTCGGCGGGGTCCGGATCGGGACCGCCCAGGTCGTCGAGCAGGCGCACCGTCCCCATGGTGTGGGACTCGCTCCACTCGATCCCCGACTCCGTCACCAGCGAGACCTCGAGGCTGCCGCCCCCGAGGTCGACCAGCATCCACGGCCCATCCAGCGGGAACCGGTCGCGCACGGCCAGCCAGACCAGCCGCGCCTCCTCGCTCCCGGTGATCGTCTCCAGCCGGAACCCCGCCTCCCGCCGGACCCGGTCCGCGAGCTCGCCGCCGTTGCTGCTCTCCCGCACCGCGCTGGTGGCGACCACCCGGTGCTCCCGGATCCCGAGCGTGTCCACGTGCCGGCGGAACGACGCGAGGGCCTCCACCGCGGCGGCGATCTTGTCCGGTTCGAGGCGACCGGTCAGGAACGCGCTGTGACCCAGCCGCACGGGCACGCGTTGATGCTCCAGCTCCACGTGGCGGGATGCATCCAGGAACTCCGCTGCGGTGAACCGGATGGCGTTCGAGCCGATGTCCACGGCGGCGACCCGGAGTGGGAACTCCGGTGCGGTGTCGGTCGCTATGTCCCGCTGCATGCCCACACGCGTCCTTCCTGCCTCGCGATGACCGCTGCGAGCCCGGTACCGCCCCGGGCCCTTCGGGTCCTCCCGGGTGACCCTGATGATGCCATCCGGGCGGCCCGGCCGGCTACCGTGTAGCGCCCGCATGACGGGCCTGGCACACCACGGTTACGGCCACTTTTCGGGGACCCGCCCCGCCCCGGGGGCTTCCTCCCCGACCGCGCCGCGTCGGGTCGCGGCTCCCTTGCGCCGCTTGCGACCCCGTCTACCTTTGGGCATGCCATCTCGCCGGATCCTCCTCCCAATCGCGGCCCTGTTGACCCTCGGCGCGCCCGTCGGCGTCCTCGCCCAGTCCGCCGGCGCGTACGACGGCGCGGCGGCGACCGGCCTCGCGCTGCGGCGGCTCGGGACCACCGCCCGCGTGCTCCACATCGGGGCCCACCCGGACGACGAGAACACGGCACTCTTCGCGCCACTGGCTCTCGGCCGGGGGGTCGATGCCGCGTACCTGTCGCTGACGCGGGGGGAGGGAGGCCAGAACGGGATCGGGCCGGAGCTCGGAGTCGCGCTCGGGGTGATCCGTTCCGAGGAGCTGCTGGCGGCCCGCCGCCTCGACGGGGGCGACCAGTTCTTCACCCGGGCCATCGACTACGGCTACTCCAAGGACGCGGAGGAGGCGTTCCGCCACTGGCCCCGGGACTCGCTGCTGGCCGACGTCGTCGCCGTCATCCGCCGGTACCGGCCGGACGTCGTCGCGTCCGTGTGGAGCGGCACGACCCGGGACGGCCACGGCCAGCACCAGGCCTCCGGCATCGTCGCCCGGGAGGCGGTCCTGGCCGCCGGCGACCCGGCCCGGTTCCCGGACCAGATCGCCGCGGGACTCCGGCCCCATCGGCCCGCCCTGTACTACCGCTCCGCCTTCTTCGGGGAGGACCCGCCGGACGTGGAGCTGAACACCGGGCTCCTGGACCCCCTGCTCGGCGCGTCGTACCACCAGATCGCCATGGCCAGCCGCAGCCGGCACCGGAGCCAGGACCAGGGACGCCCGCTGGAGCCGGGGCCCCGCCGGACCGCTTTCGACCGCGTCGACCCCGAAGCCCCCGTGGAGGTCGGGGCGGCCCGACGGTTCAGCCGGTACGGGGAGGGGGCCGCCACCGGGACGCCGTCCCTCTTCGAGGGCGTCGACACCCTCCTCTCCCAGCGCGCCGCCCGGGCCGCCGCCCGGGATGGGGCCGAGCTCGGCGAGGCCGTCGCGCTCCTGCGGGAGTACGAGGCCCTCGTCCAGGCCGCGCGCGATTCGCTCGACGCCCTCGCGCCCTGGAAGCAGGTGCCCACCCTGGCCCGGGCCCGGGATCGGCTGACCGCGGCCGCCGACCTCATCGGCCCGGCGGTCCGTACGGGGGCCGGTGGGGCTCCCACGCTCGCCGATCTCCCCTTCCACCTCGCCCTGGAGCTCGCCGACCTGCGGACGGCCCTGATCCGGGCGGCGAACCTGAAGGTGGACGTCGTCGCCGACGACCGGCTCGTCGTCCCGGGCCAGACGTTCCGGCTCGCGCTGTCGGTCTGGAACGGCGGCACCACCCCCGTTACGGCCGGGATGGAGCCTCTCCTGCCGCCGGGGTGGGTCGCGGAGCGGATCGGGGCCGATGGCACGGAGGCCGCCGGGTCGGCAACCGTGGCGCCCGGCGACCGGGTGGAGACCGCCTTCGCGGTGACGGTCCCCGCGGACGCCTCGCCCACCACGCCCTACTACCTGGAGCCGGCCCGGCCGGCTCCCGAGGACATGTACCGGTGGCCCGACGACTACGCGCTCCGCGGCCTGCCGTACGCCCCTCCGCCCGTCCGGGCCGCGTTCCAGCTCCGGCTCCAGGACGTCCATGGACCCCTCTCCCTCGAGCGCGACGCCGACTGGATCGGGGTGGACCGGCGGAGCGGGGAGTACCGGGAGCCCGTGAAGGTGGTCCCCGCCGTGGCCATCGACCTGGACCCGTCCCTCGCGGTGGTCCCCCGGACCGCCCCGGACCGGCCCCTCGAGTTCACCGTGCGGCTCCGGGCCGAGGCTCCCGGCGGAATCGCGGGGGAGCTCCGCCCCACGGCACCCGGCGGCTGGGCCATCCCCACGGACGCGATCCCGGTCGCGTTCGATGCCGAGGGCGCCGAGCGAACCCTCACTTTCCAGGTGCGCCCGCCCTCGGATCTCGCCGCTGGCGAGTACCGGATCGGGGCGCGGTTCGTGGCCGACGGCGCCGGGTACGAACTCGGCTACGACGTCGTGGACTACCCGCACATCGACCCCCACCACCTCTACGCGCCCGCGTCCGCCCGGATCCGGGCCCTGGACGTCCGCGTCGCCGACGTCGCCGTCGGCTACGTGGCCGGCGCGGGGGACGGAGTACCCGAGGCCCTCGACCAGCTGGGCGTCGAATGGACCCCGCTGGATGCCGCGGACCTGGCCGGCGGCGACCTCGACGGTCTCGACGTCATCATCACCGGGACCCGCGCCTACGAGGTGCGGGACGACGTGGTCGCCCACAATCAGCGGCTCCTCGACTGGGTCCGCCGGGGCGGCACCCTCATCGTCCAGTACAACAAGTACCCCGCACTGGACCGGGACTACGCGCCCTGGCCGGTGACCATCGCCCGGCCCCACGGCCGCGTGACCGACGAGACCGCGCCGGTCCGGGTCCTCGAGCCCGACCACCCCGCGCTCACCTCGCCCAACCCCATCGGCCCGGCCGACTGGGAGGGCTGGGTGCAGGAGCGCGGCCTCTACTTCTGGGACACCTGGGACGGGCCCCTCACCCCGCTCCTCGCCATGAGCGACCCCGGCGAGGAGCCCCTTACGGGCGCACTCCTCGTGGCCCCGCTGGGCGAAGGGCTCTACGTCTACACCGGCCTCGCGTTCTTCCGACAGCTGCCCGACGGCGTGCCCGGCGCGTACCGACTCCTCGCCAACCTGATCTCGCTGGGCGCGCGATGAGCGAGCCCGGCCGCAGCCGTCGAGTCCGCTGGCTCTACGCCCGGGTCCTGCTCGTCCAGGCCCTCGCCCTGCTCGCCCTCTGGCTGCTCCAGGCGACCTTCGGAACCTGACCCCGACACCCCGTGCACTGGATCGACTGGACCATCGTCGCCGCCTATCTGACCTACGTGGTCTGGGATGGCGTCCGCCGCTCCCGCGGGACCGAGGAGATCGAGGGGTACTTCCTCGCCAACCGCAGCCTGCCGTGGTGGGCCGTGGGGCTCTCCGTCATGGCCACGCAGATGAGCGCCATCACGCTCGTGGGGACCACCGGCCAGGGCGCCACGGACGGGATGCGGTTCGTCCAGTTCTACTTCGGGCTCCCCCTCGCGATGCTGATCCTCGCCGTCACCCTCGTCCCCTTCTTCCACCGGGCGAAGGTGTACACGGCCTACGAGTTCCTCGAGCGCCGGTTCGACGCGAGGACGCGCTCGATGACCAGCGCCCTCTTCCTGCTCTCCCGGGGCATGTCCGCCGGCGTGATCATCTCCGCTCCGGCGGTCATCATGTCCGCCACCCTCGGGCTCAGCTTCCCGCTCGCCGTGGCCCTCATCGGCGTGCCGGCCGTCGTCTACACCATGATCGGCGGCGTCCAGGCGGTGCAATGGGCGGACGTCAAGCAGATGGTCCTGATCATCGGCGGACTCGGCGCCCTGCTCGTCATCCTCCTCACCGGACTGCCGGACGACGTGGGCGTCGGGAACGCCCTCCGCCTGGCGGGCAGCACCGGCCGGCTCCAGACCTTCGACTTCAGCTTCGACCTCACCGAGCCGTACACCTTCTGGTCGGGCGTCATCGGCGGGCCCTTCCTCATGCTCTCGTACTTCGGGACCGACCAGAGCCAGGTCCAGCGCTACCTGACCGCCCGGTCCGTCGACGAGGCCCGCAGCTCCCTGTTCATGAGCGCCTACTGGAAGATCCCGCTCCAGGCCCTCGTGCTCATGGTGGGCGTCCTCGTGTTCGTCTACTACCTCTTCTCCCCGCCCCCGCTCCTCTTCAACACCGAGCACGAGGCCCAGGTGAGGGAGGCGGCGGCCGTCGAGTACCAGGAGCTGACGACGCGCTACGACCAGGCCTTCGAGCGACGCAGGGCCGCCGCCATCGACTTCGCCGACGCGCGCTCCGCAGGCGACGCCGCCATGGCCCGGCGGATGGTCGAATCCTTCCTCGAGGGGAACGAGCAGGTCGAGGCCGTCCGGGAGGACGCCCTCACCCTCGCCGGCGCCACCACCGGCGCGAACCCCGAGGACGTCAACTACATCATCCCGGCCTTCGTCCTGGGCGAGCTCCCCATCGTCATCCCGGGCCTCTTCATCGCCGCGGTCCTGGCCGCCGCCATGTCGTCCATCTCCTCGGAGCTCAACGCGCTGTCCACCGCCACCGTGATCGACTTCTACCGGCGGCACGTGCGCCCCGGCGCCTCCGACGCCCACTACCTGGCGGTCTCCAAGGCCGCCACCGGCTTCTGGGGGCTGTTCGCCTGCGGGGTCGCCGTCTACGCCGTCGCCCTGGGCTCCCTCATCGAGGTCGTCAACCGGTTCGGGTCCTTCTTCTACGGCTCCATCCTCGGCGTCTTCATGCTCGCCATGATCCCGCGCGCCCGACCCATCGGCGCCTTCGTCGGCCTCATCGCGGGCATGGTCTCCGTCGGCCTCGTCGACCACTTCACCGAGGTCGAGTTCCTCTGGCTCAACCTCGTCGGCGCCGCCGCCGTCGTCGGCGTGGGGATGCTCCTCAGCTGGGCGGCCGGCCCCCCCCGGGACACCATCACCGCCGCCGAGGCGGCCGGCATCCGGGAATAGTCCCCCATGCGTCCGGGCGCGCCGCACGAGCCCCTCGGCCGGCGCCTCCGGGCGCTGCCCGCGCCCGTCTGGATCCTGGCCGGCGGCCAGTTCGTCAACAAGTTCGGCGCCTTCGTCCTCTTCTTCCTCGTCCTCTACCTCACCCGCCTGGGCTACTCCCCCGCCCAGGCCGGGCTCGCCGCCGGCACCTACGGCCTCGGGAGCTTCCTCGCCATGTTCCTCGGAGGCCATATCGCCGACCGCATGGGCCGCAGGGGTACCATCGTCCTCTCCATGCTCGCCAGCGCCGCCGTCATGGTCGCCCTCTCCCAGGCCCGCGGGCTCGTCGCCCTCACCGCCCTCGCCGGCCTCGCCGGCCTCGCCGCCGAGCTCTACCGACCCGCCGCCTCCGCCCTCCTCACCGACCTCACCCCCAGAGGCGAACGGATCACCGCCTTCGCCCTCTACCGCACCGCCATCAACGCCGGCGTCGCCACCGGGCCCGCCGTCGCCGGGTTCCTCGCCGAGAAGTCCTTCCTCTGGATCTTCCTCGGCGACGCCGCCACCTCCCTCGCCTTCGGACTCGTCGCCTTCATCGCTCTGCCACGAGGACGACCCGAGCCCCTCCCCACCCCCACGCCCGGAGGGCTCCTCCGCGCCGTCCGCGCCGACCCCCAGCTCCGACGCCTCCTCATCGGGATGTTCGGCGCCGTCTTCGTCCTCTTCCAGATCGCCACCACCCTCCCCCTCCGGGTCGAGGCCCTCGGCTTCTCCATGGCGACATACGGCCTCCTCGTCTCCGTCAACGGACTCATGGTCGCCGCCACCGAGATCCCCGCCACCTCCCTCACCGTCCGCCTCCCCCTTCGCCTCGCCATCGGCACCGGATTCCTCCTCATCGGACTCGGCTTCGGCGCCATGGGCCTCGCCACCGGCTTCGTCGCACTCACCGCCGTCGTCGCCCTCGCCACCATCGGCGAGGTCCTCGCCATGCCCGTCGCCGGCGCCTTCGTCGCCGACCTCGCCCCCGACGACATGCGCGGACGCTACCAGGGCGCCCTCGGAGCCGCCGCTTCCCTCGGCGTCGCCGCCGCACCCGCCATCGGCGGCGCGCTCTACGGCTGGCAGCCCGCCGCCGCCTTCCTCTCCTTCGCCCTCGTCGGAACCGCTGCCGGCGCCGTCGTCGCCCTCCCCCGCGCACCCGGCCCCGGGTCCGGTTTTCCACAGACCACCGGGGAAAACCCCGTCCCGACCGTGGAAAACCACGTGGACAACCGCCACTACGATGTGAATTGATGCTGTTACAAAAGCCCATCTCTCGATAGCGCCGGAAGTTGCGTGAATCGGCCTCCGACGGGTTTCGTGAACGTGTTCATGGAGTCCTGTAATCTGTTGCCGTACAGCAGGTTACAGGACTTGACGAAATCCTTGACCCGGCCCCCGTCGGGGATGTATCGTAGGTCCAGACGTCACCGGGTCATGCGACACTCGGATCCGACGACGTCGCCTCCGAAGACGACGGTTTTCGCGAGGCTGCTCGCCCGGAGGTTCGGACCCGGAGTGAGCCGGCTGCGAGGTCACTGGCCGCAGCTGAAGCCCCTGGCCGGGGGCGCCCGGAGTCGCATGTCGCGCGGCGATGGGGAAGAGAGTAGGTCCAGGCGAGCCCGAAGGGGTGAGCCACCGAACCGGAAGGATCGGCTCTCGCCAGTAGCCAGACCCCCGTCACCGGGTTCGCCCGGGGGCGGGGGTTCTTGCGTCCCCCCGTTTCCGCCGCGCCGTCACGCCGCTCGCGCGCCGTCGCACGGGCGCCACGGCTGCGCACGGTCGGCACGCGGAGCCGCGCACGCGGATCCGGCGGAACGGGGGATGCACGGCCGTGGGGGGCGTGAGCAATGGCACGCGGGGCCAGGGCAGGATCCGGGTCGGCATCTCGGGCTGGCGCTACGAGGGCTGGCGGGGGGAGTTCTACCCGGACGGCCTGCCGCAGCGTGCGGAGATGGAGTACGCGTGCAGTCGCTTCCCCACGGTGGAGGTCAACGGGACCTTCTACTCGCTCCAGAAGAAGGCGTACTTCGAGCGGTGGTGCGCCGCCGTGGCGGACGACTTCGTGTTCGCGGTGAAGGGCAGCCGGTTCATAACGCACATGAAACAGCTGAACGAGCCGGAGCAGGCGCTGGCCAATTTCTTCGGTCAGGGCGTGCTGGCGCTGGGAGAGAAGCTCGGCCCGATCCTCTGGCAGTTCAGTCAGCGCTTCCGGTTCCGGCCGGAGCGGATGGAGCGCTTTCTGGAGCTGCTCCCCGGCGACCACGCGGCCGCCGCGCGGCTCGCCCGCCGACACGACGACCGGGCGAAGGACCCGGCCACCGAGCCGCGGACCCGGGGGCGGATCCGACACGCGGTGGAGATCCGGCACGAGAGCTTCCTGGTGCCGGAGTTCGTCGAGCTGCTGCGGGACCGGGGCATCGCCCTGGTCGTCTCCCACAGCCCCTCGGTGTACCCCATGGTCGAGGAGCCCACGGCCGACTTCATGTACCTCCGGCTCCACGGCGCCGAGCGCATGTACTCCGGCAGCTACGCCGACCCGGCGCTGGACGACTGGGCCGACCGGATCGGCGCGTGGGCCGTCGGGGACGAGCCTGCCGGGCCCGAACGGATCACCGGGCGCGACCCGCCCACCGCTGGCGCGCGGGACGTATACGTCTACTTTGACAACGACGAGAAGACGAAGGCCCCCTTCGACGCCCGGCGGCTGATGGAACGGCTCGACCTGGCGGCGGACTACCCTCCGCCGGGGAGCGAGGAGGCGATGCCCGCGTAGCGGCCGCGACGCCCGGTGGCGGGGCGGGAGGGCGCGCGCGGGCGCCGAGGCGATGCGGGGGGCCGTCCCCGAACCGGACCACGACTCGACCATGGACGACCTGACGATCTACCTGGCGGGCGAGATCCATTCCCCGTGGCGGGATCGGCTGCGGGAGCTGCTGGAGGCGAAGCGTCTCCCCGCGGACATCACCTGGGTCGGCCCCCAGGAGGAGCACGAGCGCTCCGACGACGTGGGAGAGGACGTGCTCGGCGAGCAGCCGAGCCAGCGGTACCGCGACCTCGTGGGCGGGCAGGTGAACGCCCTCCGGCGTCGCGTGCAGCTGAACCGGGCCGACCTGGCCATCGCCTGGTTCGGGCCGAAGTACAAGCAGTGGAACACCGCCGCGGATGCGGGCGCGGCCGTCGCCATGGACATCCCCCTGATCCTGGTCCGGGACCCCGATCTCCTGCACGCGCTCAAGGACCTGGACGCCCTCGCCGCGGTCACCGTCGAGACCCTCGAGCAGGCCGCCGATATCGTGGCCTACATCTTCGAATAGGCCGCGACCGGCGCCTCGCGGGGCCTCCCCTGCACCTTGCATCCGCGCCCGGATGCCTTCAGCTTCCCGGACCTATGACCAACCCACGCATCGAGAACCTGCGGCGCATGCTGGACAGGCACCCGTCCGACGCGCGACTCCGCTTCGGTCTCGCCCTCGAGTACGAGAAGATGAGCCAGTGGGACGACGTGGCGGCCGAGCTCGAGAAGTACCTCGAGCTCACCGAGGATGAGGGCAACGCCTGGGGACGGATGGGCGCCGCGCTCCGCAAGCTCGGCCGGGAGGACGAGGCCCGACAGGCCTATCGAAACGGGGTGGATGCCGCCCGGCGGCACAGCCACCCGACCATGGCCGCGGAGTTCGAGGACATCCTCGCCCACTGGGACGACTGAGCCGACCCTTCCCCCCGACGCCCCCGTGAACCCGGCAATCCGGTCCGCCCCCGCCCTGGCCGCCGCCGGGATCCTGGCCGCCGGGCCGGTGGGCGGGCAGACCTCCACGGAATCCGGCACCTTCATCCTCGTCCAGGACGGCCGCGTCGTCGCGACCGAGACCTTCTCACGGTCCGCCGACCGGCTGGAAACGATCCTCGAGGTCGTGAGCCAGGTCCGCATGGCCACCACCGCCACGCTCGGCGAAGCGGCCACCGTGGAGCGCCTCGAAGTCCGCGTCTATCCCACGGGACGACAGGACGGTGAGCCGCTGCAGACCTCCGCCGCGGTGCTCCGGGGCGAGGAGCTGCGCCTCGAGGAGCCCATCGGCACGCCGGCGGGCCCGCCCCGCGCCATCCCCCGGGCCACCCTGCCGTACCTCGACCCGAGCCCGTCCCACACGGAGCAGATCCTCCGGCGGGCCCGGGCCGTGGGCGGCGATACCGCGACCATCCAGGTCTGGATGCCCGGCCCGGGAGGGGGACGGGTGGTGGGCGCACGGGTCCGCTTCGAGGGAACAGCGGCCACGCTCCATCTCGATGGGGTGCGGATGGACATCGAGACCGATGACCGGGGCCGGCTGCTGGCGGCTACGGTGCCGGGCCAGCAGATCAGCATCATCCGGGAGCCTCGCTAGGCGACCCGGGTCCGCGGCCCGACCTTGACGGCGTCCACGGCCGCGGCCCTATTCAGACCCCATGTCCTCCGCCGAGCCCGACACGTTCCAGGACGAGGCGCTCCCGCACCTCGACGCCGTATACCGGTTCGCGCTGCGCCTCACGGGCTCCCCGGGCGAGGCCGAGGATCTCGTGCAGGAGACCTTCCTGCGCGCCTACCGCGCCTGGGACCAGNNCCGTCGACGAGACCCCGCTCTTCGCCGGCCAGGCCGACTACGACCCGGAAGGCGACTTCTTCCGGTCGCTCGTGGACGACCGGATCCTCGAGGCCATCGACGGGCTGCCCGAGGACTTCCGGGAGGCGGTCGTGCTCAGCGACCTCCAGGGGATGAGCTACCAGGAGGTGGCGGAGATCCTGCAGGTCCCGCTGGGCACCGTGAAAAGCCGCCTCTTTCGGGGCCGCAGGCTGCTCCAGAAGCAGCTCTACCAGTACGCCGTCGAAAGCGGGTTCATCAGGGAGGACGCGGGCCAATGACGCCGAAGCCGATCAGCTGTCAGGAAGCGCTGGAGCGGCTCTACGAGTACCTCGACGGGGAGCTGACCGCCCGCTCCAGTGACGACGTGCGCCACCACATCGAGGTCTGCGAGGCCTGCTACCCGGACGTGAGGTTCACCACCGAGTTCCGCGACGCCCTCCACCGGGCCGCCCGCGGCCAGCCCCTCTGCCCCGACGAGCTCCGACGCGCCATAGGCGCCATGCTCGAGCGGGAGCGCAGCGCCGGCCCCGACTGACCCGCGGCGGGACCGGCCCGCCAGGGTCAGTCGCCTTCCAGTAGCGAGGTCTGGCCGCCCACCGCCGGGACCTCGTGGCACGCCCGGCACCGCGCCTCGTACGACTCGAGCCCGCCGACCTGGATCGTCGGACCCTCCGCCGGGGCCGGACGACCATCGATCAGACGCTGGTTCCGCGTCGCCAGCTCCCCACAGCGAACGCAGATCGCGTTCAGCTTGTCCACCTTCTCCGCCACCGCCAGCAGCTCGCCGATCGGACCGAACGGCCGGCCCCGGAAATCCATGTCCGTCCCCGCCGCCACCACCCGCACCCCACGGTCCGCCAGCGCGTTCACCACCCCCACCACCCCCTCGTCCAGGAACTGGATCTCGTCCACCGCCACCACCTCCGTGTCCGGCCGGACCCGCTCCATCAGCTCCGCCGACGAAGACACCGGCTGGGCCGGCAGCCGCCCCTCGTCGTGCGAGATCACCTCCCGGATCCCGTACCGGTCGTCCAGCTGCGACTTGAATACCTGGACCCTCTTCTTCGCCAGCGTGGCCCGACGAACGCGGCGCATCAGCTCCTCCGACTTGCCGCTGAACATCACGCCGCTGATGACCTCGATCCACCCCGTCCGGCTCATCCGTTCCATGGCGCGAGAAGCTATCCCCCGTCGCTCCGGTCGTCCACCCGCCCGGGCTCATGCCACCGGCCGGACCCGGCTGGACGACCGGAGGGCCCCACGTCCCCTGGATCCCTCGATCCTCCGCCGGGGCCCCGCGTAGGGAATCTCCCCACAACCCACCCCTCCGTTTTTCCA
>JABAOG010010961.1_pt1 | contig 32722 bp, 35 predicted proteins | sample 7062131 | NCBI WGS metagenome assembly JABAOG01 (sample SAMN14538629, study PRJNA623070) | marine sediment metagenome | biome: marine biome [ENVO:00000428]; feature: marine pelagic biome [ENVO:01000023]; material: deep marine sediment [ENVO:00002113] | place: India: Arabian Sea | collected... | reverse complement strand
CTGTGAGCGCTGCCTTCCGAGGCACGAGGTCGCCTCGGTCCCGACCCACCCCTATCCGAGCTGCGGAGAGGGCGAGCTCCCCGAGGGCGAGGTGCTCTCCGAGGGGGTGCTGCGCAACGGGCCGCTCATGCTCGAACAGGTCGTCGAGCGCTACGAGGTCCGCCGCCGCGACTGCCTCCACGTGATCACCGTGCGCCAGGAGTGGGCGCGCCAGGTGACCGATGTCGAGGCCATCTTCGACGACGAGTGGCGGCCGATCCGCATCTGGAAGCGGATGACGGTCCCGGGCGAGGAGGAGGCGACGGAGGACATCCGCCTCTACGAGCTCCGCAACGACCCCCCCACGATGACCGAGCGCCGCGGGGACGAGGTGGTCCACCGGGAGATCCGCGGCGCGCCGCCGATCGCGGTCGTGGGCCCCGGTCGAGCCATCTTGAGCGCGTGGATCCACGCGGCCGACCTCGACGTCGGTGAGACCACCCGTGGCCCCGTGCTCGACTTTCGCGAGCTCTACGAGAGCATCGACGAGGTCGCGCTCCGCCGCGATCCTCCGCGGGACGAGCCCACCCTCGGCGGCGAGGTGCAGGTGCACACGGTCTTCGGCCGGGAGTCCGTCTTCACCGACGACGAGGGCTGGGTCGTCGGCGACCTCGCCGGCCTCCGCACCAGCGACAGCATCGACACCCCCGAGCCGGAGCCGGTGCCCATGCACGCCCCGCTCGATCCCGTCGGCACCCCCTGAGCTCGCGCGGGGCTCGCGCCAGGCCTTTGCCTCGCACAGAGTCACGGAGCCACAGAGGACACGGAGGGGAAGGGACGTGCCGAGGCGATCGGCGCCGCGACGCGGCGCTGATAGATCGACTGTAAGTCTCGCGCGTCCGACTCGTTCCATGGGCATGACACGGACCGCCACCGTTCTTCTCGCGCTCTGCCTCGGCTGCGCCGCCCAGGCTCAGCTCCCGGTTCCCCAGCCGCCCGATCCGCAGGGCGGGGGCGTCCAGGTGGAAGTGGTCGGCGGCGAGGTCGTTCCCGCACGGTCGACGCCGCGGCTCGGGGAGTACCAGGCGCGCTGGGAGATGGACTCGGCCGGCGAGCTCGCCCAGAGCTGGTGGCATTGGAGTGGCGCCACCACGACCTTCGCGCAGGGCATCGCCACCATCGGCGGCCCCAGCTACGAGGAGTGGATGCAGCGGACCGACAAGAACCAGAGCCTCTGGTGGGAGACGATCGATCCGCGCAAGGGCTTCCGCATCCAGACCCGCATGCGGGTGGTGCAAGCCGGCTGCGGCGGCGTGGGGCTGTGGATCCACGACGGTGCGCGACTGCTCAAGGTCTTCTTCTGCGACGGGAAGGTGGGCGTCGGCTACCCCTTCGCCGACTACGCCGACGTCGACACGAGCCAGTTCCGCACCTACACGATCGAGGGCCGCTCGGACTGGATCCGCATCGCCGTGGATGGCGAGGTCGTGCTCGAGCGGCAGGGACCGGAGACCACGACCGGCGCCGGCACGCCCACGCTCACCTTCGGCAATCTCGGCGGCGTGGCCGGCGTCGGCCAGTGGGACTGGCTCAGCTACGACACGCGTCCCGAGCTGGCCGACCCGGGGCAGGCTCCTCAGCGCTACCCCGAGCTCGTCCAGACCGGGCGGGTCGACGTCCTCTGAAGCGGCCTCCGCGGCTCAGCCGCAGGAGCCGTCCCCCGAGATGGCTCGGGGCTCGGCGTCGCCCGCGCACTGGAGCGTGCAGGTCGCGCTCTCGTCGCAGCTCACCTCGCAGGACGTCTCGCAGCTGATCGTGCAGACCGAGCCGGCGGTGCAGTTCACCGTCGAGCCGCCCCCCACGCTGACGGTACACGTCGAGTCGGCGCAGTCGACGTCGCTGTCCGGGCCCGCGGTGAAGTCGCACTCGCTGCCGGTGCAATCGAAGTCGGCGGTCGCTCCACCGCTGACGGAGCAGCTCGCGCCCATCACGCAATCGACGTCCGAGTCGGCGGTGGTCGTCACCATGCAGTCGCTGCCCGCCTGACAGATCGCCTGGCAGTCGAGATCGCAGCTGGCATCGCAGGTGGCGCCCTCCGAGCACTCGAAGGCGCAGCCAGCGCTGGTGCAGTCGTTGGTGCAGCTCTCGCCGGGCGCACAGTCACAGCTGGTGCCGGTGCAGCTGCATGCGGGGCCGGGGCAGGGGCTGCCGGTGGTCCCCCCGTCTCCACACGCCGGCGAGCCGGCGACCAAGAGGCCGAGGAGGAGCGCGGCGCCGAAGCGGGGCAGGCCCCGCCTCTCCGCGGTCGCGGAGAGGCGTTCGTCAGCGCCGCTCACGGGCAGTCACCGTCCACGCAGATGATGGTGTCCGTGCCCGGGTAGTCGCAGCACTGGCCGAAGTCGCCGAAGCACGCAGTGTCACAAGGGCACATGGTGCAGCCGGTTCCCGGTCGGAACTCGTCGCACCCACCGCCGGCGCAGATCTCGTCGGTGTTGCAGGTGTCGCCGCAGCCGCCGCAGTTGTTCGGGTCGTTGTTGGTGTCCACGCAAGCGTCACCGCAGCGGTCGAATCCGCCGGGACAATCCGCCACGCAGGCGCCCGCCGCACAGACCTCGCCACCACCACAGGTGGTGCCGGCGGAGCCGCAGTTGTTCGGGTCGGTCTGCAGGTCCACGCAGTTTCCGCCGACATCGGTCAACCCCGGCCGGCAGGCGCAGGTGCCGCTGACGCAGTACTGGTCTTGGTTGCATTCCACGCCGACGTCGCCGCAGTTGAGCGGGTCGGCGCTCACGTCGACGCAGTTGCCGCCGTCCGCGACGAGAGGGGCGGGGCACTCACAAGTGCCGGCGACACATTCCTGCCGCCCGCCGCAGCCGTTCCCGCAGGCCCCGCAGTTGGCGAGGTCGGTTTGCAGGTCCACGCAGCCGCCCCCGCACATCGTGCCGGGCTCGGGGCAGGTGCAGGCGCCGGAGACGCACACGCCCGCGGTCCCGCAGTCGTTGCCGCAATCACCGCAGTGGGCGGGATCGTTCGAGAGGTCGAAGCAGCCGTCGCCACAGCTGACGCCTGGCGAAGGACACTGACAGACGCCGGAGACGCACTCGCCGGCGCCGCCGCAGCTGTCGCCGCAGCCGCCGCAGTTGGCCGCGTCGCTCGACACGTCCACGCAGCCGTCGGCGCATGCGACCAGCCCCGGACCGCAGGTGACCGGACCGGAGTCCGTCCCGGTCGACATGCCGCCATCGCCCGTCATCGACATGTCGGCCCCCGGAGTGTCGGTCGTCGTTCCACCGTCGTCACCGCAGCCCACGCTCATCGCGAGCGCCATCGCGGCCACCACCGCCATCAGGTTCCTAGTTCCAAGCCAGCTCATGTCAGCCATCCAATCCTCGATTCCAGTCGTTTCTTCGATTCCAAGCGTTCAGCCGCTCTCGCAGCCGTTGTCGATGCACACCGGAGCGTCGACGGGGCAGTCCTCGTCGCCGCGGCACTCCTCGCAGCCGTTGGCCACGCAGACCGGCGCCATCGGATCGAGCGCCGCGCAGTGGTCGTCGGTGACGCACTCGAAGCAGACGCCGAGCTCCACATCACACTGCTGCTCGGCGTCGCAGTCGGTGTCGGCGGTGCATCCGGTCGCGTCCACGCACTCGAGGTCGTCGTTGCAGAGACCGCCGACGCCGCAGTCGGTGTTCTGGATGCACTCTCGGCACTCGCCCTCGATGCAGTGGGGCTCGCCCGCCCCGCAGTCGCCGGCGTCGAGGCACTCGACGCACTCGAGCTCCTTCGGATCACAGAGCGGGTCTTCCACGCCGCAGTCCGCGTCGGCCGCGCACTCCACGCAGGTGTTCAGGGTGGGGTGGCAGAGCCCTTCGAGGCAGCCGGTTTCCGGACAAGCGGTTCGGCAGTTCCCCTCCGGGGTGCAGACCGGCTCGGTGGCCGGGCAATCGGCGTCGCTCTGGCAGTCGACGCAGTCGCCTTCGACGAGATCACAGATGCCGCCGGCGCCGCAGTCGGCGTCGGCGTCACAGTCGCCACAGAAGCCACGAGTGGTGCAGAGCTCGCCAGCGTCGCACTGGCTGTCGTCGGTGCATTCCACGCACGCGCCGCCGCCACAGAGGGGCGTCTCTCCGCCGCACTCCTCGGCGGAGGTGCAGCTCGCGCCATGGCCGATGGGGGCGCCGGTGCGAGGATCGATGCCGACCGCGCCGGAGTCGCCGCCGCAGGCGCCCTGACCGAGCGCTAGCAGTAGGCCCGGGAGGGCGAAGACGAGGAGTCGGGAGGGGGTGAGGGAGGGGTTCGCCATGCCCCTTCATGTCCGGGGCCTGCGCCATCCTTCACGTCTTTTCTCACTCACGCTCGAGAACGGCTCGTACTCGCGAGGTGAAGGGGCCGACCGGGTGGGTCGCGACGAAACGCCGCGCTTCCCGCTCCGCCTCGGTCCGGCGGCCCAGCCGATCGAGGGCGAAGACGACCAGGGCTGCCCGTTCTTCGCCGAACATGCCTCCTTCGAAGCGGCGCTGGCCTTCGCGGGCGAGGGCCAGAGCCTCCGAGGGGGCCGTCTCGAGCCTGGAGCGGATCTGGGCCAGTTGGCCGATCTCGGCGCGCAGCCGCTCGTCCGTGTCTTCTTCGGGGGCCACCGTCGGGGCGCTCGCGGCCCCCGTTCCGGGGTCCGCTGCCGGGGCGCTCGGCGCCGGCCTGCCGTCGTCCGTGGCGGTCGGGGGGCTCGGACTCGCCGCTTCGGGGGAGGGTGCCTCGCGGGCCTGGTTCGCGGTGAGGGCCGCGGTCGGCGCCACGGCTTCGACCGCAGGCGCCTCGCGGGTCTCGTCCGCGGATAGGGCCGAGCTCGGCGCGACGGCATCGCTCCCCGAGGGCTCGGCGGGCGCGCCCCCGGACGCCGGCGCGTGAGGCCGTGCGCGTTCCTCCGGGGCGGAGCTCGGCTGGGGCACATCCACCCACACGTAGAGGGCACCGCCCATCCCCGCCGCGACGACCACGGCCAGCGCCGCCCAGGCCAGCCCGGCCTTGACCCCCGCGGAGGCGGTCGCCGACGTGGCCGCGGCCGCCCCGGCGGTCCCGGCCACCAGCGCCGTCCGGAGGCGGGTGAGGCCACGCTCGGTGTTGTAGCTCTGCGGCGCGATCTCCGAAGCCGCGCGCAGGTCCTCCTTCAGCCCGGGCGGGGCGGTGGGATCGTCCAGCAATCGGGTCGGATCATCCATCAGGCAACCCCCGCCATCCGCTGGTTCGTGGGTCGACCGCCCTCGAGCCGCTCGTAGGCCTTGGTGAAGCGTTTGCGGGCATTGTGCAGCCGGGAGTAGATCGTCCCAGCGGGGACCCCCATCGCCTCGGCGATGCTGACGCAGGGCTCACCCTGCATCTCGTAGAGGATGAAGACCGCTCGGTGGTCCGGCTCGAGGGTGTCGAGCGCTTGCTGGACCCGCAGCAGCTGCTCGGCGATGAGGGTCGCGGCGGCCGGGTCCTCGCCTCGAGAGCGCGCCGTCTCCAGGGCGACGGCGTCGTAGTCTTCACGGCGGCGGCGCTGTGAGCGTCGACGGGAACCGGCGATGCGCCACGCGATCGCGCCGAGCCAGCTCCGGGGCTTGGCCGGACCTGGCCGATACCCCCCTTTCTCGTGCGCCACCATGAAAACCTCCTGCACCGCGTCGTCGACGTCGGACTCGTGAACACCAAGTCGATGAAGAAAAGCTGCGATGAACGAAGCGTGGGCACGAAAGAGCTGTTCGGTATCGATTGATTCGCTCGTCACATCTCACCCGCGAGGGTCGTTCCCTCCTTCATGGTGACACAGCCATCAATCCTTCACGAAATCTGCGGGTCCCCGTTTCGAGGGGGCTTCCCGCGGACCCCCCAGGCGCTGCTAGGCTGCGGCAGCTTGGCTTCGGTGCGGACAGCATGGTTGGCCCTCCTGGTGGGGGCGGTGGCGACTTCCACGCCGGCCCGGGCCGACGAGCAGGTCCCGCTCGCGGACGCGCTCCGGGTGGTCCCCCACACCGACGAGTGCATCACCGCCGAGGCGCTGGTGGCGCGGATGGAACGTCACCTGGGGCGCAGCACGGTGGCCGCGGGGACCGCGGTGGAGCTCCGCCTGGAGGCGCCGGTCTCCTTCGTCCTGCGGCGCCCGGACGAGGCCCCGGCGACGCGCCGTTTCGAGGTGCTCCCGGAGGGCTGTGACGCTCGGCTCGACGCCCTCTCGCTGGCCATCGCGATTGCGATCGATCCGGCGCTCCTGGCGCAATTGGCGGACCCGCCCGAGTCGGAGTCGGCGTCGGAGTCGGCGTCGGAGTCGGACTCGGAGTCGGAGTCGGACTCCGAGTCGGGCGCGCGGGTCCTTTCCACCGTCGGGCTCGCCGCGGGCGTCGGCGCCGGCTGGCATCTGCTCCCCGGGGGGACCGCCGACGCGACCCTGACGGTGGAGCTGCTCTTGGTCGATCGCGTGCTCCTGCGCCTCGGTGGCCTCGTGACCTCGAGCCGGGAGCAGGCGCTCGCTCACGGGGCGTTCGTCGCTCGCCTCTTCGCCGGTCGGTTGGACGCCTGCTTGCGCTGGCCGCTGGGCATCACCGCGCTCGCGGGCTGCGTGGGCATCGCCGCCGGCGCCGTTCGGGCGGAGGGGCGCGACTTCGAGACGAACCTACGGACCACGCGTCCCTGGGCCGCCGCGAACGGCGGGCTCCGGCTCGAGATCCCGAGCCGAGGGCTCCTGGGGGCGGCGTTGAGCGCCGAGGCGGTGGTGCCCATCCGTCGACCGGCGTTCCACGCGATGGATCCCGGCGGGTCCGTCGTGGAGTCCCGCTCCCTTCCGCCGATCGGCCTGCGGGTGGGCCTCGAGGTCGTGCTGCGCTTCGGCGGCGGCTCGCCCTAGCTCGCGCCCCCGGCCGTGCCGGTGCTTGCGCCGCCCGGGTGACCCCGATAGTCCACTCGTGGTGAAGCGCCTCGTCCCGCTGGTCCTCCTGCTCGTCGCCTGCGGTGACGACGACATCGATCCCATGGACGCGGCGGTCTCCCCCGACGCGGGGGCCCCGTCGGGTGACGCGGCGGCGCCGGATGCGAGCCCCATGGACGCTGGCCCGGTGGATGCGGGCGCCTCCGATGGCGGCCCTCCGGACGCCGGCCCGTCCCTCATCGACGACCTGCTCGACCGCTTGAGCGACCCGGGCCTGAGCGCCGGCGATGCCGCCGCGCTCTTTCACGAGGGCGCCTGGACCCACGGCTGGCCGGTCCGCGAGACGGCCCGTTGGCTCTTCGTGACGCGCTGGACGGACGCCGCGAGCTGGGTCGGTGATGGGAACGGCTGGGACACCAGCGCTCACCCGGTCGACACGGATGCGTCGGGCACCCTCCGCTACGCCCTCGTCGAGACCGACGCCGATCCGGCGGGCTCGAAGTACAAGTGGTTCGCGCCGGCCGACACCTACCGGGCGCCACCCGACGCGACCGCCTACGGCTACGACGAATTCGGGGAGCACGGCTGGGTCGCGCCGCCGACCGACGTCGCCTACTTCGAGCGCTTCCCCGACCTGACCACCGCCGACCTCCCGGCGCCGCGGACGGTCCGCGCCCGGATTCCGGCCGGCGGTGCCGACGCCGCCGCGCGGGTGCTCCTGCTCCACGACGGGCAGAACGTCTTCGACCCCGAGGCCCCATGGGGTGGCTGGCGGGTCGACGACGCGCTCACCGGGGACTTCGCCGGCGTGCTCGCGGTCGCCGTCGACAACGCGCCCGACCGGATGGACGCCTACACCCACACGATGGACGCGGTCGGCGGCTCGACGGTCGGCGGTGCCGCGGGCGAGTACCTCGCCCTCCTCGAAGACGAGGTGCTGCCCTTCGTGCGCACCCGCTACGGGGTCGCCGCCACCGGCGCCTCGCTGATGGTCGCCGGCTCGAGCCTCGGTGGGCTGGTCAGCCTCTTCATCGGCACCGAGCGGCCCGCGCTGGCCGGCTGCATCGGGGCGATGTCGTCCACCTTGGGGTGGGGCGCCTTCGCGGCGGACGGGAGTGAGGCGTTGATCACGCGTTTCACGGCGCGCCCCACCTACGCCATCTACCTGGACTCGGGCGGCTCCGTCACCGGCAGCTGCGGCGACGGCGATGGCGACGGGGTCTTCGAGGACAGCGACGACTCGGACAACTACTGCACGACGATCCAGCTCCGGGACCGGCTGCTCGACCTCGGCGCCGAGATCGGCACCGACCTCGTGCACTGGCACGAGCCGGGGGCGCCCCACGACGAGGGCGCGTGGCGCGCCCGGGTCCCGCGCATGCTCGACGCCTGCGCGGCCATGGGCTGGGTGCGCTAGCGCGTCGCTAGCGCTAGCCGTGCGAGGTCTTCGTCAGGCGCTCGCCGGCGAAGAGCCGGTTCGTCCAGTCATCGAAGAAGGAGCGCAGGTGGGCCGGGTCCGGGGAAGCCGAGAACGCGGTCCGAAGACGCTCCACGATCTCCGCGTCGCCATCGTCTCGGTCCGCCATCCACGCCGGATGGGCGACCGCGACGACCAGCGGTCCGTCGACGACGCAGCGGGCGAAGCCATCGACGGCGGACTCGGCGAACACCCGTCCCGAGCCAGCGGCCCCCGATGGCCACGTCTCCACAAACCACCGTCTGCTCTCCGACGCGGCAATCGCCGCCGACCGTGAGGTCGCCACAGACCACGAGTCGGCCCGCCACCTCGAGGTCCCCGTCCACACGCAGCGAGCCCTTCACGACCTCGGGCGGGGTCGGCTTCAGGGCCGAGTCATCGAAGGTGGGCGGCACACGCTCCATCGCCGCGGTCAGGAGGTTCGCCACGAAGAAGAGTTGGTGGCCGAATAGATGGGGGAAGCCGTCGTACCAGACGGGATCGTCGCACCGCGGGAGGAGCGCATCGAGGGGCACCACATCGGCCTTCGCACGCTCGAGGCGCTCGAGGAAACTGCCGCGGGAGACATCGCCCCAGTCCCAATCACCCTGCGCCTTCGCGAAGAGACGCTGGGCATCGTTGGGCCAGCGTCCTGTCGTCTCGAACCGGCGCAGCAGGTCGCGAAGGGTATGGAGGGCGATGTTCATGGAGAGGTGGTCGCCCGGAAGGTCGAGCGACCCTCACGCCATGGGCCAGGGGGCCGCGACGCGTGGCTCACCAGCACGTCGATGGGTCCCAGCGTCACCCGCCCGGAGTCATCGCGGTGCACAGGCCGCTGACGCAGATGCCGTCCGCGCCGCAGCTGGCCCCACAGCTGCCGCAATGCTCCGCGGTGTTCAGCGGCTGCTCGCATCCGTCGCTCGGATCCCCGTTGCAGTCGTCGTGATTGTCGCCGCAGTCGAGCACCACGCAGCTCCCCGAGCTGCACTCGACGCGGCCGTGAGGATCCAGGAAGCACTCGTTGCCGCAGGTCCCGCAGTGGCTCCGGCTGTTCTCCAGGTTCACGCAGGAGCCCTCGCAGAGAGTCTGGCTCAGCCCACACTCCACCACGCACTCGAAGAACCCACCCTCCCGTAGACAGCTCGGCGCGGAGTCCGGGCAGGCCCGGTCGCAGCCGCCGCAGGTCTCGGGCGCCGAGAGATCGGTCTCGCAGCCGTTGCTCAGGTCTCCGTCGCAGTTCGCGCGGCCCGGATCGCAGCTGAGCAGACAGGTGCCGGCCTCGCAGAAGGCGGTGCCACCGCGTCCTTCGCACGCGCGGCCGCAGGCGCCGCAGTTCGCGAGGTCGGTCGAGAGGTCGTAGTCCTCGTCGATCAGGCCGTCGCAATCGTCGTCGAGGCCGTTGCAGCTCTCGACGAGCGCCACGCACACGGCGGCGTCGTCGTCGTCCTCGCCGCCGTCGTCGTCGTCTCCGAGGTCCGTCTTGCCGAGATCCGAGCTCCCGAGATCCGAGCTCCCGAGGTCGCGGCGCTCGGTGCCGAAGTCGGGGGATCCGCCGTCGGGCGGTGGCTCGAGGTCGAGCGTGAGCCCGCACCCCGTGCACAAGACGAGCGATGCTACCCACACCCGCATGAGCCCATCATGCCGCATTTGGGGGAGAGACGCGAAGTCACCCGTCCGGGGAATCGCCACCCAGCCGACGGTCGTGTAGCGTTGGCGCCCGATGAGAGTGTACGTCACCGGGGGCTCGGGGTTCATTGGCCAGCACTTGCTGCGGGCGCTCGTCGCGCGCGGCGACGAGGTGCGCGCGATGGCGCGCTCGGACGGCAGCGCCGCCCGGGTACGGGAGCTCGGCGCGGAGCCCTCCCGCTGCGACTTGGAGACCGTCGGCGCCGTGGACCTCGAGGGCTGCGACGCCGTCGTGCACGCGGCCGCCTACGTGGAGCCCTACGGGCCCCGGGAGCGCTTCGAGACGCTCAACATCGGCGGCACGCAGCGCATGCTCGACGCCGCGCGCGAGGCCGGCTGCGACCGCTTCGTGCACGTGGGGACGGAGGCGGTGCTCTTCCGTGGTCCGCCGCTCGAGGACATCGACGAGACCCATCCCTATCCGGAGAAGCACCGCTTCCTCTACTCCGAGACCAAGGCCGAAGCGGAGCGCCGCGTGCTCGCGGCCGACGGCGAGGGCTTCGCGACGCTGTCGATCCGGCCGCGTTTCGTCTGGGGCCCCGGCGACACCACGGTGCTCCCGCAGATCCTCGAGGCCGCCGAGGCCGGCGCGTGGCTGTGGATGGCGAAGGGGAGGGCGCAGACCTCGACCACCCACGTGCACAACCTGGTCGACGCGCTCCTCACCGCCCTCGACCGTGGCCCCGGTGGTGAGGCGTACTTCGTGGCCGACGAGGGCACCCGCACCATGCGGGAGTTCGTCGAGGCGCTCGCCGCGACTCGGGGAGTGACGCTCCGGGACGTGAGCGTGCCCGGCTGGCTCGGCCGCGGTCTCGCCGCGACCGTCGAGGGGATCTGGTCGCTCCTCGGTCGGAAGAGGCAGCCGCCGATCACCCGGCTCGGCGCCGCGATGATGTCGACCACCGTCACCGTGCGCACCGACAAGGCGCGACGGCTGCTGGGCTGGGAGCCACGGCTGAGCGTGGCCGAGGGCATGGCCGAGCTCACCACTGGCGCCTCCTGACTCCGGTCAGCTGGCGTTGGCCGAGGCGGGCTCGCGACCGCCGCGCGAGCTTCGGCGTGACGAGCGCATGATCAGCTTCACGAAGGGGTTGTCGTCCCGCCAGAGATCGCCCGCCAGGACGGTGATCAGCCCGGCCCGCAGCTTCGGGTCCGGATCGTCGTAGAAGAAGAGATTCTTCACCATGTTGGTGTGATAGAAGCTGTGAATCACCGCGCCGAAGATCTCGTAGGCGCGCTCGATGTGCTCTTCGAGCGGGGCCAGCAGATCGGGGTCCGCTTCGGTGTCGGCCTTCAGGGCCGGGGAGAGCAGCGTGGTGAGCTGGTCGGCCGCTTCCAAGGCCAGCGCGACGCCGCTCGAGAAGACCGGGTCGAGGAAGCCGGCGGAGTCACCGATGCAGCCCCAGCGCGGACCGTGCGGGCGGGTGTTCTTGTAGCTGTAGTCGCCCGCTCGCTGGAGCGGGCCCCGGGTCGCGCCCTCCGTGAGTCGCTGGAGCATCGGTGACGCGGCGAGTCGCTCGTCGAACCAAGCTTCGCTCACCACGCCCTTCTCGGCGGAGACGAAACCGACGCCGAGCCGTCCGCCGCACAGCGGGATCGCCCAGCCCCAGCCCTTCGGGACCATCAGCACGGTGACGTTGCCCGTCTCGGTGAGCTCGGCGAAGACCTCGGGCTTCAGCCCCTCGAAGCGAGTCCAGATCGCTGCGCGTCCGAAACCATCGATGCGCTCGTAGGTGCGCTGCTGCCGGCACATGAGCCGGTCACGGCCCGTGGCGTCGATGAAGTAGCGGGCGTGGAAGCGCTCGCCACCGGCGTGCGCGACGATGCCGTCGGCGTTCGTCTCGACCGAGTCCACCGCGACGCCTTCGCGGCACTCGGCTCCCTTGGCTCGGGCGATGCCCATCAACGCATCGTCGAAGGGGGCGCGCTCCACCTGCCACGCGTGGCCGCGCGTGCCCTCCATCCCTTCGTCGAAGGGGTAGCGGGCGAAGTCGCCGGTGGCCTCGTCGATGAAGTCGGCGCCGGCCTTGTAGACCGCGGGGAGAGGCTCGGGATCGAAGCCGAGCTTCTCGAAGGCCGGCAGCGTCGAGGGAATCAGCGACTCGCCGATGTGAAAGCGGGGAAAGTGCTCCCGCTCGAGGAGGAGGACCGAGTGCCCGGCCTCGGCGAGCAACGCCGCCGCGGTCGTTCCCGCGGGCCCACCGCCGGCGATGAGGACGTCGTACTGCGTGGCGTCTGTCATACGTCTCCGATCACAAGGCTGGTGTTGATGCCACCGAAGGCGAAGTTGTTGTTCATCACGATCCGAGGCTTGGCGTCACGAGCGTCTCCCGTCACGTACGCGAGGGGCGCGCACTCCGGATCGACGTTGTCGAGGTTCCGGCTCGGGGCCACGAAGCGGTCGCGCATCATCGCCAGGCAGAAGGCGCTCTCGATGGCTCCGCAGGCGCCCAGGGTGTGGCCGGTGAAGCCCTTGGTGCTGCTCAAGGGGATCGTGTCGCCGAGGACGGCGTAGCTGGCCGCGCTCTCCCCCACGTCGCCGACGGCGGTGGCGGTGGCGTGGGCGTTGACGTAGTCGAGCCGGCTCTTGTCGAGGCGCGCGTCCTCGAGGGCCAGGCGCATCGCGTCCTTCATGCCATCGGGCGAGGGCGCGGTGATGTGGGTGCCGTCGCAGCTGGTGCCGAAGCCGAGCAGCTCGCCGTAGATGGTCGCACCCCGCGCGGTGGCCCGGCCCCAGTCCTCGAGCACGAGGGTGGCCGCACCTTCGCCGACGACCAGCCCGTCGCGGTCCCGGTCGAAGGGCCGCGGGCTCAGGTCCGGCCGGTCGTTGTAGCGGATCGAGGTCGCCTGCAGGACGTCGAAGACGCCGGTCGAGACCCAGTGCAGCTCTTCCGAGCCGCCGCAGATCATCACGTCCTGCATGCCGAAGCGGATCGCCTCGAAGCCGTAGCCGATGGCCTGGCTCGCGCTCACGCAGGCGGCGCAGGTGGTGATCACTCGGCCGCGGATCCCCAGGAAGAGGCCCAGGTTCACCGCGCAGGTGTGGCTCATGAACTTCAGGTAGGTGTTCGAGCCCAGCCGGAGCAGCGCGTCCGGCTCGTTCAGCTTTCGCGCGAAGCGTTCGAGCGCGGAGCTGCTCCCGTGGGTCGAGCCGTAGGCCAGGCCGGTGCGGCCGCTGGTCAGCGTCGCCTCGTCGAGGCCTGCGTCGTCGGTGGCCGCTTCGGTGGCCGCGGTCGCCAGCTGCGCGACACGCCCCATCGAGCGCATGGTCTTGCGGGGCCAGCGCTTGCGGAAGGACTCGTTCACCCGAGCACCGAGGCGGGTGACCATCTCGCCGACGTCGTCGTACTCGTCGATGCGCTGGATGCCGTGGTGCCCCTCGCGCAGCGATTCGCTCACCGCGTCCAGAGAGCTCCCGATCGGGCTCGCGAGACCGACCCCGGTGATGGCCACGCGGCGGCTCCCATCCGCGCGCCGGTTCGGGTCGCGCGCATCGACGTGCTCGCTCACGGCGTGCTCAGCTCCGTCCGCCAACCGCGGCCGGGCACGGTCACCCCGAGGCTCGCCGCTCCGCCGCCGGGGGGCGTCAGCCCGAGCGGACCGGTCCAGCCCTCTTCGACGGCGAGGATCAGCGCGAGCCCCGGCGCGGCCACGTGACCGGCGAAGGCCTCGCCGACCTCGGGGTGAGGCACGGCTTCGGCCGTGGGGGTCGGCACGCCGACCTTGGCCAGCGCGCCCTCCTTCTCGGCGCTCAGCGCCAGCGCGATCCCCAGCAGGCCATGGTCGGACCACTGGTCGAGGAAGCTGGGGAGCGGCTCCTCGGTCGTCGAGACGACCGCCTCGTCGTACTCGCCGCTGGCGACGAGCGACCACGCTTCGAGGAGGCTGAGGGCGAAGGTGTGCGGACCGCCGGCGATGGCGGTGGTGAAGCCGGTGTTCTTCGCGCCGATGGTGAAGAGCCCCGCGGCGGTGTTGTGCACGCTGTTCTTGAAGCGCGCCGGCGAGATGATCCCTTCGCCGTCTCGCATCATCTCCAGCTGGTGGAAGGCGATCTCGATCTCCCCGTGATAGGAGCCGAAGACCGTCGCGCACTTCGCCGGATCGAAGCCGGCGTCCGCCGCGGCCTGAGTCACCACCTCGATGGCGGTGCGGCACATCGGGCTGGTGCCGCGCTTCATGCGGCTGCCGACGATCGCCGCCGGCGGCTTGGTCACCGCCTCGTCGGGCTCGCCGGCGAGGAAGGTGTGGAGGCTGGCGTAGCCGGGCGCCCAGAGCGCGCGGCCATGGAGATAGACGTCGCGGGGGCTCATCGGGCGGCCTCGAAGAGCACGGAGCAGTTGTTGCCGCCGAAGGCGAAGGAGTTGCTGAGCAGGTAGCGCAGCTCCTTCTCCTGCGGCTCCGCCGGCAGGTTGAGGCGGATGTCGGGATCGGTCGGGTGGGCGCCGAGGGCCGCCGGGATCCAGCCCTTCCGCAGGCAGTGGATCGCGAAGACCGCCTCGACCCCACCGCAGGCGCCGAGAGTGTGTCCGGTGTAGGCCTTGGTCGACACCACCGGCACCTCGGTGCCGAGGAGGGCGGCGATGGCCTTCGACTCGGCGATGTCGTTGTAGGCCGTGCCGGTGCCGTGGGCGTTCACGTGGTCCACCTCGCTCGGATCCACGCCCGCTTCCTCGAGGGCGCCTTTCATGGCTCGGAAGGCGCCCTTGCCCTCCGGGTCGGGGCTCGAGGGGTGGTAGGCGTCGGAGGTCTCACCGACGCCGCGCAGCCACGCGAGCGGCTCCCCCTCGCGCTCGACGAGCACCATGGCGGCCGCCTCGCCGACGTTCATGCCCGGGCGGTCCTTGCCGAAGGGACGGCAGGGCTCGGGGGCCATGACGCCGAGGCTGTTGAAGCCGCGGACGGTCGTGTGGCAGAGGCCGTCGGCGCCGCCCACCACCGCCGCGTCGATGAGGTCGAGCTCCATCAGGCGCCGAGCGCTGGCGAAGACCTTGTTGCTCGAGGAGCAGGCGGTGGAGACCACGTAGCGGGGGCCTTCGATGCCGGAGAGCTCCGCGAGGAAGTCCAGGAAGGCGTGGAAGGAGTGCTGGGTCGGGTAGGAGTAGTCGCTGGGGATCGCCGAGCGGTCCCCGTTCGGCCAGAAGAGCTCGTGGGCCTCCTCCGTCTCGCCGATGCCGCCGGTGCTGGTGCCGACGATCAACGCGACCCGGCCGGCGCCCCAGCGTTCGATGGCCTTGGTCACCGGGGCGTCGAGATCCCGCCAGGCGAGGGCGCTGATGCGCGCCAGCCGGGAGTCGTAGGCCGCGAGGTGGTCCGGCACCGGTGGCAGATCGCCACCGGGGAGGGTGCCGGTGACCGTCTCGAAGGGGACCTCGAAGGGCACCGCGCGGAGGCCGCGCTCGCCGGCTTCGAGGGCGGCGAGGCTCTCGGCGCTCGAGCGGCCGAGGGAACAGGCGAGGCCGTGGGCGGTGAGGGGATAGCGTTGGCGGGTCACGTGGCTTTCGCGGGCAGGTTCTAGGGTCGGCGGGCGGCGCTTCCTGGCTCAGAAGACGGTGAGGGCCAGGCCGGCGCCCCTCCGTGTGGCCGTGGGCGTGAGGGCCCAGCGCGGGCCTTCGTCGTTCGACCGACCGGCGAGGGTGAAATATTCGACGTATTGGCGGGGAATCAACCCAATCACCAGCAGCGTGAGGGCTGCGGCTTGGACCAGAGTGTGGACGGCCACCATCGGCGTCCAGTAGGAGTCGCCGTTCCGCACCTGGTGGATCGGCAGGCCGACCAGCGGAACCGCGATGATTCCGTTGTCTTCGTCGAGGGTCGAGCCGATGAGATTCATGGCGTAGGTCACCGCGAAGCCGATGAGACCGGGCACGAGAATGCCTCGAGGGCGCCGGGTGACCAGCGAGCCGCCGGGGGGCACGCTCATCCCCTCGCGATAGCGCAGCGAGACGAGCCGCCGCCGGGGCGGATCGGGTCGACCAAAGGCCGCCATCCTCGGCGAAGGACCGTCCCACCGTCGCCGCGGCGCGTATCCCGCCGGCGGGGTGTAGCCGGAGCTCGGTGGCGGCGGGACCGGCTCCGCGGTGGGCTCGGCGCTCGACGGAGGGGGGGCGCTCTCGGACTCCGACTCCGACTCCGACTCCGACTCCGACGGTCCGAGCTCCGATCCCGACTCCGCTTCGGGGGCCTCCTGCGCGTGCACCGGTGCCCCCACGCTCAACGCGCTCCACAGAAGCGTCCAGCGCCAGACTCGGCCCATCATGGCCCGGAGCCTAGCAGCTGCGGCCCTTGCACGGTGGCGCCGGCGGGCCCAGGCTGCCTCGCCATGAGTGACGGCGTACAGGAGCAAATCGACGGCATGGTCAAGGGGCACCCGGTGGTGCTCTTCATGAAGGGGCAGCGGAACGCCCCCCAATGCGGCTTCAGTGCCCGGGTGGTCGATGTCCTCGATCAATACCTCCCCGAGTACGAGACCGTGAACGTGCTGGCCGACCCCGCGATCCGCCAGGGCATCAAGGAGTACTCGAGCTGGCCGACGATCCCGCAGCTCTACGTCAAGGGCGAGTTCGTCGGCGGCTGCGACATCGTGCGCGAGATGTACGAGAGCGGCGAGCTCTCCGGGGTCCTGGGCGTGGAGAAGGCCGAGGTGCCCGTGCCCGAGATTTTCGTCACCGACGGGGCGAAGGCCAAGCTCGTCGAGTTCAACGACGGCGAGGCCCCGGTGGTGCGCCTGGAGGTCGCTCCCGGCTGGCAGTACGGCATGGACTTCGACGAGGTCCGCGACGGCGACGTGACCGTCGAGGGAGATGGCTGGACCCTGGTCATGAAGCCCTCGGCGGCCCGCAAGGTCGACGGGCTGACCATCGACTTCGTTCAGGGTCCCCAGGGCGGCGGGTTCAAGATGGAGAACCCGAACGAGCCGCCGAAGGTCCGCGCTCTGGCGCCGGAGCAGCTCGAGGGCTGGATGGACGAGGGCAAGTCCTTCGAGCTCTTCGACGTGCGCACCCCCGCCGAGCGGGAGAAGGCCCACATCGAGGGCGCGCGGCTGCTCGACGACGAGGCGGTGGCCTACATCGAGTCCCTCGACAAGGGACAGACCGTGGTCTTCCACTGCCACCACGGCATGCGCAGCCTCCGCGCCGCTCAGCGCGCGCTCGAGATGGGCTTCACCGATGTCTACAACCTGGTGGGCGGCATCGACGCCTGGTCCCAGCAGGTCGACTCGGACGTCCCCCGCTACTGAATGGGGCGCTGCGTGGATCGAGGGCGCGCGTGACACGCCCAGATTCGCTATCGTCCGCGCGATGACGCGTCTGTTCGCATCGGCCGCGGCGCTCGCCGTCCTCGCGACCGGCTGCGCCTGTGATCCGTCGCGCGAGGCCGAGCGGCTCGCGGGCTCCCGGGCCACCGATTGTGGCTACGCCCCCCTCGTCGACGGGGACATGAGCACGGTGACCGACTGCCTCGACGCGGCCATCGCGGAGGGGACCTCCGCTTACGGTGGCTGGGAGCTGGTCAGCCGCGATTCGGGGCTGCGGCAGTGGTACGTCGTGCGCCCGAACCGCACCTACGACCTCGACTACGACGGCAGCAAAGACCAGCTGACCATCTCGCCTTGCCTCGGCACCCCGATGCGCACGGCCGACGGCTACACCTGCGAAGGCGAGCTGCTGGACCCCTACGAGTTCTGCGACTGAACGGGGCCGCTCAGAGCTGGTCGCGGAGGATGACGTCGCAGTAGTAGCGGAGCCGGCGCACCGCGGCCTCGCCGCCGGCGGACGAGTGGACGCCCTTGCGCAGGGCGAGCATGACCCGGCGCTGGAAGGTGTATCTGTTGAGCACGGGCTTGGGCGCCTTGCCGCCGCCGGCCTCCGCGAGCGGCCCCCAGAGGGACTCGCGGGTGTACCCCCAGGCGGCGAGGTCCTCGTCCGAGAGCTTGGCGATCATCCGCTCGGCGAGGGCGCGCTTCTTCGGGTCGGCCGCGAGCTCTTCGGCCCACTTGTGCTCGCCGCCCGATTGGGGACGGGAACGGTTCTGGACGTTGATCGGGTCGCCCATCCCTTCCTTCATGTCGCTCTTCTGGTAGTTCACCGCGTCCGGATCGTTCTCCAGGCCGAGATAGGCGAAGAGGCGTTCGAGCGCGGCCTCCGGTTGGCTGACCATGTGCTCGTAGGCGACCTGCGTCAGCGCCACCGGCCGCTCCTCGAGGAAGCGGGCCATCGCCGGCACGTAGCGCTCGACCACCGGGTTGAAGGCGTGCGCCGCCTCCCAATCACCGGCGTAGAAGCTGTTCGCGTAGGAGCTGAAGACCGCCAGGGGGTGGCGGGTCAGCACGACGTACTTGGCGGTGGGATAGAGCTTCGCGAGGAAGGGCAGCACCAGCGCGTACGCGGGCGTCTTGTCGAGGAAGAGCTGCAGCTCGCCGTCTTTCTCCTGCGCCTGGGCGAGCATGCGGCCATACATCGTGTCGGCGTAGGCCCGGAGCGCGTCCAGGTAGTCCGCCTCGCCGCGGGGGAGCTCGTCGACGAAGCTGCGGATCGCCTCGGCGGCGTTGATGTGATCGTAGGGCGCGGCGTCGACCCGGTCGTGGTAGCCGAGGTGGGCCAGCGGGGTGATCAGGTGCGGCTCGGGGTGGGTGAAGATCGCCGGGTGCGCTCCCAGCATCCGCTGGAGGAGGGTGGAGCCGGCGCGGGGCGGCGAGATGACGAAGATCAGCTGGTCCTGCACATCCCAGCCATGCCCGACCACCGCCATCCGGTCAAAGAAGGCGGCGGATCGCCCGGATTTCGCCTCCCAGGGCCGTGGCGATCGCTCGCTACGGCCCCCAGCGGCTCGCCGCCGTCGCCTGACGCGGAAAGCGTGTGATTCCGCTCTCCTGTGGGCGATGCGACCGGTCTCGGGGCATGCTACGGGAGCAGCTATGACCCAGCTTCCCGTCGTCCCCACCAAGAACGAAGAGCCCGAGCGCAAGGTCCGTCCACCCGCGGACCCGTCGACCATGGCTCATCGCGACCTGCTCGATGGGGATTTCTGGCGACGCATCCCGGCGTTCAAGGACATCGACGAGGCCACCTTCCTCGACCACCGGTGGCAGATGAAGAACACGATCACCAAGCCGGCGAAGCTGCTGGCGGCGGTCGAGTCCCTCGCCAGCGACGAGTTCCTCGCGGACGCGGCGGAGGGCTTCGAGATCGCGCCGATGGCGGTGCGGGTCTCGCCCTACATGCTGAGCCTGGTCGACTGGAAGAACCCGTACGCGGATCCGATCCGGGCGCAGTTCCTGCCGACCGCCAGCACGCGGCTGCCGGACCACCCGAAGCTCACCTTCGACAGCCTCGGCGAGCAGGGCGACGCGCCGGTCCCCGGGCTGACCCACCGCTACCCGGACAAGGCGCTCTTCCTCGCGCTGGACACCTGCCCGGTCTACTGCCGCTTCTGCACCCGCTGCTACGCCGTCGGCCCGAACCAGGACATGGTCGAGAAGGTGTCGCTGAAGGCCTCGCCGAAGCGCTGGGAGGTCATCTTCGAGTACATCGCCAGCCGGCCGGAGCTCGAGGACATCGTCATCAGCGGCGGCGATTCCTGGAACCTCCGCGCCTCGCAGATCGAAGCTCTCGGCAACCGGCTGCTCGACATCCCGCACGTCCGCCGCATGCGCTTCGCCTCCAAGGGGCCGGCGGTGATGCCGCAGAAGCTCCTCACGGACGACGACTGGCTCTCCGCCCTCGTCGGTGTGGTGGAGCGCGGCCGGAAGATGCAGAAGGACGTGATGCTGCACACGCACTTCAACCACCCCAACGAGATCACCGCCATCACCGAGAAGGCGATGGGGCGGCTCTTCAGCGCGGGCGTCCACGTCCGCAACCAGTCGGTGCTGCAGCGGGGCGTGAACGACAGCATCGAGACGATGACGCTGCTCGCCCGCCGCTGCGCCTGGGTCGGCGTGCACCCCTACTACGTCTACCAGCACGACATGGTGAAGGGCGTCGAGGAGCTGCGGACCACCGTCGGGACCGCCGAGACCATCGAGAAGCACGTCCGCGGCTCCACCGCCGGCTTCAACACCCCGACCTTCGTGGTCGACGCTCCCGGCGGCGGCGGCAAGCGCTCGGTGCACAGCTACGAGCACTACGACCGCGCCACCGGCATCAGCGTCTACACCGCGCCCTCGGTGAAGCCCGGCCAGCACTTCCTCTACTTCGACCCGATCGACCTGCTCCCGGAGGAGGGCCAGAAGCGTTGGGCCGACGAGTCCGAGCACCAGGTGATGATCGACGAAGCGGTGAAGGCCGCCGGCGTCTGATCCTCGGCCGTCGTTCATGCGAAGACGCCCGGCCTCGGTGGAGGTCGGGCGTCTCGCTTTCCGTCGGCGTGCTTCGCTACTTGTAGGCGATGGCGGCGCTCGTCGGACCCGCCAGCGGCACCACCTCGGTGCGGCTGAACCCGGCTTCCTTGCACCAGCCGTCGAACTGCGCGCCGGTGTAGTCGAAGCCCGCGGGGGTCTCGATGAGCATGTTCAGCGACATCAGGAGACCGAAGGTGTTCTCCCGGCGCGCGTCGTCGATCACGTTCTCGATCGCGATGAGCATGCCGCCGTCGGAGAGCGCGGCGTGGGCCTTGCCGATGAGCATCTTCTTCTCGTCCTCGGACCAGTCGTGGAGGATGTTGCCCATCGTGATCACGTCGGCCTCGGGCAGGTCGCTCTCGAAGAAGCTGCCCTGGAGCACCTCGACTCGGCCCGCGGCGCCCATGGCCTCGATGTGCCGGCGCGCGACCGGCGCGACCGGCGGCAGATCGAAGGTCGCGACCTTCATCTCCGGGTGCTTGTGAGCCACCAGCGCGGCGAGCGTGCCGTTGGCGCCGCCGACGTCACAGAGGCTGCCGTGCTTCGACAGATCCACCTTCTCGAGCAGGGCCATGAAGTTGCCCATCTGGATCCCCTGCATGCCGCGGAGGAATTGCTCGAGGCGGGCCTCGTCGGCGTAGAGGGCCTCGAAGAGCCCGTCTCCGTCGCCGCGCGCCACCTCGTTTTGTGGGTCGCCGGTCGTCAGCGCCTTCGTCAGGTCGCTCCAGAAGGGGTAGAGCCGCGCCGCGGCCATCTCGAGGATGCCGCCCAGGTAGGTCTTCTGGTTCTTGTCCAGGAACACCCCGGTCTCGGGCGTGTTGGCGTAGGTCGCTGCCGCGCCGTCCCCCTCACGAGCCAAGAGTCCGAGCGAGACCAGTGCGTCCAGGAAGTCGTGGAGGCTGCGCGGGTGCAGCCCGAGGCGATCGCCGAGCTGTGCCGCCGTGCGCGCTTCGGCGCCGAGCACGGTGAAGAGCTCGAGCTCCACCGCCGATAGCAGCGTGCGTGACGCCATGAAGCCCGTCCCGATCTGCATGATGTGGGACGGATTGATCGCTCCTTCACTCATCTACACCCCCTTGCCCACGCCCAACCGCGCGGAGCCGAAGCGTCGACGGTATGCGATCCCCCGACGATGGTCACGACATATTGTTTCAATGACGGCAGAAAGGTTCGCGATGTCACCATAAGGGGATAGAAGGTGTTGCGGCGTCACTCCTGTCCTGGCAGGTTGCTGGCCGTGTTGAATGGTCCCTCCGCGCCCGAGCCGCTCACCGAATACACCAGCCCCGAGGGTGCGGTCGTCACGCACGTGCGGAGCACCCTGCTCTCGTCGTCGGTGAAGACGCTCAAGGAACGAGGGCTCTTCGAGCGCTACGTGGAGCTGCTCCCGGAGGAGTACTACGAGCCGGCCGTCATGACCCTCGCGCCCGAGTGGCTGCCCATCGACGTCGGCATGGCGCACTACGGCGCCTGCGACCAGCTCGGGCTCTCCGACGAGGCGCTCGACGAGATCGGCGAGCTCGTCGCCGAGCGGATCATGGGGACCTTCCTGGCCCACATCCTGCGGTCCACGCGGAGCGTGGGCGCGTCGCCATGGCTCGCGCTGAAGCGCTACTCGATGCTCTGGGGGCGCTTGATGCGCGGTGGCCGATGCGAGGTCTTCGAGACCGGCCCCAAGGACGCTCGGGTCGACTCGGCCGGGATGCCGACCTTCCGCTACCGCTACTTCCGCACCGCGTACCTGGGCGTGGTCAAGGGCGCGTGTGGCATGTTCGCGAAGAAGGTCTTCGTGAACCAGGAGGGCCGGCAGCGCGCGGACGATCAGCTCTCGATCACCGTCAGCTGGGTCTAGCGGCCGGCACCAGGCGCTCCCTTTCCGGGCTCAGACCCAGGAGATGTCGAAGGCGCAGGTCGTCGGGCCCTCGTAGCGGGCGAGCTGTCGCACGTAGACCTTCTTGGCCACCAGCTCGAGGGTGCTCTCGAACATGCCGCACCAGGCGTTCTTGAAGTAGGCCCCGGGCGCGAGGTGCATCCCGTGCGCTTCGACGCGGATGTCCTTGGGCGCCGTCTGCACGACCTCGCTTCCGCCGCCCTCGAAGAGTCGGTCCCAGGCGTTCTGGAAGCGGGTGAGCACCTGCACCGGGGTCACGGCGCCGGACGCCTTCAGTCCCCGAATGACCGTGCCGACCCAGCTGTGCTGCACCCGCTCGGCCACCCGGCGCCCCATGTCCCACTGTTGCTCGGGGGCGAGGCCGAGGGTGTCGATGGCCGCGTAGTGCGCCGCGGCGAGCTCGACCGGGAGCCAGGTGCCGGGCACCAGCCCGCGGATCGCTTCGTGGTACCGGGGGTCGAGGGCCTCGAAGTACTCCTGCTGCAGTCCGCGTTCGCGTACCCCTTGGGTCGACGATGCGAGGAGGGTCCCGCGGGCGCGGGTGACCAGGGGGACCTCCCCCCTGGGGTAGGCCAGCTCGTGGAGCACGCGCTCCTCGAAGCCCACACTTCGCACACGTCCAGCACTCCACATATGGGTATGGTATCAGTGCTACGGTCGACCCGCCCACAGCAGGGCAAAGTTCGAACATGAGGGTTCGAATTCGATCGACCTCGAGCTTCTAGTCGAGGACCAGCGGTCCCTCTCGCGTCGGAGCGCCAGTGCCAGCGCCGAGCCCTCAGCGGGGGCGGCAGACGAGCACCTGGCTGTCGTGGCTCTCGTCGAGGGGCTCGCCTTCGAAGTCGCCGAGGTGCTCGAGCACCTCGAAGCCCTCGTAGTGGAGCACGGCCTCGAGCTCCGCGGGGAACCAGCAGCGGTGGGTGAGCACCTGCAGCTCGAAGTCGGCGGGATCGTCCACACCGACGAACGCCATCTCGACGGTCTGCACTTGGCTCGCGGTGTCGTAGTCCCACCGCTCGCGGTAGTGGTAGCGGCGGCCCGTCGAGGGCAGGGTGACGTCGCGGCCCTTGTAGACCTTGTTCGGATCACGGCGCAGCTCGTCCGGATTCGGGACGCGGACGTCGAAGAGGAAGCGCCCGCCGGGTGCGAGGTGAGTGCGGACGGTGCGCAGCGCCGTCGCCAGCTCCTGCCGGGTGTAGCAGTGGTTGAGGACGTGGAAGGGCGCGGTGACCACCTCGAAGCGCTTCGCCAGGTCGAGGTCCATCAGATCCCCGCGACGGAGCTCGACCTTCTCTCGCACTCGCTTCGGTTCGCGCTCCAGCCGTTCGGCGAAGCGGTCCAGCATCGGCTGCATGGTGTCCACGCCGATGACCGCGACGCCCCCACGGGCCAGGCCGAGGGCGACGCGACCGGTGCCGACGCCGAGCTCGAGGACCGGCCCGTCGCCATCGCCGAGCACGGCTCGGATGCGGTCGCCATAGAAGCGCACGTCCTCCCGCCGTCGCCGGTAGCACTGGTCGTAGTAGGCCGCGTCCTCGTAGTGGCTCTGCGAGCCGGCCCTCAGCAGCTCGGGGTCCATCAGCGGCGCGCGCCCTCGAGGATCTCGCCGAAGGTGATCGAGCGCACCCGCCAACCGTCGGGCGTCTCGTGCATCTCGAAGGCCACCTCGCGGGCGTAGGGCTGCTTGAGGAAGGTGCCCTCGGCGACGCCGATGAGCCGCAGGTCTCCGTCGCCGTTCATGTTCTCCGCGCTGTCGACCGCGAACTCGAGGCGGTCGGCGGCCATCTGGTCCCAGATCTTCTCGAGCTGCGGATCGGCGGCCACCCCATCGCGGTCGCGCCGGGAGCGCACCTGGTCCAGCGCCTGGCCGACCGCCAGCGCCTCGGCGACCGCGTGGTCCCGCTTGCGCCAGGCGTCGAGGAACGACTCCGCCGCTGCCTCGGCGGTCCGGTCGTCGACGTCCACGGGCGTCGGCAGCTCGTCGACGTCGAGGTCCGGCTTCGAGCCCACGTTCCAGAGCATGCCCACGAGCCCGGCGCAGACCATCGCGCTCACCAGCGCCAGCACCAGCGGGGTGGGGAGCCTGCGCTCCTTCGTCCCTTCGTCCTTCGAGCTCACGCTCGCGCCCGCGCCCCCAGGATGCGCTGCGCCAGCTCGGCGAAGCCCGCGCCGCGGTCGCTCTTGGTCACATAGGCCGGCGGGTGCGAGATGCGGTCGAGGTGGTCACGCACGTTCGCGACGCCGACCGAGAGCGCGAAGGCGTCGAAGGCGGCCGTGTCGTTGGGGCTGTCGCCGACGAAAGCCCAGCGGGAGAAGAGCCGGAACTCCTCCACGCCCGCCGCCCCGAGCGCCCGGGTGAGGCCGCTGGCCTTGGTCCAGTCGCCGGGCACCGCGTGGCAGTGGACGGAGCTGATCATGGTTCGTGCCCCCTCCGCCTCGATGAGCGCCACCAGCGCGTTCAGCGTGGCCTCCTCGAGGGTCACGCTCTCGCCGACGTCGTAGGCCAGGTCGTGGGCCCGGCCCGGTTGGTCGCTCGCGAGCTTCACGGTCGGAAGCTCCGCCCGCACGCGGTGGAGGATCCGCTCCAGGGTCGTGCGCTGCGCGTCCCGCACCGCTTCGTCGGTCTCGAAGTAGCCGCGCCGAAGCGCGGTCCCCTCCCGCCACCACCAGCCGGCGCCGTTCTCGCCGACGGCGCCTTCGATCGGCCACTGAGCGGCGAAGACCTGCGCCCAGCCGAGCGGTCGGCCGGTGATCGCCCACAGCCGCACCCCGGCGTCCGCCAGCCGGTGCATCGCGTCGAAGGCGATCGGCTCGAGGCGACCGTCCCGGGTCAGCGTGTCGTCCACGTCGAAGATCAGCCCCTCGACCTTCGTCAGCGCGTCGTCCCCGAGCTCGCCGAGCGGCTTCATTCGTCCCTTCATCGCACGATCCTCCCGATGACCACGTCCAGGTACCGTCCCTCCGGAAACGCGATGGGCGTCGGATGGTCCGAGGGCAAGCCCTCTTGCTCGAGCACCAGCAGCTCCCGGCCCGCCTTGCGCGCGGCGCCGGCGAGCATGCGCCGAAAACGCTGTCCGTCCATCGCGGAGCTGCAGGAGCAGCTGACGAAGAAGCCGCCGTCCCGGACCAGGCTCATCGCCTCGGTGTTGAGCTTCCCGTAGGCGCGGGCGCCCCGGTCCAGGTGCTTGCGGGTGGGCACCAGCTTCGGCGGGTCCACCACCACCAGGTCGAAGCGCTCCTTCGCCCGCTTGAGCTCGGGCAGCAGGCGCTTGATGTCCTCGCAGCGGTGCTCGATGGCCGGGGCGAGCTCGTGGTGCTGTGCGAGGGCCCCGGCCACGGCGATGGCGGGCGCGGAGCGGTCGACGCAGACCACCCGTTCCGCACCCCCGCGGGCCGCGGCCAGCCCCACGGTGCCGACGTAGCTGTAGAGGTCGAGCACACCGTTCAGCCCGCTGCTCCGGACCAGGCTCTCGATACGCGCGCGCGTCCGGCGCTGGTCGAGGTAGTAGCCGGTCTTCTGAGCCAGCGAGCGGGGGAGGGCGAGCTCGAAGTGGCGCTCCCGGAAGCGGAGCTCGTGCGGCTCCGGCCCGCGCAGGACCGTCTCTTCGTCGGCGAAGCCCTCCTCGCGGCGCAGGTCCACCGCGGTCGCGATGACGCTGCTGACCCCGGTCACCCGGGCGACCTCGGCGGCCAGCGCGTCCCGATGGCGGCGCATGCCGGCGGTGCCGACCTGCATCACCGCCACGTCGCCGAAGCGATCCACGACCAGTCCCGGGAGCCGGTCCCCCTCGGCGTTGATCAGCCGATAGCCGGTCGTCCCCTCGTTCGGCAGGCCGAGCGAGGTGCGGAGCGCCGCGGCGGCCTCGACCCGTCGGGCGAGGTTCGGCAGGTCGAGGGTCTCGTCCTCGCGGCGGGTCAGCAGCCGGACCGGGATGGCGCTCTTCGGGGAGTAGAACCCGCGGCCGAGGAAGTTGCCCTTGGGGTCCCGCACGGCGACCGGGTCCCCGGCGTCCGGCGCGCCCTCGATCTTGGCGATCGCTTGCGCGAAGACCCAGGGATGACCCAGGTAGATCGGCTTCACGCGACCGGCGCGCAGAACGAGGGTGGCCATGGCCGTTTGCATACCGCGGGAGGGCTCCTGGCGCATCACTGCCTTGCAAGGGGACCATTCCGGACGTACACCTGGATCTGTGCGGGTCCAGCCCGCTCGGAGTCATCATGCCCATCTTCGCCATCGGCCTCGGACCCGGCGAGCTCATCCTCGTCCTCGCCATCGTCCTGCTCATCTTCGGTGCCAGCCGGCTTCCTCAGATCGGGGAGGGCCTCGGCAAGGCGGTGCGCAACCTCAAGCGTGGCCTCAGCGACGACGACGACATCGAAGTCACCGCCAAGGACAAGCAGGTCACCCAGCGCAGCACCGCCAAGTCGGCCACCGACGAGGTGACCGACGCCGAAGTCGTCGACCAGAAGAGCTGACTCAGTGGTGGGTGGCCGGGGTGGCCACCCAATCGGCGACCTCGCGCAGCGGCGCTCTCAGATCGGGGGCGGCCGCCAGCGTTCGTGCGTCTTGCCGGCGGAGCAGGGCGGTGAGCGGAAGCGCCTGCACCAGCGGTAGGTGGGGGTTCTGCACCAGCGCCAGTCGCACCGGGTAGCGCACCGCCCATCGCGGCTGGGCCAGGATCTGCTGCAGGACCGCCGGATCGATTGGTCGCCGGGAGGCCATCCGTCGGACATCGGTCTCGGTGAGGCCGGGATTGGCCAGCAGGATGGCGGCGACGTCGGGGTGGGGGTCCCGGATGGCGCGGAGCAGGAGCCGGCGGTCCCGGCCGCGGGCGAGGGATTTTCGCTCGCCCAGGGTCAGCGGACGGCCTCGCCCGTGGTCCGGTACGGGGAGGGTCCCCAGCGGCGGTATGGCGTCGGGGCGCCGCGCGAAGAGCCAAGCGATCTCGGTCGGCCCGTGCCGGGCGGCGTGGGATCCGATCATCTGGCGGATCTCGTCGAGCTCTCCCTGCACCAGCGCGAGGGTCAGCGTCAGGAAGAGATCGTCCTGGTCGGGGTGGCGGCCCGGAGTGCCGAGGGACGCCGCCAGCAGTCCCACCGCGCGCTCGGCGGCCATCTTGCGCAGGAGGTCGGTGGCCCACGCCAGCCGCATGGCCGGGTCGCGAAGGCTCGCCAGCCGCCGAGAGACGATCGCCGCGTGGTTGGTGAACGAGTCCTCCACCGCCCGCGATCCTAGGGAAGGGCTCCCGGTCGGGCCAGCGCTACGATGAGACGTGCTTGACGCGCCGCGTCGCGGCAGGATACGAAAAGGAAAGGAGCCGCGTGGAGACCACGACCGAGGGCGGCGGAGCCGAGAGCGAGCCCCGCCTGATCAAGCGCTACGCGAACCGGAAGCTCTACGACACCCGGGATTCGCGATACGTCACGCTTCAGCAGATCGCCGAGCTGGTGCGTGACGGTGAAGACGTGAAGATCATCGACAACAAGTCGAAGGAGGATCTGACCAACGTCACGTTGGCCCAGATCATCTACGAGGAAGAGAAGAAGGGCGACAGCGACGTCAAGCGCAGCACGCTCCTCTCCTTCATCCAAGACGGGCAAAAACGGCTGATCGACTCGCTACCCGCGGGCTTGAGCAAGCTCGTCCGCCCGGACGGCAAGGTCGCCGAGGTCGAGGGGGAGGTCCCGCTCACCGAGGAGGGCGAGGCCGGCGAGAAGCGCGCCGCGAAGGGGCCACTCGAGTCGATCGGTGAGCTCAAGGGGCTCGCCGACGACCGCGTGAAGGCCATCCTCGGCGGAGCGATGGGCCACGTGCAGCAGCTGCAGGGCGAGGTCCGCCGCCTCCAGGGGCGGATCGAGGACCTCGAGCAGAAGCTGGCGAGCCTGCTCAACCGCAAGGCGGAGGGCAAGAGCGAGCCGCCGGCGGACGACGAGCCGAGCGCCGACGAGGACTGAGCCGAGACACGGCGGGCTTGGCCCCCTCCGCGACCGTGGCTATCGTGAGTCGACGGCACGGTCCCTCGAATGTGCATTTCCTTTGGAATGAAGGAACCGAATCGGGGGTTGTCGCGTCCAAAGACCATGCCCGACGACCGCATGACACCCCTCCGCAAACCCTCACCCGACACTCGGCGCGCCGAGTTCGAGCGTGAGACCATGCCGCACCTCGACGCGCTCTACGGCGCGGCGCTCCGGCTCACCCGTTCTCCCAGCGATGCCGAGGACTTGGTGCAGGACACCCTCCTGCGCGCCTATCGCTTCTGGGACCGCTTCGAGGCCGGCACCAACCTCAAGGCCTGGCTGTTCCGCATCCTGACCAACACCTTCATCAACCGCTACCGCCGGTCGGTGCGCGAGCGGAAGGTGTTCGATGGCGCCATGGCCACCCCCGTCGGGGAGGGGGTCATGAGCCGCTCGGCGATGCGCGGGTTGAATCAGCCGATCGAGGCCGCCCAGCGGCGGATCCTCGCTCGCGAGANNCGCCCAGCGGCGGATCCTCGCTCGTGAGATCCAGAAGGCCATCGACGAGCTCCCCGAGGACCACCGGATCATGATCCTCCTCGCGGACGTCGAGGAGCTCTCCTACAAGGAGATCGCCGAGGTCGTCGGGTGTCCGGTGGGCACCGTGATGTCCCGGCTGCATCGCGCCCGAAAGGGGCTGCAGAAGAAGCTCCTCCGCCAGGCGGTCCAGATGGGCATCGTCGATCCCACCCCCGAAGAGGTGGCGAAGCCCGTGCGGCTCGACGACTACCGCCGAAAGAAGGTGGGGTCCGTATGAACTGCCAGCTCTTCCGTCGCCACGTCGGCGCGTTCGTCGACGGGGAGCTGGATGCCGCCACGGCGGTGGAGTTCGAGAGCCACCTCGCGGACTGCGAGACGTGCCTCGACTACCTGGAGCTCGAGGGCTTCACCCGCGAGCTGGTGCGGGAAGCGATGCCGGAGGTCCAGGCCCCGGCGCACCTGGCCGACCGAGTGCGCGCCGCCCTCGACGAGGAGGACGAGCGCGACAGCGTGGTTCCGCCCGAGCCCTTCCTGCCCATCCGCTGGCGCATCGCGATGCCGCTCTCCGCGGCCGCCGCCATCGGCATCTTCATCCTCGCGGCCATGGAGGCGCAGGGGAAGAAGGACGAGGCGCTGGCCCTGGACGTGGTGCGGGTCCACTCGGCCGCGTTGCCGGCAGACGTCTCGCTGGCCGCCGCGGAGCCGGCCGAGCCCGCCGATGACGCACGGAGCGAGGCGAGCCAGGCCGAAGAGGAGATCGCCCGCTACTTCCGCGGGAAGGTCGGCTTCCCCGTGCGCCCGGCCGAGTTCGCGGAGCGAAACGCTCGCTTGGTGGGGGCACGCCTCTCCAACGTTCGGGAGCGGCAGGCGGCGGCGCTCTACTACGACGTCGAAGGACACCGGGTCACGGTCGTGGTGACCGACGCCCCGGTCGAGAGCGCCGGTGAAGAGGTCGAGGTCGGTGGCCGGCAGCTGATGTTCCGCGACGTCCACGGCTACGCGGTGCCGGTGCGCGAGCACGCGGGGATCCGCTACGCCTTCACCGGAGACCTCGATCGCGAGCAGCTTCTGCGCCTCGCGGCGGGCGCTCGGGTCCCCTGAACGGGCGTCGCTTCCCCCATGGGCTAGCCGGCCGAAATCGCGGGCTTTTCGCGATGTCTCGTCGTTGACAGTCCGCGAACGGGACACGTATCCTCGCGCCGGCGGGATCGTCCCGCGAGGAGCAAAATGGCGCATCGCATTCTGGCCTTCGAGGCCGACCCTTCTTTCGCCAAGGAGCTTGAGGCTGGATTCGCTGGTCGAGACGTCGCTCTCGAGGTGGTGGCCGACGGTCAGGCGGGCCTCGAGCGCGCGGCCAACGAGCCACCGGATCTCATCCTCCTGTCGATCGAGCTGCCCAGCATGAACGGGTTCTTGGTCTGCAAGAAGATCAAGAAGAGCGGCGCGTTGAAGCAGATTCCGCTCATCATCCTCTCGAGCGACGCCAACGCCGGGGAGATCTTCGAGCAGCACAAGAAGCTCCGCACCCGGGCCGAGGACTACGTCCAGAAGCCGGTCGCCATGGACCAGCTCGTGGAGACCATCCGGCAGTTCGTGCCCATCGCCGACGCCGCCGAAGGCGCGGCCGAGGCCGAGGCCGGCGAGTCGGTGGACGACGAGATCGACGCTTTCGCCGACGACGCCTTCGACGCGCTCCTCGTGGAGGAGGAGCCGGAAGCCGAAGCGGCCCCCGAGCCGGAGGCGGCGCCGGAGGCCGAAGAGATCGCGATCGAGGAGCTCGAGGTCGAGGAGTACGACGACGAGGCGGAGCCCACCGCGGTGCTCTCCGCCGAGATGCTCGAGCAGGCGGGGCTCTCCCAGGCCCCGACCGAGGAGGCCGAGCCCGAGCCCGAGCCCGAAGTGGCGGCGGAGCCGGAGGAGGCGCCCGCGGCGAGCGCGGCGGCTACCGAGGCGCTCGAGCAGGCCCGCGGCCGGATCGCGGAGCTGGAGGCCCAGCTCGCCACCGCCAAGGATGACGCGGACAAGGTGCCCGGTCTGACCGCTCGGGCGGAGGAGTTCGAGGGGAAGATCGCCAAGCTCGAGACCGAGCTCGCCGAGGCGAAGGCCGGCGGGGGCGGGGGCATCTCCAGCCGCGAGTTCCTCGATCTGCGCGAGAAGCTGAACTCGAAGGACAAGGAGATCCTCGATCTCCGCGACCAGGTCAGCGCGCGTGACAAGGAGCTGATCGAGCTCCGCGACCGGAGCTTGCAGGTCGAGCGCGAGAAGGCGGACGTCGAGGACAACGTCCTCGCGCTCGAGCGGCGGGCGACGACCGCCGAGGAGCAGAACCAGGCGCTCACCGCCGACAAGCAGAACCTGAACAAGCGGCTGGAAGAGACCAAGGGCCGTCTCGAGCAGGCGTCCGAGAAGGCCAAGAGCCTCGAGGCGGAGCTCGAGCAGGAGAAGGCGCAGGCGGCCCAGAAGATCACCGAGCTCGAGGAGAGCCACGCGGATGCGATGGCCACCTCTCGGGCGCAGGCAGCGGCGGCGCTCGAGGGCGTCAGGGAAGAGCACGCCCAGGCGCTCGAGGCCACGAAGGCCGAGGCCGAGGCCGCCGTCGAGACGGCGAAGAACGAGGCCAACGCCGCGATGGAGAGCGCGAGAGCCGAGGCCGAGGCCGCCGTCGAGACGGCGAAGAACGAGGCCAACGCCGCGGTGGAGAGCGCGAAGGCCGAGGCCGCGGCCGCGATGGAGAGCGCGAAGGCGGAGCACGAGGCCGCGATCGCCAAGCTCGTCGAGGAGCGCGATGCCCAGGAGGCGGCGAACCTGGCTGCCCAGAAGGAGGCGTTCGACGCCGACAAGACCCAGGCGCTGCAGGCGGCGGAGGCCGACAAGAACGCCGCCCTCGAGGAGAAGGCGCAGGAGCTCGCCGCCCGCGAAGCCGAGCTGGAGGCGGAGAAGAACGCCGCGATCGCCGCCAAGGAAGAGGAGCACGGCAAGGAGCTGGCGTTGCTCGGCCGGAAGCTCGCGGACACGGAGAATCAGGTCAACGAGACCACCGAGAGGCTGCAGGCGCTCGAGGAAGCGAAGACGGCGGTGGATGCCGAGCTCGCCCAGCGCACCGAGGAGCTCTCGCAGCGCAACGAGGAGCTGAGCGCTGCCAGGCAGAACATCGAGAGCCTCGAGGAGGCCAAGACCGGTCTCGAGGGGCAGGTCGCCAGCCTCAGCTCGGCCAAGGAGTCCCTCGAGGGGAACGTGGCGCAGCTCGAGGAGGCCAAGGCCGGTCTCGAGGGGCAGGTGGCGCAGCTCGAGGAGGCCAAGAGCAGGCTCGAAGGGCACGTCGCACGGCTGGAGTCGGCGAAGGCCGACCTCGAAGGCCGGCTGACGGTCGCGATGCAGAAGATCGCCACCGACGACGCGCTCCTCGAGCGGGCTCGCAAGGCGATGGCCATCGGCCTCGGCCTGCTCGAGGACCAGAAGCGGAACGCCATCGACGGCGGGTCGGAGGCGCCCGCCGAGGCGCCCGCCGAAGCCGAGTAGCCCTGAGCTAGCTCCTAGCTCAGCACGAGCCAGAGCAGCGCCGCGAGCGCTGCCAGGGCCACGAGCGCTCCGACGACCAGGACGCGACGGTCGCCGCCGGGCTCCGAGGGGGCCATCGGTGCCGGCGGCTGCGAGAGCTTGGTCCGGGTCTCCGCGGGGCGCTCGCTCGGAAGTCGCGTGCGCGTCTCCGCGTCCGCCGGAGCGCTCTCGGGGATCGCCTCCAGCTGACCACGCTCGGTGCCCTCGAGGCGCAGGGTCCCTCCCTCGCGCTCGGCGTCGTCCCTCCGCTCCGCCGCCGCGCGGCGAGCGAGGAGCCGTCGGGCGGTCGGCGGGGGCGGCAGCGTCTCGAGCGCTTCGAGCAGCGCCGATGCGGAGGCGAAGCGCTCTTCGGGATCGGGGCGGATCAAGCGATGCACGAGCGCCTCGAGCTCGGGGCCCACGCCAGGGGCCAGA
>JABAOG010003301.1_pt1 | contig 32726 bp, 25 predicted proteins | sample 7062131 | NCBI WGS metagenome assembly JABAOG01 (sample SAMN14538629, study PRJNA623070) | marine sediment metagenome | biome: marine biome [ENVO:00000428]; feature: marine pelagic biome [ENVO:01000023]; material: deep marine sediment [ENVO:00002113] | place: India: Arabian Sea | collected... | reverse complement strand
GTGGACGGTGGACGGTGGACGGTAGACGGTTAACGGTAGACGGTTAACGGTAGACGGTCCACCGTGAACCGTTGACCGTTGACCGTTCACGGGAGGGGCGGCGGGCGGCGGCGCTCAACGGTATCCGAGGATCAGCCAGCCTCGCCACTCCCCCTCCCCGGGACCGTCGAGGAGCCGGGCGAGGCCGAGGCGGAGGCGGATGGCGGGGAGGCGGAGGAAGGGGATCTCGGAGGTCGACTCGTCGGCCTCGAGGCCGACCACCCGGAGCCATTCGCGGCCGTCCCGCTCCACGTCCCCGGCCCAGAAGAAGGCGGTGAGCGGGAGCCGGCCGTGGAGGTCGGCCCGGACCGTCCGGATCGCGTCACCCCGGAGGGCCCCGGTCCGGAGCGCGGGCATGGCGACGCGCTGGGACAGGACGGCGGGGTCGAACAGCGGCAGCGCTCCGCCCACGCCGAAGGCCTCGATGGATCCGCCCGGCGCGTCGGTCCCGGCCATCGTGCCGGTCACTTCGAGCCCCCGGCGACGGCTGCGGACCGCGAGCCCGCCTTCCACTCGCCAGCGGACCCAATCGAGCCCGGCGGACCGTCCCACCTCGCCGTGCACGCCGAGGCGCTGGTGGAAGCGCAGGTCGCCCCGGGTCTGTCGGAGCCGCACATCGTACGCGCCGAATCCGGTGAGCCGGGAGGCATCCAGGCCGCCGAACCGGGCCGCCGAAGCCCCCGCCCGGAGCCCATGGATCGCCGCCAGTCGCTCGGACCTGAGCTCGAGGGCGGCGAACCCGCCGTAGAACGCGTCGTCGGGGCCGGGCGCCCCGGGATCGAGGGGAGCCGCGCCCTCCGGAACGGCCGGGCCCCCGTCCCCCCCGGCGGCGAGCCCGAAGGGGTCCCGGGCCCAGAACCCCTCGAGCTGGAGCCAGGGGCGGAGCCCGCGGTAGCGGAGCTGGAGCGAGCCGCCGACGGGCGCCTCGTCACCGCCGTACATGGCCCGGACCTGCCACGACAGCCGTCCGATGGGGTCGGTCCCGACCACGCTCGCGCCGCCGCCCGATCCGTCGACCCCGAGGTGGATCATGGGCAGGACGGTCCGGAACCGCGGACCGGCGCCGTAGGGCCGGACCGGCCCGATGGGCGCCTCCGGGAAGGCGTCCCCGGTGCGGCCCGGCGCCGACGCGGCCGGGGCCAGCGCCGGGTCCGCGACGACCTCGGGCACGGCCGCCGCCCCGCCCGGCAGCCGCCGCAGGTCCCAGCCGCGGCTGTGGAGCGACAGGAAGAAGACATCGCCCCCGGGTCCCGGTGACGGCGCCACGGCGGCCCCCAGGACCCGCGTGAGTGGGGTCACCTCGCCGGTGACGGGGTCCAGGCGCTCCAGATCGTGGATCCCGCCCCGGGTGCTGGTGAGGATCAGCCGCCCGTCCGCCAGGAACTCGGCGTCGAAACGGGCCGCGCCGTCGTCCGGGCCGAGACGCCGCTCGCCCGACCCGTCGGCGTCCATGGCGACCAGCCGCCATCCCTCGGCGGCCTGGACGCTGGCCACGATGGTGCCGCCATCGGGAGAGACCCGGGGATGGGCGTACGGCCGCGTGGGATCGGCCTCCGCGATCGTGCGGACGGCGCCGTCGTCGATCCCGATCCGGACGAGGTCGCAACGGCCGTGGAGGCACCGGGTACCCACGGCCCAGCTCCCGTCCGGCGCGGGCGAGGCCTCCCGGACGGCCGCGCCGCGGGTGATTCGCCGCACCCGCCCGTCCCGCCAGCGCCAGAGGAACAGGTCGGGGCGGACGCGCCCGTTCTCCACCACGTCGTCCCGGACCACCAGGATCCCATCGCCGTCGGGCATCCACGCCGGTGCCCGGTAGGCCCGGCCCACCGCGGGGTGCAGCGTGGCGTCGGGCTCCTGGGCACGCGGCCGCCCCTCCACCGGCGGCACGTCCTCGGGGTCCCGCTCGAAGATCCCGGCGCGCCGGCGGCGTTCCTCGGCCGTGAGCGTGTCGGGCGTCGTGGAGACGACCACCAGCCGGGACGGCTCGTCCTCGCCGGTGAGCCGCAACGCCAGCCGGTCCCCGTCCGGGGAGACGGCCGGATCCCCGGTGTGCCAGCTGTAGCGCTGGAACAGCTCGCCATCGACGACGCCGCCGCCGGCGTCCACCGCGTCCCGCACCTCCAGCGCCCGGTCCGTCACGTCCACCGTGAACAGCCCGTAGAGCTCATCGGGCGACGCGCCGAACACGCCGCCGAAGGCCCGGTCGAAGTCGCGGCGCTCGCGGGCCGTGAGCCGCCGCCACACGTCGGGGAGGACCTCCTCGTCGCCGCCCTCCCGGGTCACCAGCCACTCCAGGAAGGCCGAGCCCACGAGGTAGGCCATGCTGCCGCCGTAGAACCCCGAGCTGCGGTTGAGCGCGCCGTACCGGGGCAGCTGGCCCTCCAGGGCCCAGGTTCGCAGCACCGCCGGTCGCCAGGTGCCATGGGGCCGACCGCTGCCCGTGAGCCTGCCCTCCACGTACGTGGCGTACCCCTCGGCCGCCCAGCGAGGCGTCACCCGCATCAGGTCGGTGACGGGCAGGGGGAGCAGCGACGCCAGCAGGCGCTGCCGGGGATTGCGGGAGGGCCGGGTAAGGTGGGCGGCGTGGGCGAACTCGTGCACCGCCAGGATCTCGCCCCAGCCGCGGTTCTCGCCGATCATCGACCGGGGGTTCGGCGGCGTGGGCCACACGTAGAGGAGGGGCCCCGGCATCATGGAGCCGTTGGAGACGTTGCCGGGGTCATCCACCAGCACCGTGACCCGGTCCTCCGGCGCGAACCCCACGAGCGCCTCCACCGCGCCGTGGACGGCTTCCATCCGCCGGGCCATGTCGAGGGCCCACGCGGACAGCTCCGCGGGGTAGAGGAACTCGAAGTGCTCGGTCTGGACCCGGCGCCATTCGCCGCGGGAGAACGGGGCCGACTGGGCGCCGGCGGACGTGGCGAGGAGCACCGGCCCGCCGAACAGCGCCGCGCACATCAGGAGGATCCGGATCCGGGGGGTGCGGCTCGTCATGGCGCGGGCGTCAGCTCCGGTCCGCGCCGGCCGTCTCGCCACGGGGCGGCCGCCCGCGCCTCGCCTCCTCACGCAGCGACTCGGGATCCCACCCCGCGTCACGCTCCACGCCGCCGTCCCGCAGATCCGCCAGGAGAAGCTGCTCCAGCTCCTCGATGCGCTGGCGGGCCGCGCCGAGGTAGGCGGAGCGGTCCTCCCGCCGCCGGACGGTGAGCTCCCGCAGCGACTCCTCGTCGTGGCGGAGGAACTTCTGCGCGGCCCGGTGGGACTGGTACGCCCGGAACCCCAGCAGCCGCAGGGCATCGCTTCCGGCCCGGAGCGAGGTGTCCAGCGACTCCCGGTAGACGTGGTCGACGCCGGCCTCCTGGAGGTCGTGGCCGTCCTGCCAGCCGAAGGCCCGGGCCAGGATGGCCAGGTGGGGGTAGTGCTTTCTGGCCGTCTCCACGAGCCGGAGGGTCTTCTCGGGCGAATCCAGCGCGAGGACCAGCAGGCGGGCCTGATCGGCGCCGGCCGTGGCCAGGAGGTCGTGGCGGGTCGCGTCGCCATAGTACACCTCGAGGCCCAGCCTGCGGAGCAGGTCGACCCGGTCCGAGTCGATGTCCAGCACGGTGGTGGCCACCCCGTTGGCCCGGAGCAGGCGCCCGACCGTGGACCCGAACTCGCCGAACCCGGCGATGAGGACGGGGCTGTGCGCCCGGATCGCGTCCGGCTCCCGCCCCCCCTCCGTCCGGGTACCGAACCGGGGCCGCAGGACGCGCTCGTCGAGGAGGAGCAGCAGCGGCGTGACGGCCATGGAGAGGGCGACCACGGCGACGAGGGGATCGGTGATCTCCGTCCCCAGCACGCCTTCCTGACCGGCGAACGCGAACAGGACGAAGGCGAACTCGCCCACCTGGGGCAGGGCGAACGAGAACAGGAGCGCCTGGTCGAGTCGAAGGGAGAAGACCCGGGCCAGCAGGGCGAGCACGCCGAGCTTCACGGCGATGATCGCCGCCGCCAGGCCCAGGATGAGCCCCGGCCGACCGGTGATGAGGTCGAAGTCGATGGACGCGCCGACGGCGATGAAGAACAGGCCCAGCAGCAGTCCCTTGAACGGCTCGATGTCGCTCTCCAGCTCGTGCCGGTACTCGCTGTTGGCCAGCACCACGCCGGCGAGGAACGTGCCCAGCGCCGGGCTCAGCCCGACGGTCTGCATGAGCAGCGCGGTGGCGATGACCAGGAGCAGCGCGGCGGCCGTGAAGATCTCGCGCATCCGGGCCCGGCCGACGGCCCGGAAGAAGGGCCGGACCAGGAACCGCCCGCCCACGACGATGGCGGCCACGGCGCCCAGCAGGACCAGCGTCTGTGCCCAGGGCGGCAGCCCCACGATCCAGCCGGGCTCCGCGGCGGAGCCGTGGCCGGCCGCGTCTCCGCTCGCGGCGCCCGTCGCCAGCAGCGGGATGAGGGCCAGCATGGGGATCACGGCCATGTCCTGGAACAGCAGGACGGAGAACGCGCTCTGCCCCCCGGCGGTCTTCAGCAGCCCCTTCTCGCTGAGGGTCTGGAGCACGATGGCGGTGGACGAGAGGGCCAGGGTCATGCCCACGGCGAGGGCCGCGGGGGCGGAGAGGCCCAGCAGCGCCGCGGCGCCGGTGAAGATGGCGGTCGTGATGCCGACCTGGAGCCCGCCCAGGCCCAGGATCGGACCGCGCAGCCGCCAGAGGAGCGCGGGCTCGAGCTCCAGGCCGATCACGAACAGCATCATCACCACGCCGAACTCGGCGAAGTGCATGACGTCCTCGCCCTCCGCGCCGACCAGCCCCAGGCCGAACGGGCCGATGACGACGCCGGCGAGCAGGTACCCGAGAACGGATCCGAACCCGAACCGCCTGGCCAGGGGAACGGCCACCACGGCCGCGAGCAGGTAGACCGTGGCCTGAGCGAGAAAGCTCTCCATGCTCATGCCCCGGCCTCGGTCCGGTCCAGCGTGGGGGCCAGCACGTCGTTCAACGTGTCCGCCTCGATGCGGTCGGCCACGTCCAGCGTGTCATCGACCAGGCGACGGATCAGCGCACCGTACGCGTCCGCCGCCGCGGCGATCTCGGTCCCGGTCAACCGGTGCGTCCCGAACACGACCCAGGGCGGCAGATACACCATGCCGCACAGCCGGGCGGTCTGCTCGATGGGCGCCAGCAGCTGCCGGACCGTGAACCGGTTGTATCCGCCGGGGCGGTAGGCCGCGGCGCCGCCGCCCGCGGTGACGACGCTGAGCATCCGCTTGCCCCGGAGCGCCGTACCCCGGGAGCCGTAGGCCCAGCCGTGCTCCAGGACGAGGTCCTCCCACTGCTTCAGCAGGGGCGGGGTGCTGTACCAGAAGAAAGGGTGCTGGAGCACGACCACGTCGTGCTCCAGCAGCAGCGCCTGCTCCCGCGCCACGTCGACGTCGAAGGCCGGGTACGCCTCGTACAGGTCGTGGAACGTGACCCCGGGGACATCGGGCACGCGCTCGATGAGCCTCCGATGCACCCGCGACGACTGGAGTGCCGGGTGGGCGAACAGGATCAGCACACGGGACACACTCGCCTCGCTTTCCGCCGTGGGCCGGATGCCGGAACGCCGTTGGAACCCCGGTGGGAAAGGCGGGTTCCGCGTCGGGGCGCGCAGCATGGCATCGATCTTCCAGCATCCGGAAAGCATGGCTACCTCCTCACCCATCCGGTCCCTCCGCTTCGTCGCCTCCCTCGTCCTCGTGCTCGGCCCCCTCGCCGCGTGTGCCGCGGAGGATGGCCCGCGGCACCGGGCCGATGACGGTCGCACGGTCGCGGCGGAGGTCCCGGCGCGGACGCGGACGGACCCCGCCGCCGCCGTGGCCACGACCCTGGAACGGTCGACCGCGCTGGCCGATTCCATCGAGGAGCTGCTGCGGCCGGTCCCGCTCATGCGACCGTCGCAGGAAGCGGCGCTGCGGAGGTACTCCAATGCCGCGAACCTGGAGCGGGCCAGGGCCCTGGGCGTACAGGCCCGTGACACCGCCGACCTGGATTCGCTGGAGGCGACGGGCCGCCTCGTCCGCCTGGAGGACAGCACGCCCTACTGGGTCGTCCGGGAGCTGGACGCCTCGGCTCCCTACGTCACCCCCGGGACCCACGCGCTCCTCGAGCGACTGGGCGTCGCGTTCCAGGAGCGCTTGACGGCGATGGGGCTCCCGGCCTACCGGCTCGAGATCTCGAGCGTGCTCCGCACCGCCGCGGACCAGGCGGCGCTGCGCGGTCGCAACGTCAACGCCACGGCGGGAACCAGCGCCCACGAGTTCGGCACCACCGTGGACCTCGCCTACGCCGGCTACGCCGCGCCGGCCGAGATGCCGGAGGGCCTGGTCCCCGACGTCGGTCCCTCCCTCCGCGGCCCGCTGCAGGCCGCAGCCCGCGTCGTGCTCGAGAGGGTGGCGGCGCGCAAGTCACGGGAGTTGAAGGCGGTCCTGGGCGAGGTGCTGACCGAAGCCCAGGCCGACGGTGCGGTCCTGGTCACCCTGGAGGATCAGCAGCCGGTGTATCACATTACTGTGGCCCGGGATTGACGGAATATGGATGAGTAGAACCGCTTGCGTAGGGGCCGGGCAGGGCCGATACTGCACCACGTCCGACATCGACAGGGCATACGTCGTCACCGTCACGGGATAGTGCCGATGCCAACCGGCGGGCCGAGGGAAGGCGGCAGTGCGGTCATCCTGGTTGTGGAGCGGGATCCCCACGTCCGGGAGCTGGAGGGCTATTTCCTGGAGCGCGCGGGCTTCTCCGTCGAGTTCGCGGGTGACGGAGAGGAGGCGCTGGCGCTGGTGAGGGAGGTGCGTCCGGACCTGGTGATCACGGAGGTGCTGGTTCCCCGCATGGACGGGCTGGCCGTCTGTCGCTCCATCAAGCAGGACCCGGACCTGAACGGGACCCGGGTGCTGGTGTTCAGCATCCTCGCGGCGAGCGGCCGCGCGCGGGAGGCGGGGGCGGATGCGTTCCTCCTGAAGCCGCTGGCCGAGCAGTCGCTGGTCCAGACGGTGGAGAAGCTGCTGTCCAGAACCGGGGAGGCGAGCCGTGTCTGACATCGCGGGTGGGGCGGTCGTGGATCGGGTCAGTACGGGGAAGCCGCATCTGGACGCGGTCCTGCACGGAGGGTTCCCGGCGCATTCGATCAACATCATCATGGGCCCGCCCGGGACGGGCAAGACGATCCTGGCGCAGCAGACCCTGTTCCACAACGCGCGGCCGGATCGTCCGGCCATGTACATGACCACGCTGTCCGAGCCCCTGGCCAAGCTCGTGGGCTACCTGCAGGGGTTCGCGTTCTACGACGAGTCGTTGATGCTGGACGCCGTGCATTACGAGGACCTGGGCCCGGGTCTTCTGGAGCACGGCGTGAAGTACCTGGTCGACCGGGTCAAGGCGGTCATCAAGGAGACGGGCCCGGCCATCCTGGTCATCGACTCGTTCAAGGCCCTCCACGACCTGACCGAATCCCCCGTGGAAACGCGACGCATGGCGTCGGAGCTCGGCGGGATCCTGTCGGCGTACGACGTCACCACGTTCCTGGTCGGCGAATACGATCCGGACGACGTGGCGAGGTACCCGGAGTTCGCGGTGGCGGACGGCATCATCCAGCTCGACCGCGTGAGCGCCAACAAGCGGGACGAGCGCCACCTGCGCGTCCTCAAGCTTCGGGGCACGTCGTACCACGAAGGGAGCCACGCCTTCGCCATCACCGACGATGGCCTCACCGTCTTCCCCCGGTTGGTGACGCCGGACGTGCCTCGCGACTACACGCTGATCGGCGAGCGGGTCCCGACGGGGGTCGGTGGACTGGACGAGCTCACCGGCGGCGGGTTCTGGCGGGGGAGCTCGGCGCTGGTGCTGGGCCCGGCAGGGGCGNNTGACCTTCGCCATGGAGGGTGCGGCGAAAGGGGAGCCGAGTCTGTACGTCAACTTCCAGGAGAACCCGACCCAGCTGGCCCGGACCATCCGGTCGCTGGGCATGGACCTGGAGCGCCATGAGGGGCGGGGTCTGTTCCTGCAGTACGAGTCGCCCGTGGAGATGGCCATCGACGCGGTGGTCGTGGACCTGTTCACCACCATCGAAGAGCATGACATCCGGAGGGTGGTGATCGATTCGCTGGGGGACCTGGCGCTGGCGGCGGAGAGCCGGGAGCGGTTCCATGACTATCTGTACTCCATCGTGCAGTACTTCGCGGCCCACCGGGTGACCAACGTGCTCACGCTGGAGGGACACATCGGGCTGGAGCACGCGCCGACGCGGGGCGAGGCGAGGTTCAGCACCCTGTCCGACGTGATGATCGCGCTGGACATCAGGCTCGACCGGGACCCTCCCGCGCGGACGCTGCGGATCGTGAAAGCCCGGGGGATCGCGCACGACCTGTCGGACCGGCCCATGGTGATCGAGGCCGGCGGGATCCGGATCGTGGATACCGGCGGATCGTGAGCGGCGAGGCGCGCTCCTCCGGCGATGCCCTGGCCCGCCTCACCGAAGCCAGCCGGGCGCTGACCTACGCCGTCTCCATCGACGAGGTGCTGGACATCACCGTCGAATGCGCAGCCGACCTGCTGGACGCGGCGCGGGTGGTGCTGATGCTGCGCGAGGAGGATGAGGAGGACCTGCTGAGGGTACGGGCCTCCCGCGGCATCGACCCGGCCGCGGCCGAGCGGTTCGGTGAGCCGCTGGATGAGACCCTCGTCACCCGGCTCGGGGCGCTCCTGGGGCCGGATGCGCGGGACCGGTTCCTGGGCGTCCCGCTGGTCGTGCGCGGCCGGGTCACCGGCTTGCTGGGCGTGCTCCGGGAGGATGCGGGTTCGCCCACGGAGCGGGATGAATGGCTCCTGTCCGCCCTGGCCGACCAGGTAGGGGTCGCACTGGACCATGCCCGGTCGGAGTCGACCCGCAGCGAGCTGGAGGAGCGGGTGGAGCGCCTCCAGCGCGAAGGCGCGCGGCGGGATGACGCGCTCCGCATGGTCGGGCACGACCTGCGCTCTCCGCTCAGCGCGCTCCAGGGGTACATCCACCTCCTCACCATCGGGGCGTACGGACCCGTCACGGACGAGCAGGGGGCCGCGCTCGAGCGACTGGCGGGGATCGGACGGCACCTGGAAGCGCTGGTCTCGAACGTCCTGGACATGGGCCACCTCGCGGCCGGGACCTTGACCCTGGAGCCGGAGCCGGTCGCGGTCGCCGACATCGCCGAGAGTGCGTTGGCCATGGTCGCCCTCGACGCCGCCGACGCTGGCGTCCGACTGGAGAAGGAGATTCCCGGGGACGTGGCGGTCCTGGCGGCCCCGGATCGACTGCGCCAGGTGCTGGTCCAGCTCCTGGACAACGCCGTGAAGTACGCTCCGGCAGAAACGGCGGTGACATTGACGGCCGAAGCGGTCCGGGGCGGGGACTCGGTGGCGATCCGGGTGCGGGATCGAGGACCGGGCGTGCCGCCGGATCAGCTGGAATCGATCTTCGAGCCGTACCGGCGGCTGGAGCCCGCGCCGGACAGCGGCGGGTTCGGGCTCGGGCTGTCCATCGCCCGCGCGCTGGTAGAGCTGATGGGCGGTACCCTGCGGGTCGACCCGGGCCCCGAGGACGGAGCCGCGTTCGTCGCGACGCTCCCGGCGGCCTGACTGGCGGTCCGGGCTGACGCCCGAGCGAACGCGGAGCGGCGCGGGTCCCGCGGCCGCTCGAGCCACCCGTCGGCCTGCCGACGCGAGACCGACCTCGGCGGCGCCCGTACCCGTTCAGCCGACGCCCGCGCTGGCCGCGAGCCGCTTCATCAGCTGGATCTGGCCGGCGTGATACGTCTCGTGCAGGAGCACGCCCGTGACCAGGTCCGCGTTCGTGGTGGCCCCCTCGCCCGCGGTCTCGTCCAGCCGGGCGGGATCGAGCGCGTCGAGCGCCGCGACCAGCCGGTCGTGCCACTCCCGGACCAGGCGGCGGTCCGCGTCCCACGCATGGCGGGTCGCTGGATCGGGGACCGCCGGCCAGTTCGACGGGGAGCGGGGGAACCCGCCCCGGGCCTCGCCCGCGAGCCGACGGCACACGGCGTAGTCCCAGTACGCCACGTGCAGGGCGAGCTCCCAGATGCTGTGACGGTCGGGGTACGGCTTCCAGGCCGCGGTCCCGGCGGACAGACCCCGGAGCGCGCCCAGGACCGACGCGCCGCCGTGCCAGGGCCGCGTCCCGGAGGGCGGGTCCAGATGACGGAGGGCTTCCCGGAGGCGCGGGTCCGTCATGGCGCGGCCGATGGGCGACAGGGGAGCTGGCCGGGTGCGGATGTCGGGGTCATGAATCCTCGGGCTGTGCAGGCGGGGCGCCGCCGGGACCGATACACCGCCGGACTCGACGCTACAGCCCGGGGCGCGGCCCGTGCAAGACCTTCGGCCTCCGGTGCCGGAGCGGGTCTCCCCGTGGGGTGACGGATCGAGGGACGGCGCCGCGGGTAGCACCGTTCCACCCGGGAGGCACGTGGACTACTTCACCGAAGCGACCCGACACTGGTTCGGCAACGCGTTCGCCGCGCCCACCGCGGTGCAGCGCGAGGGCTGGCCGCGCATCGCCGACGGCAGCCACACGCTGCTGATCGCACCGACGGGCAGCGGGAAGACGCTGGCAGCGTTCCTCTACGCCCTCGACCGCCTGGGGAGGTTGGAGGACGACGCCGGGCCGGGGGTCCGGGTCGTGTACGTGTCTCCGCTGAAGGCGCTGGTCTACGACATCGAGCGGAACCTCCGCACGCCGCTGGCGGGGATCGAGCGGGCGGCGGCACGACTGGAACAGCGCTTCCGGCACCCCCGGGTCGACGTCCGGACGGGGGACACGCCGCAGTCGGATCGACGACGGCAGATCCGCGACCCGGGCGAGATCCTGGTCACCACGCCGGAGTCGCTGTACCTGCTGCTGGGTGGGCAGGCCCGGGAGACGCTCCGGACCGTGCGGTGGGTGATCGTGGATGAGATCCACGCCATGGCTGCGACGAAGCGAGGGGCGCACCTGTCGCTGTCGCTGGAGCGGCTGAGTCGGGTCGCGGACGCGGACCCGCAGCGGATCGGGTTGAGCGCCACGGCCCGCCCGGCCGAGGAGGTCGCCCGGTTCCTCGGCGGCGACCGCCCGGTGACGGTGGTGGACGCTCACGTCCCGCCCGACCTGGACCTGGAGCTGGTGGTCCCTGTGGAGGACATGACCCGCCCGGTGGTGGAGACGGAGGACGGCGGCTACGCCGTGGTCGCGGAAGGGGACGAGCCGCCGGGCTCGCTGATGCTGGCGGAAGAGGAGGAGGTGACGCGCCAGTACGGGATCTGGCCGGCGGTCTACCCCCGGATCCTGGAGCTGATCCGGGCCCACCGGACGACGCTCATCTTCGTGAACAGCCGGGGCCTGGCGGAGCGGCTGGCGCAGCGGCTGAACGAGCAGGCGGGCGAGGAGCTGGTGCGGTCGCACCACGGCAGCCTGGCCCACGAGCAGCGCCGGGAGATCGAGGAGGCGCTGAAGGCGGGGGCGCTGCCCGGCATCGTCGCCACCAGCTCGCTGGAGCTGGGGATCGACATGGGCGCGGTGGACCTGGTGGTCCTGGTCGAGAGCCCGGGGTCCGTGGCCAGCGGGCTCCAGCGCGTCGGGCGGGCCGGCCACCAGGTCGGGGAGGCGAGCATCGGCCGGATCTTCCCGAAGCACCGGGGCGACCTGCTGGAGGCGGCGATCGTCGCGCGGCGTATGCGGGAGGGCGCCATCGAGGCGCTCCGGGTCCCGTCGAACCCGCTGGACGTGCTGGCGCAGCACATCGTCGCCATGGGGGCCGTGCAGGACTGGCCGGTGGCCGAGCTGGCGGGGATGGTCCGGCGCTCCGCCAACTTCAGGGAGCTCCCCGACTCCGCGCTCACCGGCGTGCTGGACATGCTGTCCGGGCTCTACCCGTCCACCGAGTTCAGCGAGCTGCGGCCGCGCATCACCTGGGACCGGGAGCGGGACGTGATCGCGGGCCGTCGGGGCGCCCGGATGCTGGCGGCGGTGAACGCCGGCACGATCCCCGACCGGGGGCTGTTCGGGGTCCACCTGGGCGAGGACGGGCCGCGGGTCGGCGAGCTGGACGAGGAGATGGTCCACGAGTCCCAGCCGGGGCAGACGTTCACGCTGGGCGCCACCACGTGGCGGATCCAGGACATCACCCGGGACCGGGTGATCGTGGAGCCGGCGCCGGGCGAGCCGGGGCGGCTGCCGTTCTGGAAGGGGGAGGGGCCGGGCCGGCCGCTGGAGCTGGGGCGGGCGCTGGGGACGTTCACCCGGGACATCGCCGCGCGCCTGGCGGCGGGCCGGGACGGCCGGGAGGGACGCGCTCGGGAGGACGAGGTCGTGGAGTGGCTGCAGGCCGAGTACGGGCTGGACGCCCGGGCGGCCCGCAACCTGGTCGACTACGTGGCGGAACAGCGGGCGGCGACGGGGACGCTGCCCACGGACCGGGACATCACCATCGAGCGGTTCCGCGACGAGCTCGGCGACTGGCGGGTCTGCATCCTGACGCCCTTCGGCGCGCGGATCCACGCGCCCTGGGCGCTGGCCATCCGTGGGATCGTCAGCGAGCGGGTCGGCTACGACGTCCAGGCGGTCTGGTCCGACGACGGCATCGTCCTCACCCTCGCCGCGGGCGACGAGCCGCCGGACCCGGACAGCCTGGTGCCGGAGCCGGACGAGCTGGACGACCGGGTGATCGAGGAGCTCGCCCGCTCGCCGCTGTTCGCCAGCCAGTTCCGGGAGAACGCGGCCCGGGCGCTGCTGCTGCCCCGGCGACGGCCGGGCCGCCGGACGCCGCTGTTCGCCCAGCGGCTGCGGGCCCAGAAGCTCATGGGCGTGGCCATGCAGTACCCGAGCTTCCCCATGGTCATGGAGACCTACCGGTCGAGCCTCCAGGACGTGTTCGACGTGCCGGCGCTCCGGGACGTGCTCCGGCGCGTGGAGACCCGGGAGGTCCGGATCCACGAGGTGGAGACGGCCAGCGCATCGCCGTTCGCCCGCTCGCTGGTCTACGCCTACGTGGCCGCCTACCTGTACGAGGGCGACACGCCGGCGGCGGAGCGGCGGGCGCAGGCGCTGGCGGTGGACGTGAACCTGCTCCGGGAGCTGCTGGGCGAGGCGGACCTGCGGGAGCTGCTGGACCCCGGCATCATCGCGGAGGTGGAGGCCCGGCTCCAGCGACGCTCCGAAGGGCGCCGGACCCGGCACGCCGACGCCCTCCACGATGCGCTGCGGCAGCTGGGCGACCTGACGGTGGAGGAAGCCGGGGAGCGGTCGGCGGAGGATCCGGTGCCGTGGCTGGAGGAGCTGGAGGGAGCCCGCAGAGCGGCGCGGGTCCGGGTGGCCGGACGCGAGGCGTGGGTCGCCGTGGAAGACGTCGCCTTGTACCGGGACGCGCTCGGGGTGGCGCCGCCGCCGGGGGTGGCGTCGGTGTTCCTGGAGCCGGTGGACGACCCGGTGGAGCAGCTCCTGCTGCGCTACGCCCGCACCCACGGCCCGTTCACCGCCCGGGAGGTGGCGGACCGCTTCGGCCTGGTCCCGGCGCAGGCCCGGACGCTGCTGGCGAAAGTCGCGGGGGCAGAGCGGCTGCTCCGGGGCGAGTTCCGTCCGGGGGGCGGTGGCGAGGAGTGGGTCGACCCGGAGGTGCTGCGACAGATCAAGCGGGGGACCATCGCGAAGCTACGGGGGCAGGTCGCGCCCGTGGCCCCGGAGGTCCTCGCCCGCTTCCTGCCCGCCTGGCACCGGGTCGGGGGCGACCGCCACGAGACGTTGGAGGACGCCGTGATCCAGCTGGAGGGGATTCCGCTCAGCTACCGCGAGCTGGTGCGGATGATCCTGCCGTCCCGGGTACACGATTTCCATCCGGGGATGCTCGACGAGCTGGGCGCCATGGGCTGGCTCGTCTGGGTCGGCCACTCGCCGCTGCGGGCCGACGACGGCCGGCTCGTGCTCTACCGGCGCGAGCGCGTCGACCGGCTGCTGCTGGCTCCGGACCTGGACGAGGCGGAGGACCGGATCGAGGCCTTCGACGACCGGCACCGCGCCATCCTCGAGCACCTCGATACGCGCGGCGCGTCCTTCCTCGCCGAGCTCTCCGCCGCGGTCCCGGCGGTGCCCGGCGACCGCCTCCTGGAGGCGGTCTGGGACCTGGCCTGGGCGGGCCTCATCACCAACGACACCTTCGCGGCGCTCCGGCACCTGGGGTCGGGGGCGGGTCGGGGGGCGGGGTCGGGCGCCGCATCGGGGCGGGTGGGGTCGGGATCGGGCCGTCGGCGCACCGGGCGCTCGCGCTCCCGGCTCCGGCGCTGGCGGCCCCCTTCCCCGCCTCGGGCCGCCGCGGCGGGCCCCGGCGGCCGCTGGTCCCTCGTGCGGGACCTGGTCCGGAGCCCCGTCCGCTCGACGGAGCGGGCCGCGGCCTGGGCGACCACGCTCCTGGACCGCCACGGTCTCGTGGCCCGTGAGACCGCGTCCATCGAAGCCCTCGGCGGCGGGTTCTCCGGCGTCTACCAGGTACTGCGGTCGCTGGAGGAGCAGGGGAAGGTCCGCCGCGGGTACTTCGTGGAGGGGCTCGGCGGTGCCCAGTTCGCCTACCCCGGGATCGTGGACCGGCTGCGCCGGGTGCGGGACGGCGAGGTGGAGGGGGAGGTCGTGGCCCTCGCGGCGACGGATCCCGCCAACCCTTACGGCTGGCTCCTGCCCTGGCCGGGTCTCGCGGAGTCCGGGGGGCGGGATCCCACACGCTCCACTGGTTCGACGGTCTTCCTGGTCGACGGTGAGCCCGCGTTGTACCTGGATCGGAAGGGGCGGCGGCTGCGCACGTTCGCCGACGCCGGGGACGAGGCCGTCGAGCGCGCGCTCCCCGCCCTCCGATGGGTGGCGGCCCGGGAGCCCCGCCGGGCGCTGTCCCTCGAGCAGGTCGACGGCGTCGCCGCGTTCAAGTCCCCCCTGAAGCCGGCGATGGAAGCCGCGGGATTCACGTCCGACTACCGGTACGTCCGGGTGCCCGGCGGCTGAGCCGGGCGCGCTCATGCCTGAAGGCGACACCGTCCATCGGATCGCCCGGATCCTGTCCCGGGAGCTGGTGGGCCGGACCGTGGCGGAGCTGGAGCTCCGGGACCGGGGGCGGATGGCGGAGCTGGCCGACCGGGAGGTCCTGGGGGTGGAGCCGCTGGGCAAGCACCTGTTCCTGCACCTGGAGGGCGGCTGGAGCGTGCGGGTCCACCTGGGGATGAACGGGCGGTGGCGGCGGCTCCACGTCCGCCAGCGGCGTCCCCCTCGACCGGCGCTGGTCCTGGTGGTGGGGGAGACGGCGTACGTGTGTGAGGGGGCGTACCGGGCGGACCCGGTGCGGACGGCGGCGGCGCGCCGTCACCCGAAGGTCGCGCGTCTCGGCCCGGACCTGCTGGCGGAGCCGCCGGAGATCGACGAGGCGGTGCGGCGGGCCACGCGGCCGGGTCATGCCGGCCGCCAAGTCGGGGATCTGCTCCTGGACCAGCGGGTGGCGGCGGGCATCGGCAACGTCTACAAGAGCGAGGTCCTGTTCGAGTGCGGGATCCATCCCCGGACCCGGATGGCCGATCTGACCGACGCGGAGGTGCGCTCGATCTTCGAGACGGCGGCGCGCCTGATGCGGCTCAATCTCCTGACGCGCCGTCGGACCCACGTCCCGCTGCGCCGCCGGCCGACGCCGTCCAGCCAGCGGCTCTGGGTGTACGGCCGGGCCGGGGAGCCGTGCCTGGACTGCGGCGGGGCCGTGGAGCGCTTCCTCCAGGGCGACATGGCCCGGAGCACGTATTTCTGTCCCACCTGCCAGCCGGAACGGGAAGAGGCAGGGACCCGGGAGTGAACAAGGTGTCGGCGAGCCTCTCGTACGGCCCCACGTGCAGGAAGCGGAGCGCCGGGCCGTGGGGCAGCTCGCCGAGGGTGACCTCTTCGGAGTCCGGGGTCGGCATGTCGGATCGGCAATGGGGAAGCCCACGGTGAGCTCCACCCCCTCCGGGCCATAGCGAGTGTGGACGCTGCGGGGCGTGCCGGCGTGCCGGCGCGGTCGTTGCCATCGGCGGGAATCCTCCATTTCCCCACAGCGGGGCCGGCCCGGGCGCCGTATATGTATGGGGACTCTGCTCGAGGAGGATAGAGATGGAGACCATACGCGCGGCAGCGGAGGACTTCCTTGGCCGGCGGCGCATCGCGGTGGCGGGCGTCTCCCGGGACCCGAAGCAGGCGGCGAACGCCATCTACCGGAGGCTCCGCGACGCGGGCTACGAGGTCTATCCGGTCAATCCGAACGCCGGAGAGGTCGAGGGCGACTGGTGCTACCCGTCGGTCGACGCGCTGCCGGAGCAACCCGACGGCGTGCTGATCGCGACGCACCCCGACGCGGCGCCCGAGGTGGCCCGCCAGTGCGTGACGGCGGGCGTCCCCCGGGTCTGGATGCACCGTTCATTCGGGACCGGGAGCGTTTCGCCGGAGGCCACGGCGATCTGCCGGGAGGCCGGAGTGGCGGTCCTCGACGGCGGCTGCCCGTTGATGTTCATGGAGCCGGTCGACATCGGCCACCGGTGCTTCCGCTGGATCCTGGGCGCCACGGGGAAGCTGCCCGACGGCGGCTCGTACGAGCCGACCCCCGTCTGACCGCCTCTACCCGGGAAGCGGGTATCGCTGGACCCTTCGGACCCCCCGCGGGGTCGGACCGGGCCGCGGAGGCGGGCCGGGAGAACGATGCTTGCGTCAAGGGGGGGAGATCGCAGGAGACCGATCGTACCCGGAGGAGCCATGCGCAGCAGGACCCCCTCGTCACCGTTTCGCGGGCGGAGTGATCGTCCGTTGAGGGGCGTCCCGAAGGGCACCGGCGAACCGCTCGGCCCCTGATCCGGTCATGGCCACGGGCGAGCTGCTGATCCGACTGGCCGCGGGGGTGCTGCTCACCGCCGCCAACGCGTTCTTCGTGGTGACGGAGTTCGCCCTGACGCGCCTACGGCAGCTCCCGGAGGAGCGCTTCCAGGGGGATCGGCGGCTGGAGCTGGCCTGGCGGATGACGGAGCGGCTGGAGATCTACCTGACCGGGTGCCAGCTGGGCATCACATCCAGCAGCATCCTCCTGGGCGTCGTGGCGGAGCCTGCGGTGACCTCGCTGCTCCGTCCGGCGTGGAGCGCGGTGGGCCTGACCGGCGGATCGGCCGTCACGGCCAGCGTGATCCTGGCCGTCGTCCTGATCAACCTCGTCCACAAGATCTGGGGGGAGCAGGCCCCGACCTACCTGGGGGTGGAGCGCCCTCTCGAGGTCGCTCGCTGGACGGCGCCCGTCCATTACTGGTGGACCCGGATCATGTACCCGGTGATCAAATTGGGGGACGGCGCCGCGAAGCTCACGCTCCGGGCGATTGGCGTCGAGATGGAGCGGTCGTGGACCGAGGCCGTGGATGAGACGGGCGGGACGGCCGACACCGGGGATCGGTCCGGCGGGGCCGGGACGGGTCCCGGTCCGGAGGATGGCGGCGCGTCGCGGGGCGAGCTGAAGCGGCGGATGGGTGACATCCTGGTCCGCGGCGGCGTCCGCCCGGACCGGCGCCGCGAGGTGCTGCGCGCCCTGGAGATCCAGCGGGTCCCGGTGCGGGAGATCATGGTGCCGGCGGAGGACGTGGTCGCGCTCGAGGTCGGGGCGCAGCTGGAGGCGACACTGGAGCGGGTCCGGACCGCTCTCCACAGCCGCTTCCCCCTGGTGGACGGCGGGCTCGAAGAGTACCGCGGCACGGTCTACGTCCCCTCGATCCTCGGCGCGTTGGACGCGCTTCGCTCGGGCCAGGCCCGCCTCGCGGATCTCGCCGCGCCGCCCTTGGAGGTGGAAGCCGCGCTGCCGGTGAGCGAGCTGATCGATTTCCTCCAGGCGGAGGAGCAGGAGCTGGCGCTGGTGCGGGAGGGCGAGCGCGTGGTCGGACTGGTCACGGTGACGGACGCCGTGGAGGCCATCATCGGCGATCTCAGGGACCCGCTGGACTAGGCCGGTCCGGTTCCGAGGCCCCCGTCGGGCGCCAGGCTCGACGCCAGCGTGGTCGCGGTGCGGGTCGGCGGCGCCCCCGGGTTGCACGCCCCGCCGCGGTCCGGCGATCTTTCGGGCCCATGACCATGAGCACGCCCACCGACCTCATCCTGGTCGATTTCGACGACACCCTGGTGGATACCGCGCCGCGCTTCGAGCGGGCCCGGCGGAGCCTGTTCGAGATGCTCGCCGGACACGGCTTCGATCCGGCGCAGGTCGAGCACGTCCATCACCACGAGGTGGACCCGGTCATGCGCCGCGACCACGGGCTCGGCCCGCACCGCATGCCCGTGGCGTTCGGCGAGACCTACCGGGCCCTCTGCCGGCGGGCGGGCGTCGACCCCGACCCGGAGACCGTGGCCGCCTGCGAGCGCCTCGGCCGCGCCGTGGCGGGCACGCCACCGGCCATCGATGGCGCGCTGGCCGCCCTCAGACGCCTTGCCGCCGCCCGCCCGACAGCCGTGTACACACAGGCCGGCGACGCCGATTACCAGCTGGAATGCCTGCGGGACGCCGGCGTCGTGGGGGCGGTGGGTCGCGAGCGCGTCCGGGTCGTCCCGCTGAAGACCGCGGCGACGCTGCGGGCCACCCTCGAGCACTTCGGCGCCGCACCGTCCCGGGCCTGGATGGTGGGCAACAGCATCCGCAGCGACATCAACCCGGCGCTTGAGATCGGGGTCCGGGCCATTCTGGTGGAGTTGGACGAGCCCTGGCAGCACGACGTCGTGGAGCCGCTCCACGACGGGTTCGCGACCGTCCGCTCGTTTTCGGAGGCCGTGGGGCTCCTGCTGGACCCGTGACCTTGGCCCGGTACGGTCGCGCGGACCTCGTCAGAGCCCGACCGCTTCCGCCGCCTCCTCGAAGTCCTCCGGTCTCACGTACAGGATGTAGCCGTAGCTGCCCCGGCCCGCCGTGACGCCGGTTGAGGCGTACACGTTGATCCCCGCCCGGTACAGCTTCTCGTGGATCGCCACCACCGCCCCCGGCACGTCCTCGCCCTGGACCAGCAGCGCGTGATTCGGACCGTCCAGCTCGAACCCCGATTTCCGGCCCTGCTCCCTCAACTGGGCGGGGTCCTCGGGGAAGATGGTGAGCTGCGTCTGCATCAGTCCCACGGGAATCGTCATGAACGCCAGCAGGTTGATCCCCAGGTCGCTCAGAACGGAAAGGAACTTCAGGGCCTCCCCCGGCCGGTCCCGGACCGTCGTATAGAAGTACTGGACCCGTCGGATCTCGTGGGCCATTGATTCGCCTCCGCGGTAAGGTTCGCGATGCCCGGAGACTCGGGGTAGGGTCGCTTTCAATATAGCGACCCGGGGCCGGCCCGGCCGCCCCCCTCCCCCCGTTTACGGCTTACGGTAGACGGTGGACGGTGGGGCTTCCGCGTGGGGACCGTTGGCGGCGCGCGGTCAACGGTTGCGGCTGAGCATGTTGTGCCAGGCAGCTCCAGCAGCCGCGAGCCGCCGGGGGCCGCGATGCCGTCGACCGCGGCGCCGCCGACCGTGAGCCGCGAACCGCGATTCCACCGACCCCGAGCCGTGAGCTGTGAGCCATGAGCCGTGAGCCGTGAGCCGAGCTGCGCGATCACCATGCCGCGGCCGCCACCGCGGGCCGTCGACCGTTGACCGTTGACCGTGAACCGTCAAGCGCAAGCCGTCCTCCCTCGTCCGCCATACCGCGGCCGCCTCCGTCACGGCATATTTAGGGAGGACGGGACGGGGGACAGACAGGAGGCTGACATGTACCGGAACGTGATGGTCCCACTGGACGGATCGAGCTTTTCGGAGCAGGCTCTGGACCTCGCCGTTCCCATCGCACGACGCGCCGGCGCCACGATCCATCTGGTCCTCGTGCACAGCCATATCGTCCCCTCGGCGGCCGACGTGGCGCCCGTGGCCCTCTACAACGCCTGGGAAGAGAACCATCGGGCGCGGGAGTCCGCGTACCTGGAGGATGCGGTGAGCGACGTGGAGGCCCGGGGCGTGGACGTAGTGGCCCAGCTCCGCGACGGCGATGTCGAGCACGAGCTGATCGATCGGGCCCGGTCCGACATGGACCTGGCCGTCCTGGCGACCCATGGACGCGGTGGCCTGGAGCGAGCCTGGCTGGGCAGCGTGGCCGATGCGGTGGTGCGTCACGTCCGGCTCCCCGTCCTGCTGGTCCGGCCCGAGGACGACCGCAGGGAGGCCGGGGAGGCGGAGGAGATCGTGCCGCGGCACATCCTGGCCGCGACAGGCGGATCGGCCGCCGGCGACGCGTCGGTCCGGGAGGCGGCGCGGCTGGCCCGGCTCATGGACGCGCGGCTCACCCTTCTGCGGGTGGTGTCCTTCCCCGCCGGGCTGGCCTCGCCGTACATCCCGCACGCGGCGGAGATGGACCGCGAGGTGGCGGAGTCCCGGGAGGAGGAGGCCCGTCAGGCTCTGGCGACGCTGGCCGGCGAGCTGGAGGTCCCGGCGGTGGAGACCAAGATCGAATGGGCCTACCATCCGGCCCGGGGCATCCTCGAGGCCGTCGAGGAGGTGGGCGCGGACCTCGTCGCAGTCGGGACCCATCGAAGCAGCCGGGTGGCCCGGGCGGTGCTGGGCAGCGTGGCCGACAAGGTGGTCCGGGCGTCTCCGGTACCGGTGCTGGTCGGGCACGTCCGAACGGAAGAGGAGTCGGCGGCCTGACTCAGCGGTCGCGGTCGAGGAGGCGGACGAGTCCTTCCTGGGCGACGGAAGCCACCAGGCGTCCGTCCCGGGTGTAGAAGGTGCCCCGGCCGAAGCCCCGGGCCCCCGCGGTGACCGGGCTCTCCATCGTGTAGAGCAGCCACTCGTTCACATCGACGGGCCGGTGGAACCAGATGGCGTGGTCGAGCGACGCGACCATGACGTCGTTTCGCCGCCAGGTGATGCCGTGGGGCTGGAGGGCGGCACCCAGCAGCCCGTGGTCCGAGGCGTAGGCGAGGATGGCCCGATGGTGGAGGGGCGCGTCCACGGTGCCCAGGGCCCGGACCCAGATATGGCGAACGGGCTCCCGTACCCGGGGCTCGAACGGGTCGACCGGGTCCACCGGTCGGATGTCCAGGGGACGGTCCTGGGTGAGAACGCCCCGGAGCCGCTCGGGTATGCGGTCGGCCATGGCCCGGATGATCTCCAGCTCCGAAGCCAGCCCATCCGGGCCCGGCACGTCGGGCATCGGGACCTGGTGCTCAGGCCCCTCCTCGACCCGGTGGAACGACGCCGACATCGTGAAGATCGCCCGTCCGTGCTGGATCGCCGTCACCCGCCGGGTCGTGAAGCTGCCGCCGTCCCGGAGCCGGTCCACGAAGTAGACCACCGGAGCCTTCAGGTCGCCCGGGAGGATGAAATAGCCGTGCATGCTGTGGATCGGCCGGTCTTCCTCCACCGTCCGGCTGGCGGCCACGACGGACTGCGCCAGGACCTGCCCTCCGTAGATCCGCCGGGTCCCGATGTCCCGGTTGCGACCCCGATAGATGTTGTGCTCCAGCGGCTCCAGCTCCAGCAGCTTCGCCAGGTCCCGCGCCGTGTATTCCGTCACGCTCCGCCCCCCGTCCGTATCGGTCCGCGCGAAGGATGGCGTCCCCACGCCCCCGGGACAAGCCACCCCGCGCGCCGATCCCGGAGCCGCCCCGGGGCCGGATCCGCGCCGCGAGGGAAGTCGGGCCGAGCCCGCGGCCACCCCGGGGCCGGAGCCCCGCCGCGAGGGAAGCCGGGCCGGCCGATCATCGATTATCGATTATCGATTATCGATCAAAGTTCCGCTGGAGCAGCTCGGCGGCGACGGGCATGAAATCCCGCTCGGTGAGGATGCCCACCAGCTTGTCGTCCTGGAGGACGGGGAGGCAGGAGATGCGGTGGTCGCGCATGATCCGGATGGCATCGATCACCGGGGTGTCGGGTGGCACGGTCAGCGGGTCGCGGGTCATGACCTCCCGGACGGGCACGGAGTGCCCGAGCTCCAGGAGCGTGCCGGACGCCAGCAGCCGCAGGAGCGACCGATAGGAGATCAGCCCGACGAGCCGGAAATCGTCGTCCTCGACCAGGATCTGGCGGGTGCGCTCCCGGTCCATGATGAACGCCGCCAGGTCCACGAGCTCGTCCTCGTGCACGGTGAGGAGCGAGGTGGTCATGTACTGGTCCACGGTGGGCCCGGTGGCGCCGAGGCCCTCCTCGATCCGGGCCAGCTCCCACTCGTGGACGGGGCGGCCGCTCCGCTGCCTCGAGATCATGGCGGAGGTCAGGGCGGCGCACCGCTCGGGACGGCTGGCGGCGTCGGCCATGGCCTGGGCGGAGCGTTCCAGCCACCGGGTCCCGGTGGCGTCCCGGGCCACCCGCTCCTCGATGATGCCGAGGTACCGGTCGGCATCGTCGGCATCGACGCCCAGCGCCCGCAGCCCATCGGCGGCGAGGGGGAGCAGGCGGTCGTGGATCAACCGCTGGGCCGGGACCGTTTCGCCGTCGAGCCAGGCGAAGCTGGTGTTGAGCCCGCGTCGCGCGGCGCCGAGGAAGTTCGACTTGGCGTCGGCGAAGTCGAGCCGGGCGGGGATGTCTCCGTAGCGGGCCGGGGCCGCGGTGATGAGGCCGAGCCAGAAGGCGGAGTTGGCGACCTCGTCCAGCACGGTGGGTCCGGATGGGAGCATCCGGCATTCGATTCTCAGATGGGGCCGTCCGTCGGTGATCCCGTAGCAGGGCCGGTTCCAGCGGTAGATCGTCCCGTTGTGGACCTGAAGCGCCCGGAGCCGGGGGATCTCGCCGGCGTCGAGGAGCGCGAGGGGGTCCTCGTCGACGTCGGCCGTGACCATGGCGCGGAAGCGGGCGATGTCCTCCTCGAACAGCTCGACGACCGATTCCCGGACCCAGCCGTCACCGAAGCGCACCCGGGGGGTCAGCTCCCGGAGGGAGGGGGAGGCCGCGCGGGTGTCGATGGACTGGCCGAACACGGCGATCCGGGTCTCGGCCCAGAGCCGCTTCCCGAAGAGGAACGGCGAGTTGGCGGCGGCCGCGAGCACGGGCGCGCTGACCAGCTGGGCGGCGTTGTAGGTATCGGCGAACTCCTCGGCGCCGACCTGGAGGTGGACCTGGTAGCTGGTGTTGCATGCTTCCAGCATGACGGAGTCGTGCTCGACCCTCAGCTCGTCCGTGCCGATGATGTGGAGGAGGATCCGGCCACTGGCCATGGCCATGGTGGCGTCGTTGAGTCGCCGGTACCGGTCCCGGGGCGTCATGTTCTCGAGGGAGAGGTCGCGCTGATGCAGGCAGGGCAGGATCCCCGTGAGGGCCACCTCGGCATCGTGGACGGTGGCGGCCTCCTGCACGCGCTCGAGCAGCTCCGAGAGGTCGCGCTCCAGCGAGCAGAGCAGTCCGGGCTCCACGGGGCGGGGCGGCAGGTTCACCTCGACGTTGAAGCGGGCGAGCTCCGTGGTGAAGCGGTCGTCCCCGATCTCGGCCAGCACCTCCATGGCCACGGGAGCGGGGCGCCGCCGCGCGTCCACCAGGATCACCTCCTGCTCCGCGCCCACCCGGCGGATCTCCGTCTCGATGAGGCCCTCGGCGAGGATCCGCTCCAGTGCGCGCACGTCCTGGAGCAGCGCGCGGGTGAAGGCGGGGTCGGGCTGGACGGCGCTCTGGCGGTCAGGCATGGCCTCGTCGGTGAGGGGGTCCTCCCATGATGCCGGATGCCAAACGGCCGGGCAACGATGGGTATTCCCCCGGAGGCCCACTGCGGAAGGTCCCCGCTTGTTCCGCCCCCGCTCGCCGGGTTACCATGGAGCCGGCCCTGGGCGGGCGGATCCATATGCCGGAGGCAGACCGAGGCCGTGGCTCACATCCCCGACGGATTCCTGAGTCCAACCGTGATCGCGGGGACGGCGACACTGAGCGCCGTGGCCGTCGCCATCGCGGCGCGCCGGTCCGGACGAAAGCTCCGGGACCGCCAGGCTCCCGCCCTCGGGGCGGTCACCGCGTTCGTCTTCGCGGCCCAAATGCTCAACTTTCCCCTGGGCGCCGGCGCCAGCGCCCACCTGCTCGGCGGCGTCCTCGTGGCCGTGATCGCCGGGCCGTCGGCGGCGATCCTCGCCCTCTTCGCCGTGCTCCTCGTCCAGGCGCTCCTCTTCCAGGACGGCGGCATCGCCGCGCTCGGCGCCAATACCCTGAACCTGGCCGTGCTGGGGGCCGGCGGCGGCTACCTCGTCTACCGGTGGCAGATGGCCCTCACCGGCGCGGGCCACCGCCGCCGCCTCGCCGCGGCCGGCGTCGCGGCCTTCGTGTCCGCGCTGGCCACCGGGCTCGCCGTCGGGGTCCAGCTCGCGCTCTCCGGCATGGTCCCGCTCCGCTCCGCCCTCCTGGCCGTCGGCGGGGCCCACGTCCTCGTAGGCGCGGCCGAGGCCGTCCTGACGGTCGGGATCCTGGGGGCGGTCCTGCGGGCCCGGCCCGACCTGGTGCGGGAGGCCGGGAGGCCCCGCTCGGGCGACCGCGCGGCGGTTGTGGTGGCCACCGCGGCCGTCGCGGTGGCCGGGATCGCCGTGGCGTGGGGGACCGACCGACCGGACGCCCTGGAGTCCGCGCTGGAAGCGCTGGGGCCGGGAGTCGCCGCCGCGCCGCGCCTGGCGCCCATGGCCCACTACGACGTGCCGGTGGACAACCAGTGGGTCGCCGCGCTCGTGGGCGTTGTCGCGGTGTTCGGCGTCGGTTGGGCGCTCTTCCGCCTGGCCGCGCGGAGCCAGCGCGCGGCGTGAGCTTCCATCACCTCGACCAGTACGCCCGGGTCGAGTCGCCCCTAACCCGTCGGTCTCCGACCGTGCGCCTCGTCGGGACGGTCCTGATCGCCGTCGGTGCCGCGCTCCTCCCGCTGGGCGCCTGGCCCCAGATGGTCGCGCTGGGCTCGCTGGTGGGCGCCCTGGCCGCCGCCGCCCGCATCCCCGCCCGCGGCTTCCTCCTCCGCCTCGCCCCACCGCTGGGGTTCGTGCTGATGGTCTCGGTGGCGATCCTCTTTCTTGCCCCCGGCGCGGTCGTGGCCCGTCTCGGGCCCCTGGCCGTGACGGACGCCGGCCTCCTGCGCTTCGGCTCCGCCGCCGGTCGCGCGGCGGTGGCTCTGGGCGCCGCGGTCATCCTGGTGAGCACGACGCCGTTCACCGAGCTGATCGAGGCACTGCGCGCGCTGCGGCTCCCCACCGCCGTAACCACGGCGCTGGGTCTCGCCTACCGCTACCTCTACATCCTCAACGACGAGGTCGAGCGCCTGCGCCGCGCCGCCCGCAGCCGCAACGCCGCGGCCGGGAGCGCCTCCCGGCGTCGCCTCCTGGTGGGGATCTCCGGCGCCGCCCTGCGGCGGAGCTTCGATCGGAGCGAGCGGATCCACCGGGCCATGCTCGGCCGGGGCTTCACCGGCCGGATGCCGGCCCTGCGACCCCGGACCGCGGCCGGGCACCCGGCGCTGGAGGTCGCCGCGCTCGCCGCCGTGGTGGCCGCCATCGCGGTCAGCGCGCTGCTATGAACCGCCGCGAGGCCCTGGCCCCGATCCCGGCCGCCGCCGGCCTGCGGGTCCACGACCTCCACTTCGCTTATCCGGGCGGCCGCGAGGTCCTCCGGGGAGTGGACCTGGCCGTGGACCCCGGGGACCGACTCGCCCTGGTGGGCGCCAATGGCGCCGGCAAGAGCACGCTCCTACTCCATCTCAATGGCCTCCTATCCCCCCGATCCGGCCACGTGGTCGTGGACGCACTCACCGTCGGCGAAGGGACCGCGCGGGAGGTGCGCCGCCGGGTCGGCCTCGTCTTCCAGGACCCCGACGACCAGCTGTTCCTCCCCACCGTGCTCGAGGACGTCGCCTTCGGGCCGCTCAACGACGGCGCGACCCCCGAGGAGGCGGAGGAGCGCGCCCGGCGCCAACTGGACGAGCTCGGCCTCCTGGAAGCCGCCGACCGGGCCGCCCACCACCTCTCCGGAGGGGAAAAACGCCTGGCCTCCCTCGCGACCGTCCTCGTCTCCACCCCCGCCGTGCTCGCCCTCGACGAGCCCACCGCCGGACTCGACGCCCGCGCCCGCCGCCGCGTCGTCGACCTCCTCCGCTCCCGACGCGAGACCCTGCTGGTCGCGACCCACGACCTGGAGGTGGCCCGGGCCCTCTGCTCACGCGCCGTCGTGCTCGACGACGGTCGCACCGCCGCGGCCGGACCCATCGACCGGATCCTCGGCGATTCGGAGCTCCTCCGGTCCCACGGGCTCCTCGATCCGCTGGATCCCCCCGGCTGAAGCGGAGCCCCTCGGCCGCGCGCCCGCCTGGGCCGCGAAGGAGGCGAATGCCACCGGGTTCGCCGCCCTCCACCGGAGGGGAGGCTCGAGCTGTGAATCCGGGAGGAAAGCGAAGACGCGAGTCGACGGAGCGGACCCCGAACGCTGTCCTGATCCAGGAGACCGGTACGTTGATGGAGTGGAACGAACAACGCTACTTTGGATCGACGACCGACTGGATCGGAGAGGGCTTCATGCTCGGCAGACACCACCATCGCCCGGCCGCGGTTCCGGCTTTCGTAGCGCTGCTCCTGCTCGGGACCTTCCCGGGCTGCGGGCTCGAGAAGGCGGAATCGCCCCGTCCCGCCGGCATGGCCCCGGGGGGCACGGTCCTGACCCGGGTCGAGATCGAGGAGATGGGCGCCCGTACCGCCATGGAGGCGCTGGAGCGTGCCCGGACGCACCTGACCATCGCCCGGACCCGGGAAGGGACGCCCGCCAAGATCACCCAGCGCGGCGTCGGCAGCCTCGTGCTGGCACCCGACATCCTGCTGGTGGTGGATGGCAGCCGCGTCAACCACGTGGTGTCCATGCTCGAGGCCATCCCCACCGAGTCCATCGTCTACATCCAGGTCCTGACCTCCCGGGAGGCGGCGCTGCAGTGGGGGTCGGAGTCGGGCAACGGCGTCATCGTGATCAGGACCGCGGCGGCACGCTGACCGCTCCCGGAGACATCGCCCCGCCCCCGCCGCGACCCCACACCGGGACTCTGCCCGGTCGCCCCCGCCGCGACCCCGCACCGGGACTCTGCCCGGTCAACTCCGCCGCGACCGCCCGCCGGGGCTCATCTCGCGAGACCCCACCCGCGGCGTCGGGCCGGAGCTCAACCCGCGAAGCCTGGGCTCGACCCGTGAACCCACCGGGGCGTCGGATCGAGACTCAGCTCGGCCCCCGCCGGGTCGTGACCAGGATCGCCCCCTCGGCGTGGTCCGTGCCGAACCGGGTCGTCGCTTCCCTCTTGTCCAGGAAGCGCATCTCCTCGATGTTCGTGACGCCGAGGTTCTGCAGGCTCTCCAACCCACCGTACTGCACGTCGTCCATGTAGACCCGCAGACCTCGACGGCCCTGGCTCGTGAAGCTGTCCTGCCCCCGGGTCGTGCGCAGCCACATGGGCCGGTATCGTCGGATGGCATCCAGCGCCGTCAGCGACTCGACCTCCTGTAGCATCTCCCGCGTGATCAGGTCGCGCGGGACGTCCGAGTACGCGGCCGACCCGGATGCACAACCGCCAAGGAAGAGTACCAGAACCATCGTCGAAACCAGTGGGACACGCCATTGCTGCATTGCTTGGCTCCTTGCGCTTTGACGGTTAAGGCATAGATTTTTACACGACCCAGATAAAAAGCTGCCCCTCCCCGCCCCCCGCGTCAACCGCCCATCGACGCGAGGTCGGGCGACGACATAGAGGAAAGATCAACGCAGAACAAAGCATTGTACCGGTGCGCCGGGTACCGGGGCCGTGGCGACGTGCCGTGCGTCCGCCCGGAAACGGACCCGGCGACACAGAAGCGGGCCGCTGGAAGCGTCCGCTCAATCCCAAACCCCCTGCCAAGGAGGGTACTACCATGAGAGCAGTTCGTTCGACTCTCTTGTCCGTGGTGCTCGTCTTCCTGGGCGCCGCTACGGCGTTCGCCCAGCAGACGGGCACGCTCACGGGCCGGGTGGTCGACGCATCGACCGGCCAGCCCCTTTCCGGGGTGCAGATGCAGGTGGCCGGAACGAACGTCGGCGGCCTGACCGATCAGAACGGCCGATACCTGCTGACGCGTGTGCCTACGGGCGAGCAGACCATCCGGGCGATCCTGATCGGCTATGCCCAGGCCAGCGAGACGGTGGCCATCACCGCCGGCGGCACGGCCACGGCGGACTTCGAGCTGCGGACCAGCGCGGTCCCGCTCGAGGCGGTCATCGTCAGCGCGGCCACGGGCCGTGAGCAGCGCGCCCGCGAACTGGGCGCCAGCGTCGCAGCCATCGAGGTCGAGAACCTCAACCCGGCGCCCATCACCAGCTTCGCCGACGCCCTGGGCGGCCGGACCTCCGGCGTGATCCTGCAGGACGTGAACGGCACGACGGGGACGTCGCAGCGGATCCGGATCCGGGGCGCCAACTCCCTGTCGCTGGGCAACGAGCCGCTCGTGTTCGTCGACGGCGTCCAGATGGACAACGATTTCGGCGGCACGTTCGGCGTCGGCGGCCAGGAGCCGAGCCGGCTGAACGACATCAACCCCAACGACATCGCGAACATCGAGGTGATCAAGGGCCCGGCGGCCTCCGCGCTTTACGGCACGGCGGCGGCGAACGGGGTGATCCTGATCACCACGAAGCGTGGCCAGCCCGGCCAGACCCAGTGGACGGCCTTCGCCGAGTACGGCGAGCTCGAGGACGTCACGGAATACCCGACGAACTGGGCCGGCGTGGACGTGCTGAATCCGAACGCGCAGAAGTTCACCAGCGCCGGGTTCTTCAACCACGCCAGCACGAGCAACCCCGACGGCTACGGGGTCTACTGCTCGAATCGGGCGGCGGCGGTCGGCGACTGCACGCAGGACGAGGTGCTCTCGTTCAACACGCTCGAGGACTCGCGGACCACGCCGTTCGTCACCGGGACGCGGGAGCGCATCGGCGCCAGCGTCCGGGGCGGCACGGAGCAGGTCCGCTTCTTCGTCTCCGGCCAGTTCGAGGATGAGCACGGCGTCATCGAGATGAACAGCCAGGACAAGGCGAACTTCCGGGGCAACCTCGACGCCGAGCTGTCCGAGACGGCCAACCTGTCGGTCTCGTTCGGCTACACGGACTCGAACCTGGCGCTGAACAACAACGACAACTCCATCTTCAGCCCCATCATCAACGGGCTGCTCGGGTACCCGGCGTTTATCCCGGCGGCCCCCGAGAGCGAGTGGTCGGTGAACCCGAACAACTACGGGTTCGGCTTCAACATGGAGCAGCTGAACTTCCTGCCGACCGTCGGCGAGGTGGACCGCTACATCGCCAGCACGAACCTGCGGTGGCGGCCCACGTCGTGGCTGACGTTCAACGCCACCGGCGGGCTGGACCTCACCAGCACGCACCAGGAGGAGACGCTCCAGCCGGCATCGCCGCTTGGATGGCTCCACTACACGTACGAGAACGGCTACCGCGTATCGCAGCGCTCCACCGACTACCTGTACACGGCGACGGGGTCGGGTGTGGCCACGTTCGAGCTGACCGACGACCTGGTGTCCACCACGACGCTCGGGTCGCAGTACACGCTCGACAACGCGGAGAACACCTACTGCTACGGCTCCTCGCTGGTGCCGGGCACGGCGTCCTGCGGGACGACCGCGAGCGACTTCTCCATCGACGAGGACTTCTTCGAGATCCGGACCGTCGGCGGCTACGTGTCGCAGGAGCTCGCCTTCCGCGACCGGATGTTCCTGGCGGCCGGGATCCGCGCCGACGACAACAGCGCGTTCGGTACCGACTTCGAGCTGGCCTACTACCCGTCGGCCAGCTTCTCCTGGGTCATCGCCGAGGAGCCCTGGTTCCCGCAGCTCGACTTCCTGAACACGCTGCGCCTGCGCACGGCCTGGGGCGTGTCGGGGCTGCGTCCGGGCTTCCGGGACGCGGTGACGCTGTTCGCCCCGACCACGGTGGCCACGGCCGCCGGTGACGTGGCGGGTGTCACGCTGGACGTGACGGGGAACGAGGAGTTGAAGCCGGAGCGGTCCGAGGAGTTCGAGCTCGGCTTCGAGACCGGCCTGTTCGACGACCGGCTGTCGCTGGAGTTCACCTACTTCAACAAGACGTCGGAGGATGCCCTGATCGAGCGGCGGCTGCCGCCGTCGCTGGGGCTGACGACGGAGGTGTTCGACAACCTCGGCAGCATCCAGAACACGGGCACCGAGCTGGGCGTGAACCTGGTGGTGTTCGAGTCGCAGGAGTTCGCCCTGAACGTGGGCTTCAGCAACACCACGCTGAGCAACGAGGTGCTGGACATCGGCGCCGACCAGGGCGTGGAGGACATCATCATCAACCGCGGTCTGCAGCGGCACCGGGAGGGGTACACCGCCGGTGGCTTCTGGCAGCCCGAGGTGACGTGGGACGACGTGGACGGCAACGGCTTACTGTCGGACGACGAGGTCACGGTTGGCGACAGCGCGGTCTTCATCGGCCCGTCGCTGCCGGAGTGGCAGCGGTCGTTCTTCGCCGATGCGCGGCTGTTCGACTGGCTGACGGTCTCGACGCTCATCGAAGGCCGGGGCGGCTTCTACAAGGGCAACGATTCCGAGGCGTTCCGGTGCGGTTACCGGTCCACGCGCGGCTGCGCGGCGGTCGGGAACCCGGACGCGCCGCTCCAGGAGCAGGCGGCCTACATCGCCGACCGCTACCTGGGCTCGGCCTACGGCTATGTCGAGAAGGCCGACTTCTACAAGTGGCGTGAGCTGTCGCTCACGTTCAGCGTGCCGCAGGCCTGGACGCAGTACTTCCAGCAGGCCGAGGGGCTGCGCCTGACGCTCGCCGGCCGGAACCTGGCCACGTGGACGGACTACGACGGCCTGGACCCGGAGACGAACGAGACGGGTGGGAACACCGCGTTCCATCAGAGCGAGTTCAACACGCAGCCGCCGGTGCGGTACCTGATGCTGCGACTCGACTACACCTTCTGATGCGGGGAGGAATCGCAATGCTTTCTATAAGACAGGGGGGATCCGTCGCCTGTCCGCGACCGCCCTGCTCCTGGGGGTGGTGGGCGGATTCACGGCGTGCGATCTGGACGAGCTCCTCGAGGTCTCCGATCGCGATACGGTGAATCCCTCGACGCTGGAGGACCCGGAGGTCCTGCAGATCGTGGTGAACGGCGCGATGGGTGACTTCGTGGACGCCTTCGCGTCGAACGACGACTACCTGATCGTCAGCGCGTTGATCGCCGATGAGTTCATCTCGGCCGGCACGTTCACCACGCGGACGGCCACGGACCGGCGGAACCAGTTCACGCCGCAGAACGGCAACACGTCCGACCAGCCGTACGTGAACCTGCACCAGGCCCGGCGCTCGCTGAAGGAGGCGGCCCGGAAGGTGGAGGAGAACGAGGGCACGGGCGACGCGCGGTACGCGGAGCTGAAGGCCCTGGAAGGTTACACCTACCTGATGCTCGGCGAGGGCTGGTGCCCCGGCGTGCCGCTCAGCACGGTGGAGCCGTCGGGCGAGCGGGTGGAGGACGGGCCGAATACCGGCGTCGAGCTGTTCAACGCCGCGGTGGCCGCGTTCGACGCGGCGCTGGCTGCCTCGTCCGGCTACGAGCTGGCGCTGATCGGAAAGGGCCGCGCCCAGGTCAACCTGGGGCAGCACGCGGCGGCCGCTTCGACGGTGTCGACCGTGGCCGACGACTACAACTACTTCGTCTACCACTCGGTGTCAGGGATCGACAACCCGGTGTTCGACCTCCAGTCGAACGGACGGTATTCGGTCGCGGACGTCGAGGGGCAGAACGGGCTGCCGTTCATCAGCGCCGCCGACCCGCGGGTCCCGGTCAGCGACGGCGGGGTCGGGTTCGACCCGGCCGTCCCGCTCTGGCTGGCGGACAAGTATTCGGGCAGCGACGCCCCGACGCCGCTGGCCAGCGGGCTCGAGGCCCGGCTCATCGAGGCCGAGGCCGCGCTGCAGGCCGACGACTACGCCGGGATGACGACGATCCTGAACGGGCTCCGTCAGCAGGTTGAGACGCTGATGGGCGCGCAGATCGTGGATTATGCCGACAAGGTGGAGGCGCCGACGCTGCCGGACCTGACGGCGCCGACGACACGGGCCGCGGCCGTGGACATGCTCTTCTACGAGCGTGGCTTCTGGCTGTACCTGACGGGGCACCGCCTGGGCGACCTGCGGAGGCTCATCGTCCAGTACGGGCAGGCGAAGGAGGCGACGTACCCCACCGGTGAGTATCACAAGGGTGGGAGCTACGGCGACGACGCCGTCTTCCCGCTGGATTTCGATGAGACCAACAACTCCCTGTTCGTCGAGGCCGGCGGCCTGGACCTCTGCGTCGTGGAGGACCCCGGGTTCAGCTGATCCGGCGATAGCAGGAACGGAGTAACGGTTCGGGGGCGCCGGCGCAGGCCGGTGCCCCCGTTCTCGTTGGTGCTGGCGTGGTCGCCCCGTACCGGTCGGCGCGGGGGCCGTTCCAGTGCGAACGGGGGACGCAGCGGCGCGGCGGCTCAGCCCTCGCCGATGGTGACGCTCTCCATGCGGACCTCCTCCAGCGGCCGGTCACCCGCGTCGGTTTCGACGCTGCCGATGGTCTCGACCACGTCCATGCCGTCGACCACCCGGCCGAACACCGCGTGCCGATCGTCGAGCCAGGGCGT
>JABAOG010001484.1_pt1 | contig 32920 bp, 44 predicted proteins | sample 7062131 | NCBI WGS metagenome assembly JABAOG01 (sample SAMN14538629, study PRJNA623070) | marine sediment metagenome | biome: marine biome [ENVO:00000428]; feature: marine pelagic biome [ENVO:01000023]; material: deep marine sediment [ENVO:00002113] | place: India: Arabian Sea | collected... | reverse complement strand
ATGCGCCAGCCCACACCCGAAGGCGCCGAATACGAATGGTGGCGCCGCGCCCTGGCAGGCGCCAAGCAGCCAGTCTACGACGGCGAGCCCCATGCCGGTTATTTCAAGCGCCGCCTTGTCCGGAATGGTCCGTGGGTAGCCGTCAAGATTGAGTTGGTCCGGCCGGTGGACATGGTGACGGGCGAGCTTATCGCCGATGAATATCTGCGGGCTGAGCAGGGCGGCCGCGAGGTCGACCCGTTCGAGGTTTGGCTTTCGTGCTGCATGCATCCAATCCGCGAGCAGGAGTTCAGTTATCTGACAGGCGCCACGCGCTGGGATCAGGCTTACGCGCCGCAAAACCCCTACGCAAACCCGACCCGCAAGGTCGACCATCTGACCACCCCGCTACCATTCTGAAGGAGCCAGACAATGGGCGAGATAGCGGAAATGATGCTTGACGGCACGTTGTGCGAGGGATGCGGCGTATACATCGGCAACGGCGGTTCTGGCTACCCTCAATATTGCAGCGAGCAATGCGCTCGTGACCGGGGCGCCGTGCTGAATGATGACGACTCCCCGAAGCCCAAAGGCCGCAAAACCCACCAATGCAAGACCTGCCGCAAGACCTTTCGCGGCGAACAGGGATTGCGTGACCATCAGCGCGTGAAAGGACACCGATGACCGACCCCGCCCCCCAACTGCCGAACTTCGATCCGATGAACCCGGAGCATGTGCGCGAAGCCTTCCTGGCTGAGATTGCGCCGCTGACTCAGCGGTCCGATGAACTGATAGCCGCCTTCGACCGCGCACCGGAGAAGGTCGAGGATGACCAGACCGAAAGCCGCATGACCACGCTTGCCAAGCAGATTGGCGAGTGCGCGAAAGAGATCGAGGCGAAGCGCAAAGACCACAAAGGCCGGTACGACAAGTGCGGGGCCGAAATCCACGGCATCGCCAAGGGGTACACGGACAAGCTCGCCGATTCCAAGGGCGGCCTGAAGGTGCAGGTCGAGCGCCGAATCGGTATCTACCAGCGCAAGAAGGCCGACGAAGAGCGGCGCCGCCGGGAGGAAGAAGCCCGCCGGCAGCAGGAAGAGGCCGAGCGCGCCATAAGGGAGGCCGAGGCCAAGACCGAAGCCCTGCAAAGCGAGGATGACCTGCAGGCCGCCCTTGCGGCCGAGGAAGAGGCCAAGCGCCAGCAGGAAGCGGCCGACAAGGCCCGCCGCGAGGCAGAGGCCAAGCCCGCCGACCTTCATCGCAGCCGCGGCGAATACGGCGGTGTGGGATCATCGCGCAGCGTGCTCGCCTTCGAAATCACCGACGCCTTTCAGATCCCGCCCGCGACGCTGTGGACGTTCATAGATTTGCCCGCCAAGGAAAAGGCCGTGCGCCAGTACATGCGGGTGCACAGTGACCTTTTGAAGAAGGCGGTCAAGGCAGGCACCGGCGACCAGGTTATCCCCGGCGTCCGCTTCTACGAGGATTTCAAGACGAACGTGAGGTAATCCGGACCATGACCACAATCATTCGCGTGGTGGATCTTGAAACCACCGGCCTTGAACCGCCCGAAGGTGATATCTGCGAAATCGGGTGGTGCGACATAGTGATGAAAGAGGATTTGGCGGGTAGTCCGGTAACCGACTATGTGGCGCCAATGGCGAGCGGCTTCGGCGGTTCCATGCTGATTAACCCCGGTCATCCGATCCCGCCAGAAACGTCCGCCATTCATCATATCACCGATGAAGACGTGGCCGGCAAACCAGGACCGCTTGTTGCAGAGCGCGTATTCCATCAGGGTCAGGCGTTCGACTTCTTGAAAATAATCGCCTTTGCAGCCCATAACGCCAAGTTCGAACGTCAGTGGTGCGAGGAATGGTCCGGCGGTATCCCGTGGATTTGCACCTATAAGTGCGCCCTTCGTCTGTGGCCGGAGGCTCCCGTGCACAGCAATCAAGGGCTGCGCTACTGGCGAAAGCCGGAAGGGCTGGACCGCGAGACGGCATCTGTATCGCACCGCGCCTACCCCGACGCCTACGTGACCGCCTTCCTCCTGTGTCATTTGATGCGCGAGCCCGGCGTCACCTTCGAGCAGCTTGTGCAGTGGTCGAACGAACCGGCCCTGCAGGTCAAATGCTGGATCGGCAAATTCCGCGGTCAGCCATGGCGCGATGTCGATTACGGCTTCCTTCAGTGGGTATCACAGCGCGACTTTGACGAGGATGTGCTTTTCACCGTCTGCCATGAGATGGACCGGCGCGACGAGGAAGCCCGCAAGGAAAGAGAGGAATCAGCACCATGAACACCCAAGTCCCGGCCAGGCTGCGCCAACCGCGCATTCCCTACGACCCGCGCTATGAGAAGCGTTTCAACATCAGCGCGATGCATTGGCGCTTGCTTGTCGAGCAGGTCTTTCCGTCCGCGAAGACCGCCGAAGGCATCCTCTTGGCCGTAGGATATTGCAAGGAACGTCAACTAGACATCCTGAAGCGCCCCGTCCATGTGGTGCCTATCTGGGACAGCCAACAAAACAAGGAAATCGAAAGCGTGTGGCCCGGCATCGGCGAACACCGCATCACCGCGGCGCGCACGCGCACCTATGCGGGCAAGGATGAAGTGCGCTTTGGCCCCGAGATGACCGTGGAGTTCACGGGCATTCCGAAGAAAGGTGCGGCGGAGAAGACCATCAAGGTCACTTTCCCCGAATGGGCGGAAGTCACGGTCTACAAGATGGTAGACGGCCAGCGGTGCCCATTCGTCGGCTCCAAGGTTTACTGGCTTGAAACCTATGCCCGGCTGGGCAAGAGCGACCTGCCTAACACCATGTGGCAGAAGCGGTCGCGCGGGCAGCTTGCCAAGTGCGCCGAAGCGGAGGCGCTGCGCGCGGCGTACCCGGAGGAAATCGGCGATACGCCCTTGCCCGAGGAAGCATCTGCCGAAGCGGCCATGCGCGATGTCACCCCGCCCCGGCCAGCAATGGAAGACTTCGCCGAAGATCCCCAGGCTGACGAGGCGGACACGTCCGGCGAACCGGCCGAAAGAGAACAAGAGCAGCCCGCAGAAGATCCCCAGCAGGAGGAAGCGGCAGCGGCCGACGATAGCTTTCCCGGCGACAAGCCGATGGACGAAAAGCAGCCGCCCAAGGGCAAATCATCCCAGAAGGCTGCCAAGCCCGCAGAAAAGCAGGAGCCCAAGGCGGACGAAACCCCGCCCGCTGACGACGCCCCGCTTGTGCCCGGCGGCCCTATCGACTTTCTCGCCAACTGGAACACGGCACTTCGCAAATGCGAAACCGAGGATGCCGTTAACCGGCTGCAGCGGGTGAATGGGAAGCGCATCGGCGAATTTGACGACGAATTGCAGCACATGATCGACGATGCCACAGAGGCACGAAAGGAGGAGCTAAGCCAATGACCCAAAAGAGACAGGAAATGGTGCACTCGGACAGCCTCGACCAACTGGCAGAGGCTTGGCGCACCACACCAATCCAAGCGATTCAGCGATTGGGATATTCCGGCATCCCGCCCGAAAGCCGCGCGAACGGTCCTGAGAACGGCGGCAAGCGCAAGATTTCGCGCAAGCTGGACATCACCTGCAGGCACGCCCTGAAGGCCACAGGCAAGGCTACAGCCGCGCAGCACCTTGTTGTGGTCAAGGTGCCGGACGCCCAGATGGCGGCGCTGACAGCCGTTCTCGACGCCATGCAAACGCAATGGCTGGAAATCGACGGGATGTGAAATGAGGACAGCAGAGGAAAAGGCCATCGACGAGATGGTCGGGCAACGCATCCGCAGCCGGCGCCACTTCATGGAGTTCAGCCAGTTGCAGTTGGCGGAAGCTGTTGGGCTTCGGTTTCAGCAAATCCAGAAATATGAAAGCGGCGCCAATCGCGTCAGCGCCAGCAAACTTGTCCTGATTGCGAAGGCGTTGAATGCGCCGGTCGAATGGTTCTTCCAAGATACCGGCTGCAGCAAGGCGGACGTGGGGCAGATGTTCGAAGCCGACGACATGCGCCTTGCCATCCGTATACGGCGCCTGCCCAAGGAACAGCGTGACTCCATTGCGAGGCTGGTGCATTCGCTGGCGACGAGGGAGCCCGAGGCGGCATAATGGCAGAGAACACCAAGATCGAATGGACGGACCATTCATGGAACCCATGGATCGGGTGCCAGAAGGTCAGCCCTGGCTGCGATAATTGCTATGCAGAGGAATGGGATTGCCGCTTCCACGCCGGTGCACATTGGGGACCGGGCGCCCCGCGCCACCGCACCGCCAACTGGAACAAGCCCTATATCTGGGACCGCAAGGCGAAGGCCGAAGGGCGGCGGCAGAGCGTCTTTCCGTCCATGTGCGACCCCTTTGACAATGCGGTGCCACGTGAGTTTCACAGTTCCTTTTGGCGCGTCATCGCCCAGACGCCGAACCTTAACTGGCTGTTGCTGACGAAGCGGCCGGAGAACGTCGCGAAGATGCTCCCGCCGGATTGGGGCAGCAGCAGCGGATGGCCGTATGTCTGGCTGGGCACGAGCGTCGAAGACCGCGCCCGCCTGCACCGCATCGACACCTTGCGCGAGATACCGGCCGCGCTGCGCTTCCTGTCCCTTGAGCCGTTTCTTGAAGACCTTGGTGAGATCGACCTGACCGGCATCGGCTGGGTGATTATCGGCGGCGAGAGCGGCGACCACGCCCGGCCGTTCGACATCGCATGGGGGCGGAGCATCATTGCCCAATGCAAAGCGGCAGGCGTGGCCGTGTTTATGAAGCAAGCAGGAAGCAACACCGTTCTCAATGGCATCTCACCCCGCTTGCCCGGCGAGAAAAAGCGTCACGGCAAGGGCGGCACCCCGGCCGAATGGCCCGAAGACCTGCGCGTGCGCGAATATCCCGTAGGGCGGGTCGAGACCCGCCAATCGGAGGCACCATGCTGATTTCCTTCTCCATCCCCGAAATGCGCCCGCTGATCGAGGCAGGCATTCGCCAGGCGAAGGGCGAAGACGTGGGTAAGGCGCGCACGAAACGCCAGACCATCAGGAAGATCAGCGGGCCGACCAGCCGCTATCTGCCGCTGATCGAGAACCCGACACGCTGGATACTAAACTTGCAATGGCTAGACCCTCGTAATGCCGCTAGCTACCGCCTTGGTGACGTGCCGTGCAAGAGCGCCGAGCGGATCAAAATCGAGCACAAGCCAACCGGCGACCTGGATGTGACGCTGATACGGGAAACCGGGCCATTCCTTCAAGAGCTTATCTATGCTGACGGCTTCGACGATTTGAACGACTTCGTGGATTTCTTTGTGCCCAACCCCGGCGACGTGTTCAACGGCGTGCTGATTAAGTGGTGAACAGATGACCAACAAAACGCTTGGAGTTGCCGTCACAAAGAAGATGGTTGCCGCCGCACAGGCGTCTTATGAAGACAAGTCCAGCCCGGAATATGGCCTGAATGACGAAGATATGACGAAGGCCATACGAGCTGCCCTTGGCGCGCTCACCCCGCGCGCCATCCGCGCCCTGAAGGAGATCGGCCAATGAACAAGCAATTTTACGACTGGTCATGCCGGTTTATCGGTGCCGCGGGACTGGCGGGCGGCTTGCTGGCGGGATGGCTTGGAGCCCCAGGCTGGACCTTTCTAGCCGTAATGGGCTTCGCCGCCATCAGTTGGTGGAAGATGTGGGATGACTAAGGCCAAGGCTGAGATCGGCATCGAGCCCGTCCTGTTGAACAAGCAGCAGACCGCGGCGCTGCTTGGCATATCGGTCGAGACGTTCCGCCTCGCACTGCCCCGGCTGTACAGAGACGGCTTCCCCCAGCCCGACACAACGTTCGGCCTCTATTACCGCGGCGCAATAACCGCCTGGCTTGACCGGCGCCACGGGATCGGTGTGAAAATTGAAGGCAAGCTGCCGCTTGTGAATTACCAAGCGTTGGAGAATTGGGACAAATGAAGGAGCCAGACCATGCCGAAGCCAAGGCCAGAACAATGGGATGACCCGCACTTTGCGCCCGGCCAGAAGCGGCGTGCACGTGAGGCAGGCGCGGCCTGGTACTGGCTACCCCGCGCAAAGGACATAGCGAACGGCTTCCGGCCGAAATCACGGGAACTGCCACGCGGCGATGATGACGCCGCCGTCCGGGCGCGTGCCGTACTGTGCCGGGAATACGAGCGGGAGCTAATCGAATGGCGGGAGAGCAAGAAGCCAGCCAAGCCGCAGGCCGCACCGGGCACCTTTACCCACATCGCCCACCTTTACGAGCATGACCCCGAATCCCCCTTTCACGAGCTACGGTACGCGACCCAGCACACCCGGCGCTATCACCTGAAGGCAATCACCAAGCGCATCGGGCGCCGCCGCATCGCGTCCACCACGGGCAAGGATCTAAGGCGGTGGCACGGCGCTTTCCGGGACGCCGCAGCCGATCCAGCGCGCGGCTGGGATGGCCTTGAGACAGCCAGCAGCATCATGAAGCTGATACGAATCCTCGCAAAGTACGCCGTAATTGAGGGGCACGAGGATTGCGCCCGTGTCGCCATGCTCTTCGAGAACATCAGCTTCAAGGGCGGCAAGGCCCGCACCATGGCGCCCACATGGGAGGACGTGCAGGCGCTTCAGGAGGCCGCCACGGCCGCAGGGCGCCCCTCCATCGGCCTTGCCACCCTCATGCAGTACGAGCTTGCCCAGCGCCAGGGCGACATCATCGGCGTTTGGGAGCCCGCCCAGAGCGAGGATGACACGGCAGGCATTGTGCACCGGGGCCGCCGGTGGAGCCGCGGCGTCCTGTGGAGCGACATCGACGCCGATTGGAAACTGACCATCTGCCAGAACAAGGGCGGCCGGGTGCTGCAATTCCCGCTTTTCGAATATCCGGTATTGCTCGCCACCTTGAAGGCCGTGCCGCCGGAAAAGCGCGTTGGTCCCATCATCATCAGCGAGAAGACGGGGCGGCCGTACAGGCGCCGGGATTTCTCGGACAACTTTCGCAAGATCGCCAAGCTGGCAGGGTGGCCGGACGCACTGTGCAGCATGGATTCGCGCGCCGGAGCCGCCACGGAGATCGCCGAGGCCGTCCAGGAACTCGCCATGGAAGGGCGTGATGTCGTCGGCCAGGGCTTTGTGCGCAGCCACACCGGGCACCGCGACGAAAAGATGGAAGAGCGTTACACCCGCAGCACGTGGGAGATGGTTTCCCGGGTAGCGAGGATGCGGCAGGCCAGACGGGAGAAAAAGGAATGACGGACCTAATGAAGTTCGATGAAGCCTTTCGTCGGTTTCAGGACGCACTTGACGATCTCGGTATAGGCGCCCCCGCCGAGATACACTTAACGCGCGATGGATACATACGTCTAATGCTCTTAGTGCGTAACGGGGCTGTAAACCATTTGACGCGGCTAGTTCCCGACCCCAAGGACCGCCGCAGTGCCAATCTCAGCTACAGTGGCACCATAATCCGTCCTGTAAGGGCAAGCCCCAATTACGCGCCGGACGAACGGGTACTGGAACTTGCCCGCGACCTGATGAAGTTGCATGGCCGCACCCTTGAATTGCTCAAAGACTCCTGCGGTAACGCCAAACGGGACAAAACATAGGGGGAACGGATAAGGGGAACGGCAGGGGAACGGAACGTTGGGGGAACGGCGAAAAGGTCAGCAAAGCCAATGCCTTGAATGGTCGGAGCGGCCGGATTTGAACCGACGACCCCTTCACCCCCAGGCTATAGAAAAGTACGGGTTTCCGTCAATCCGTTCCCAATTAACTGTCACTTCATGCGTGACTATTCCCATACAGACCGGCGGCGTTCCCGCTATTTCCAAGCTCGCACAACCCAGCGCCAACTGCCCACCGTGATGACCGCGCGATTGAACGATGAATCGGTCAAGCCGATGTTATTGGCCTGGTGAATAAAGACCTGCGTGGCATTCCGGGCGATGGTGTATCCCTGATCCGCAGAAGTGTGGTCGGTCATGTTGATGACAATCTCGTCTCCGGCGGCGAAACCATGCTCTGGCGTCTTGTTGCGAAGGACCGCCTCGACCTTTCGCGGAATGGCGCCCAGACCATGAGTGAGCGTCAGCTTGGTGTTGAATGCCACCGTCTGTTCGCCGCTATCATAATCCGGGGTGCGGCTGAAGAACCCCTGCAACGCGGTAATGCGCGTGATGATTTCGGCCAGCGTCGTGTGCTTGTCGACCGCAGCGTCAGCATCCCAGATGTGCAGCTTGTCCGCCGATTCGTCTATATTGGCGCCGCCCAGCAGCACGAGCGCGGCGTCGTTAATCGTTTTTGCCATTATCGTCCCCCGTGAACAGAGCCTTCAGCCTGGCGTCCCTGTCTTCCCAGCCCATGATTACTCTTTTGCAGGCCGCGATTACGGTTGCCTGTCGTAGTTTATACATGCGCTGACTCTCCCCAACCTTGGGGCGGACACTGCGGCAGGGTACTTTCGGCGCCTTCAGGGAAGCGTCAACTGCCGGCCACACCGGCCGCGGCCTCGATTCGATCAATCGCGTCGTTGAGCAGGCGCACGTCGCGCTCGCTAAAAGGAGGGCAATCATCCATGACACCCGCATCGGCCAGTCTCCGGTCAGCTTCGTCAGCCTCAGTTATGGCGGCCTCGACGGCGGCGCGCACAGCACTCCCCGCACTGTCCAGAAAGTCGATAGTGTCCTGCAGCGCCACAGCGCCCCTGTCACCGGCTTGGATGGTTTCGACAAGGCCGGGCACCTTGGCGGCTTCGCCTTTCGCTGTGCCGTGATCGAGCCCTGCCCAATAGGCGCCAGCGTGCGAGGCAAGAAGGACGCCGACGATGATGGCGTAGCGGATCATGCTGCCCTCTTTTTCTCAACATCCCGCAGGCGCATTTCCAGATCGCGCACCTGATTGCGGAGTTGCTCAAGATCTTTGGTCACCAGCGTCTCGACATTGCTGTTTGTGTGGGCAATCTGCGTCCCCAAGACCTTGAGTTCACCACGCAACCCCTCGAATTGTGCCTGCACGTCGCCACGGAATCGAAAATAGGCCGCCACGACAAGTACGGTCATCCCAAAGAGATTGAGCAGCGGGCTCAGCAATTCGTTCACTTGTCAGTCTCCCCGCTTTCCTTCTTGAAGGTGTAGACGCCGACACAGGCGCACATGCCGCCGAAAACAACGGGCACGATAGCGCCCACACCGTCGAAATTCTTCGAGAACGTCTCAGCCGCCAAGGCGCCCAAGCACACCAGCGTGCCGGTCGCCAGTACAAACCAGACCTGCCAGGACCGTCGCCGCATATTGAAGTTGTTAAACGCGCTCATGCTTTCCTCACCTCCACCCGTAGCGTGCCACTCGCAAGATCCAATGCCCCGCCGCTTTCGTTCTGGAAGCGCACGCTGACCGTATTGGCCGCGCTCACATAGCCGGTCACCGTCATGCCTTGGAGGTCGTTGGAGAAGGAGACACCCTCTACAAAGTCACCCAGGGCCGCGCCGGTCACTGTCACTGTGGTTGTCTCTCCGGCACCATCGGCCAAGTTGGACGGATCGAAGGTTTTTGAGCCGCTGAGAATGTTGTCAAGACGGCCGGTTTCGTACCACTTACCGTCATTTTTTTGCACCAGAGAGAGCGCGGCGCCGACCTTCATGTTGAAGTTCACGCTGCCCCGCAGGAAAATATTGGTGCCGTTCGTAATGGCTACGTTGTGCTCGGCAATGATCGTGATTTCCAGCCCGGGATAGCCGAACACGATGTCAGTGATCGTGGTCGTGCCGCCGGTCCGGTAAACCCGTCCCGGTAAGTGGTTGATGATGCTTGGCGTCGCGCTGTTCGCCAGCGCCGGAATGGTCGGAGTCAGATATTGGACCGTCGGGAAGCTGAAGCCTTGGTTGTTGCCGATGAACGGCGTTCCGGCATTGGCCCCGAAGCGAAACCAGTAATCAACAGATCCTATTCCAGGTGACACATACGTATTGCCTGACAGATGGGCAAAGACGGAATCGCCGATGTAAACCGCATTTTTGTCGCTGGACGTGTTCCAGCCCGAGGCATTGTTGAAATGCGTGCCGATCACCCTGAGCGTCAGGCGCACGACAGTCGACGTCACCTTGAGGTCGATGGCGTCGGTCGCGCCCAGCGTGTCCGGCTGACCCGTGCGTGCGTCGAGATAATTGTCCTCGAAATAGCAGCCGATCAGGCTGAGGCCCGAGACATCGGCCGCCGTGAAGGCCGTCTTCTTCGACTTCTCGAAGGCGCAGGCGAGGAAGGTGAGCGCGTAGGCGTTCGCCGGTCCCGCGATGCTGACGCAGTTCACCCCGCCGCGCACGGAGCATTGCGTGAAGACGATGTTATTGACCTGTTCCGCCGACGAAGGAGACGTGATCTTCCATCCCGCAGTGACGCAGTCGCGGATCCTGATATTCGACGGCCGCCAATAGAACGCCTTGGCGATCTGAAACCCGATGTCGCAGTTGTCGATCCACAGGTTTTCCGTGACCGTCGCTTGCGTCAGGAAGTAGGCATTGATCCCGATCTGCCCCGCCGTCAGGTCGCCGACGATCTGGAAATCGCGCAGCACCGCGCCCGACTTGTCGGCCGTGTCCGTCAGGTCGAGCCCCGTGATGGCACCTACAAGGATAAGCTGCGAATCCTTGGCGTGTGTGCCGACGAAGGCACCGTCCCAATTGGTCGGAAAGACGAGCGATGAGGTAATCTTGTGGCTGGCGATCACTAGCACCGGCAGCAGGGAATCGATGGCCGCCTGCACCGCCGTCGTGTCATCAGTCGTTCCGTCGCCGATTGCCCCGAACATCTGCGGGGTGATGAACGGCGGCAGGATGCGCTTCCAGCGCCCGTTGCCGACGTGCCCGTTTGGCAGAATGGTCAGCCCGTTATCGTCTGGATCCGGGCTGGTATCATCCCAGCGGAAGAAGCCGCCGCCGCCGTCATTCGCGGCCTGGTGCCCCTGCATGTACACCACATCGCCCGTGCCCGGCGTCAGCCCCTTAAGGCCCGCCAGCGTCGTCACGATGGCATTGGCAGGCAACGCGCCCGTGTCGAGAGCATCAAGCGTGCGGGTGGAAACCACAGGCCGCCCGTTCGCATCAAGGCCGAGCGCCTTGGTTGCGCGTGTTCCCAGCGCGGGAAGAAGCTGATCGACGGCGCTTTCATCCGAATCGGCTTCCGCGTAGGGGATCTTCAGGCACCGCTTGAGGTCGAACTGCACTTCGCGCAGCGATGCCCAGATGCGGTCAAATGTCGTGTTGAGCGGTCCGGTTTTGATCCCGCCAGCTTGAAAATCCGATGTCCGCCGGGCATCGATCCGGCCGATGATGACCACCGCGCCACTGGTAATCGGCGTGTCCAGCACCACATCGCCGCCAGGCGCCACGCCATCGGTAAAGGTGCCGGAGAATGACCACTCTGTGTCGGGAAGAAGCACGCCGTCGATATAGACGAGCAGGTCCGCGGCCGTAGGATCGCCGTCCTTGTCGAACACCGGAAAGGTCGCAGGCAGATTGAAGGTGTCCTGCGAGGTAACGACCGTGAAATTCTTTACCCGGTCCGCGTCTATGATCGTGGGGTGCGCCATACCCCGTAGAATGACGCAGCCTCAGTCCGCCGCAACGCACCGTGAACTGTCCAGTGTGCGCACCTTATCAGCGGGTTCGGATATAGCGGGGAGCGAGATTGTTCCAGACGTTCAAGGCATTGTAAGCGCCCGACGTTGCTGACAATTCATCAGCGTTCAGAAGCCTGACAAGTACATCCTGACCGGGTTTATACATAAGGTCACCGCCATTGATGTGCAGGCGAGTACGGTCTGCATTGTCTACAAACACAAATCCGGCATACCTATGTCTCAACGCCTCTTCGGCTGACTTCAGAAATATGAATTCCGTGATTCTTGTGGCGCTCGTGAAGCCATTGCCTCTTGCCGATATCCGGATGACGGCACCGTCTATCGGCTGCGCTGAAACACCCCCCATGAAACCCATTTTGCCATAAGGCGTGACACACCCGGTTAGACAAAGCATGAAACCGAAAACTAGAATCCTCATGCACCCCTCCCTTGTGGACAAGTGCAATTATTGCACAACTTCCGACGGCCGCAAAATGAACGACTGATCGTTTTCCCGCTCTACCCGGCGCTCCATGCGCCTGAGATAGCCGGGATTGATGGCCTCAATCAGCGGGTACATGACCATGTAATCCATGGCTGCCCGCGTGTAGAAGAGGTTGATGAACGGCGTATTGGACTGCGCAAAGCGGAGTGCCTGCCCGCCGAAGTCATCGCCGGAGCGCATACGGGCGAGCAGTTCGGCCAGGTCATCAACGCTGCCGAATGTGGGACCGGCCGCCGTCGCAAGGAACGACCGGCCGAAGCGGTTATATTCACCGAACAGGAAATCCCCGAAGATGCCCGCGCCGCCACCCTGAAGGAACGCAGCGTTCCACGTCGCCGCCCAGTTCTCGCCAAAGGGATCACGCGGGCTCCGGCCCTTCAGAATTTCCTTCATCTGCATGGCGCCCATGCCGAGGATAGTCGTCCCGGCAATAAGCGCGGCCAGCCCAGCGCGGTCACCCTTACCCTGCAACAAGGCTTCTCGCAGCCCATATCCGCCCATTTCTCGCCCAAGTACCTTTGTGGCGAAGGTGATAGGAAACGCCTTGAATTGCATCATAAAGCGTAGGGCTTCCCCTTCGATCGTTCCGCGCATGGTGCCCTGGTGCATGATGGCGCGCTCACGGGCGCCGGGCGTTGGTACCCCGCTGTTCACCCGGTCTGTGTAAAGCGCGCGCAGCGCAGTTTCGAGCCTATCCAGCTCGCGTTCGCGGATGCTCTTGAGCCGTCGGGCCCGTTCGGCCGGCAGCGTGCGCAGGCGGTTCGCATCGCCCGCCGTGCGGGCGCCAGCCGTGCGCTTGGCAATGTCCGCCTCGACGCGCGCCACCCGTTCGGCAGTGAGCGGCGCCAGCGCATCATCGGGAAGTTCGCGAATCATGTCCGGCGTCAGGTAGGAACGGCCATCGGCCATGCGCTGTTTCACTTTGCCGAGCACGCCCCAATCGGTCGCCGTGATGCCATAGGCGCGCAGCATCCGCTGCATCTGCGGGCTGAGGGCATCGAAGCCTGTCTCGACCTGCCTCGCGAAATCCCGCGCCATCATCTTGCCCATTCCCGCCTTGTGGCCGTCTGTCCACTGCGAAAGCAGGTTCAGCTTGAAGAACATGGATTGCAGTTTGGACATGCGGCCGGGGATATTGTCGGTCGACGAGAAGCGCGCGGCCATCGAACCGTTCATGCCTTCGAGCCCGACGCCGAGCAGATCGGCGACTATTCTTTGCTCAGGCCCGGTTAACCCGTCAAAGGAATGGGCGAACGATTGCACGAATGCGTCGCCGATATTGTGCCCTTGCCATCGCAGGTCGCTGACCTTTGAACCAACATCAGTTACCGAAGACACGACCGCGCCGCCGAGCTTCGCCATGGACTGACCCGCACGGATGGCTGACGAGATATGGGCGCCAGTAATGTTCTCGACCTGCCGCGTGGTGCCGTCGATTTCGCTGAATTGCTTTTCGAGCCCGGAGCCCAGATTCTTGATGACGGCGGGGTTATCCCGATGTTGCTCCCGCAGCCTCTTGCGCACGTCATCGAACATGCTGCGGGGATTCGGGCCCCAGGTTTCCATCAACGCCGCGGCACGGGCCGAGGTTTCCAGGCCGGATACCACCGCTTCGATCAGGCTCTTGGTCCCGAAGCGTTCGTTGTACTTGTACCAGCTATCTGCATCCTTGAAGTGCAGCACGCGCTCCGCGGACAGCTTCTTCGCCAGATTGGCAGGCCCGGTGAATGAGCCCTCAGGCGGCCGGGTGCCGTGCTGATCGGCGCGCAGGTGGATACCGGTGGAGATACCGTCATAGGCGGCCTTCAGAAACTTCTTCGGATCGGCGCCGCCAAAGGTGTCCTCATCATCAAGCAGAGGCCGGACGAAGTTAAACCAGTCATCAAAGCCCGCCGCACCCACGCGGTACTGGCCATGGGATTGCCGGACGATGTAATCCCAACGCTTGCCCACCCAGCCGCCGGCGCGGTTCAGCCGTTGCCGGGCGCGCTCCTGATGCCGGTGGATGATTTCGGCAATTGCCCGCGCCTCTTGGCTGCCTGTAGCGGGCGGCTCACCCGCGCTGACGGCGCGCATTTCACGGGCGATATCAAGGTCAAGACCGCCGCGCCCATCCCCTAAGAGGCCACCACGGCGCGTCAAGTGCTCAAGCAGGTCGGAGCGCCGCAGGTCCGCAACCATGCCGCCAAAGTAATCGGCGAAGAGCGCCACGCCCTTGGCATCGACCGACAGGCGCCCGCCGGCAATGTCCTTGTTGATACCCACGTTGAGCGCCTGAATGGCGTCGTGCGCGCCGAGCCCCTGATTGATGGCGCCGTCGATAAACTCTGTCACCCGCTTGCGAGCGATGACATTCAGGGCACGGTTGCGCTTTTCAATCTTGGCGTTGATTTCGATATCGCGGGCGAGTTCCTGTGCATCCTGCATCAGCGCATCAGCATCGCGCTCAGCCCGGCCGGTTTTCAGCCGTTCCTTCTTGCGGCGCTGAAGCTCTTCGATAATCTGCGAAATCTGGTCATCGCTCAGCCGGTCGCCTGTAACGGCGCGGATTTCAGGGATGCAGTCACGGATTGCCATGAATTCAGACTTTCGTTAAGCGTAATCCGGTGTCAAAAACTTTCGGTTACGGATGAATGAGCAGGCACCGGGCCGCCGCTTCGGCAGCATCCCCGTGCGCCTTCACCGTTTCGCCGCTGATATCCTCGTCTTCAAACCGCCCGGCCGCGATGTCCTCATCGGTCAAGGCGCCCTGCCTGCGCAGCGCCTCGATTTCACCGTTCAGGAATTCCAATTCCTCGTCGAGCCCTTCAGCATCCGGGCGCACGTCTTCGGATTGCTTGGCCGCGACGGCCGCCGCTTCTTCGGCTTCGCGCACGGCAGGCGCATCCTCATCACCCGGATCAAGGCGGCCTTCAGCATCCTGCATTTCCCGTTCAGCAAAGGCTTCCAGTTCGGCGCGGGACTCTTCAGCGCGCTGTTGCCGGTAATCCAGAATTTCATCGACATAGCGTTCGCGGTCCCGTCGCCCCACGTCGAAGAGGATTTCTGCGATTTCGATTTCCTCGCGGCCCAGCGGTTCGCGCGCCTTCAGCTTGTCGAACGTGGCACGTACCTTCTCCCGCGTCAGTATGGTTTCCGGCCCGAAATCGCCGCCCTTGATGTCATCCGCGCGCCCTTCACGGCGGGCCTTCTTGAGAGCCTTGCGCCGCTCCCGGCGGTTGCGCACCGCTTCCTCATTGATGTTCTGAAACCAGTGAGGCGTTGTGCCCTTCACGCCGATGATTTCCTGCCCCGGCCCAAAGGGGTTGTCCTGGAAAACACGGTGCCCAGTGAAGGATTCTTCCAAGTCCTCGACGGCCGCCTGAATGAAGCGCATATCCTGTGCATTAATGCGGCTGTAATTGGGAAAGGATTCCGCCTTGCCGAGGCCCAGCGCCGGGCCCCTGTCAAAGCCGCGCGCCGGCGGCGGACGCACCGGATCGTTCAGTTCCGGGATGAAACGAGGGTCCGAAGGATCGAAGCGCGCTTCCCCGCCCGCAAAGCGTGGATCGGTCCGAAGGATCGGCGCCACGTCGACCGGCCGCCCTTCAGCCGTCTGCGCAATGGCAGCGCGCAGGGCCCCTTCACGGGCTTCAAACTTGGTGCGCCCGAGGTAATCCGATACCTTGCCGAAGCCAGCGTGCAAGCCGCCGCCCAGGATGGTCCCGAACGTCACGTTCAGCAGAGAATCCAGCAATCCATATTGCGATTGATCGTGCAACGCGGCAGCCAGAACAATCGGTTCGACCAAGGTGGCGCCCACGGCCCCCTCGACGGCGCCACGCGCTACCCGCGCCCGTGTCACCCCCATGCGTGCGGTCCAGCTTGCCATGCGCGAGGCGCGCACAATGGGCACGAATGACGAGGCCACATTGATCGGATCGGCCATGCTGACGGCCAGGCCGGTAAGGAACAATGCGCCCTGTGTCCCCAAATCCTGCGATGCACGGGCGAGCGCATCGCGCCGGGCAATCTCTTCCTGCTTGCGGCGCACGATGACCGCGACGGCCCCCATGCGCTCCGGCCGCCTGAAGTTCAACCCAAGGGCGCCGTACCGCTCATTCAGTTCTTCGGCCGGCACCAGCTCGTCAGTCAGGTCAAGCCGTTCCGCTTCCAGCCCCAGGATGCGGCCGATGGCGCTGACGGGATTGAGGTAGAAGGCGTCATCCGCAGCAGCACCGATGGCATCCCAGAACGGCGTGGTCAGCCGCTCAAGGCTGTGGCTGGGATCGCGCTGTATGGGGGGGCTATAGATCGTCATGGCATCAGAACGGGACGGCCTGCCCCGGCGTGGGGGCGAGGGCTTCGCGGTGCTGGCGGGCGAACTCGACGAGCTGGTCGAAGCCCACTTCATGCGGGCGCGGCACTTCGCCGGGCTTCGGCCTTTCCATTACCGGCTGGCCTTGCTCATCGACGAGGATCAGCCCCGTCTCATCGCGGTTTGTGACCCAATGGCCCGATGATTTCACGCTCGACAGGTACATGCGCTTTGCCGTTTCAAGCGGAATGCGCGGATCATGACGCGGCGGCACAAAGTCGTTCGGCTGAAGACCTTCCTGCCACGCTGCGACGCCCAACCGAATATCCTCAGGATCGAGAGCGATGTTTTTGCCGTCGTGCCGAATGTAAGTGTCGGGAACACGGTAGCTATCTTCGAAGGTATAGCCGCCAAAGAGCGCATCGAATGCCTTTTTACCGGCCCCGCCAACCTTGCCTTGCTCAACGGCGAATTGAGAAGCAAGCGCGTCAACGGAATCCGTGATCCGGTCGATATGGGTTTGCGAGAAGCCGGACGCGCTCAAGGAGCGCACCAGCGGCGCGATGGCCTTGCCGGTATTGTCCCGCAGGTCGCCGGCCGCACCCCTGCCCAGCTTCGCCACGTTCTCGCGCAACACCGCCTGATCTTCAAGGGCCGCCTTGGCGAGCAGGAATTGCGCGTGCGGACGGTTTTCCAGAAGGCCCACGCCATAGGCAGCGGCAGGGAAGTCGCCTTCTTCGGCCAGTTCCGCCATCACCCGCGGGAAGTGCACGCCTGCCACATCCGAGAGCCGGGCGATTTGGGCCACGAGATTAGCGGTCCGGTTCTCATCATCTTCTTCGCCGAGCACCGTCGCGGTAATGGCCGCGCGCTGAGAGGCCGACAGCAGCCGGGGATCGTTCGCGCCCAGCCGCATCTGTTCTTCCAGCATCGCCACGGCCGCCTCATCGAAAGCCGCGGCATCGCCGTTCTTGATGGCTTCGCCAAGATCGCTGACCAGCTCCGGGCTGGCCTTGGTGACCTGCGAAACCGGATCCTTGTCAAGCCGCCGGGCGATATCGGCCGCCTCTTGTTCGAGCGCCACCCTTTGCCGGGCCGCCAGCGCCGCGCCGGGGCCTTGCACTTGTACCGAGTTCAGAATCTTTGCCCGCGTGGCAGGGTCCGCACCGTTCAATTGCTTTAGCGCCTGCCCGGTCGCCTTGGCGAACCGTATTTCCTCTTGCTCAAGTTCGATATCGACATCATCGAGCCCGGCCCAGATCGTCGGATCGTTGAGCATTTGCGAGGGATCGCCGCCCGCAAGATAGGTCGCCTTCACGTCATCGAGACGGCGGCGGCTCAGCCGCTTCAGCCCGGCCTTGGCCTTGTTCTTCGCGGCCTCGCGTTCATTGATCCGCACGCGAATATCGCCCAGCCATTCTTCGCGCTGCGGTTCGGTCAGATTGAGCTTTGGATCATCAGCGGTTTTACGTGCGAATTGGAGTGCGACGGCTTCGCCTTTGGCCTCATAGACGCCCATGACATTGCGGCCGGACGCTTCAAGCCGCGACCTGCTATCGAGATTGCGCACCCGCACAGCGGCTTCTTCCTGGCTGAAGGCAAAGAGCGGATTATTGACCAGCACCGACATCTGTTGCCGATAGGCAGCCGCCGTCTCCCGATAATCCTCAGTATCCGTGCCGCCTTGCCGGGCCAGCGCAAGAAGTGTGTTTTCCTTTTCCGCGATGGATGCGCGCAGGGCACCTTCTTGCTTTTGAAGCTCGATCCGTTCGGCGCTGGCTTGAATGCCGCGGCTGACGCGCTCGACCTCACGGGTGGCGAGATTGAAGACCTCAGGGCCGAACCCGCCTTGTGCCTGATCGCGCAGGCGCCGGGCGAAGGCCATGGCATCTGTGTTGAACGCCTTGGAGTCCGTCGGGTTTTTCTTGCGCAGCTCCGCAAGGTTCTCGCGGATGGCCGATTCCTGTTCGGCCAGATAGGCCGCCAGCGCAGCGTTCTGCCGCGCTTCCGCATATTCCGGAAAGAGGACACCGGCAAAGCCGGGCCGCTCTACCCGGATATTACCGTCCGCATCCTTCGTAACCGCCTTGGCGCCTTCCTGGCGGCCGGCTTCAACGAGGCTCACGTCAACGGCATCGCGTAAGGACTCGGCGGCACGGGCGACGTTGCCATAGGCGCTTTCAATTTGCCGCGGATCAATCGGCGTTGCCGAGAATTCGCTGATCGAGCGGCGGCGGCGCTGTACCGGAACACGTGCCATCAGCCACCCCCACCACCGCCGCCGCCGCTGGCCGCTGCCTTGGCGATCTTTTCGGCCGTACCAGCAACACCGCTGACAAGCCCGATGGTGCCGGCCGTGCGGGCGAACTTGCCACCCCGCCGCAGCGCCGCTGCCCGTGAAAGAAGGTTCTGCCGCTCTGTCAAGATATCCCTCGACAGCGTGAACTGTGTCTGCCGCCGCAGGGCCGCCGCCGTGGGGCTCGTGGGATCGCGCATGGAAGCCGCAAGGGCCAAGTCGATATTGCCCAGCGTTTCGGTGAGATCCGCGGTCATTGCGGCCGCGATTTCATCGGCCTGAATTTCGGCGAGCTTTGCTTCGCGCTCGGCTTCTTCCGCCTGGAAACCACCCGCCACGAAGGCGCCCACGCCTTGAATGATATCGCTCATCAGTAGGCAATCTCCGCTTGCTGCGACCGGAGCGTCAACGCTCCGGGCCGCGGCTGTGTGATGGTCACGTCATGTTCGCCCAGCTTCACGCCCAGCACACGCACCCAGAAGGTGCCCGTCAAAGGCGTCGGCTCGTCATCCAAGTCATCCAATGTCTGACGGGGAAGTTCTTCGCCGTTAATGGTCAGGCCCACCGTCTCATAGATGTCGACGGCGAACTTTTTGACCGCCGTGCGGCGCGTGCCTTTGCGGCGCGAATCTTCCGCGTGCACCACGTAAGGCGAAATCGTCACCGTAAAGGCCAGCCCGGCATCATAGGCCACGCCGTCAAGCGAGGGATCGGAAATGGTGCCGTCCAGCTCCACTGTAAAATCACCATAGTCGCGGTTGCCTTCGATTACCGCCACCGTTTCGCCGGCCAGGTGCACCAGCGATTCGATCCCGAAGACGAAAGGGTCACCGGTCCAATCCACGAAAGGGTCACCGGTCCAATCGACAATGTTCAGGAGCGTCGTGGCGTCCTCAGAAAATGGGCTCGAATCCACGAGGCGACCATAATCGAACCTCTCAATCATCCATGTCTCGACCGAATTGACCGTGCGCGTCAGGGCGGCGTAAATCACGCCACTCACGCTAGTGACCGATTTGTACGCCCCCTGAGTGTTCCACGGGAAACAGCCGATGATGTCGACACGCACGCCGTCCTCGTCGATTTCCTTCTGCCGATGAATGAGCGTCATCGAGCCATCGGCGTTCACCACGAAAACATAGCGTTCCGGGTTTTCACTGTTGCCCGCCGTCACGGCGAGGCCGACCGGGCCGCTCAAAAGGTGCGAGCTATCCCGCGTCAGATGTTCAATCCGCCACGGCCTGCGCAATTGACCGGTGGGCACGACGCCCATGACACGGTTGCCGCCGGATTCGACGAAAACGACGGTATCGCCATAAAGCACCGGCCGGACCTGTGCTGCGCCCGTTTCTTCGACTTTCTTGAAGGAAATCGTCTCCGGGGTGATGTCTTCGAAGGTTGCATCATCCGGCACGTACCAAACCCGGTCGTTCGCCAGCAGCATCAGGTTTTCCGCCTCCACAGCGTAGAAGATCCGGGACTCCCCGGCGCTTTGGACGAAATCGAGAATTGCCGAGCGGGCTTCGCCTTCTTCGACAGCGCCATCCGTGAAGTCGTTCGCAGCCGAGAGGAAGATTGCCGATTTCTTTTGCGGGAAATCCGTGAAGGCCAGGCGGCGCCGGAAGGTGGAAACGGACCCAGGGAACCCGCGTGCGGCCGAGATGAATTGCTCATCCCAGATCAGCGAGGCGGGCGGTGATACTACCAGCGCCGGTGCGCCCGACACGGTCGTTGAATGGTTCGGTCCGTCCAGAGCTTCCGTATTGATCGGACCCCCAAAGCCGTCAAGTATCACGATCCGCACCAAATTCGTGCCGAAAGTTATCGACGTGATTTGTCCTTGCGCGCCGCTTTGGTCACCAATGACAACTTCACCGACACGGAACCCGGAAGCATCACCCACGGTCACGTCATAAGCGTTTGGCAGCCGGTCGATAACATCGGCGGTCACCGTGGTGGGGTTGGTGAACCCGGTTATTTCCAGTTCCCGAAAACCCCAGCGGATCCGTGTGCCCACATAAGCGGCCGAGAAGAGCGCCGCTGAGGCGGTGACCGTGACACCGGAGCCGGTGTAGGCACTTACCGAGAGCGTGATGGTTTTCGCATCATCGAATTTGTAATAGGGCTGCCGGCGGCTGCCGCCGACACCATCGCCGAAGGCATAATCGTTAGCCGTCCATGTGGCTGTGGCTTCATCATATTCCAGCACTTGTGTCCAGAATGACTGGCTGGCGACGTAGAGCTTATCGCCATCAGAGGCGAATGTGAGGGTTGCCAGGTCCGCGGCCGCCCACGGCTGCCCCGTCAGCTCACTGACCTTGAACCCATCCGTGAGCCTGAAGGCTGCAAGCGTGGCGTCCGAAAAGGCGAGGATAAGTGCGGTCCCTGAGGCGGTCACGAAATCCGTCAGCACGCTTTGACCACCCGGGCTGACCACAAAGACTGAACCCGGCCGGCGCGTCAATTGCCCGGTTTCCAGGGGCCGCGTATTGGTCGCTGTGCGCAAGCCCTGCAGCACCTTGCGGGGATCGGTAATGCCGGTGATTTCCGGCCGCAATTCACCCCGCCAGAACTCCGCTTGCGGCGTGCTAAGACGGCGGCCGGCCATAGCGGCGTCTCCTGATACTGCGGCTTTCGAAGGAGCGCCGATGACCTTGGCGGGCGGCAGCCACCGCGAACATGGCGCGCGCATTGGCTTCGCGCTTTTCGGCGGCGTTCTCGTCTTCCCAGAAGGCGCGAACGGCCACGCCTTCGAGCATGTATTGAATGCCACGCTTGAATGCGGGGTGCCAGGATGTTTCACCCGCACGGAAGGTATGGCGCACCAGCACGCCGCGGTCATAGTCAATCAGCAGTTTCTTGTTGATGCCGTCCGATTCGATGTCCCAATGCTTCACCACCGCCAGGTCGACCGTGACGACGCGGATTTCGAGGGAATCATTGGGGAGCGACCATTCATAGCTATACGGAACGTCCATAGAGCGGGCACCGATGAGGGTCGGCGCCTCTGTTTTCGTTGCAAACCGCCACTCAGGACCGCTCGTCAGGGCCGCTTCAACGATGTTCTCGTAATTTTGCTCAAGAGGTTCAGCGTTCGCAGAGCCGCTGCCCAGCGTGGCTTTCGGGCTATCGCCGACAGCCGAGAGTGCCGCGTTGATGACTTCCAGCTTGATCGCTTCATCGCTCATGACGAGAGCATGTGGCGGGCACGGATGGTACGCAACGCACTGATAAACGAAGGCCCCGGCGATGCCTCATCAAGCACATCACCGGGGCCGCTTTTGGCACTGAGGTTATAGGTGTAAATGAATGTCGTTCATCGATACACAGCGATTGTCAGAATTGCGGTCGTCGCCGCGGTGATGAAACTGATTGACGAAACGGCCGCGTGTCCTGTCATGGGTTGCCCGTCCGGCAGGATACTGGAGACGTAGTAGCCGGCCGGATTGAGTTGGGCGGCGGAGCCGTCCGAGAGATCCGTGGGCACCACCGCCGTCGCAAAGCAATTGGCGTAAAAGTCTGCCGTGCATGCGAACAGAAGATAGCGTGCCGCCGCAGGGACGCTATAGGATTCGGCGATCGTGGCAGCCAGTGCCCGTGAATCGACCCATTCCGGTGGATAGGGGATGAACGATTCGTGACCGGAGCGGGAATGAATAAAATCGAGGGGGACAATTGCGACCATAGGACCGCTCAGTCCTCATCGGTGGCCGGTGGCGCATCGGGCTCGTCTTCGCCGTCCGGCGCCGGGCGCACCCATTCCCCGCCGTCTTCCTCAGGCTCCTGCCAGCCCAGCAGCCGCAAGGCCGCTTCAACGTCGTTGCGGTCGACATTGTGGGCACGAATCAGGCCAGCCAGCTTGCGCCGGTCCGGGGTGCCGTCCCGGTTGAAGTCCGTAGCCGGATCCATCTTCAGGATGGCGTCGGCAATCAGACCGGTCAGCGTATGGCCCATGGGCTTGTCGCGGATGTAGGGGCTTGGTTCGAGAGGGGCGCCGGCCTGTGCAAGCGGGCGCGGCGCAGGTCCGGGCTCTTGAAGCCCGCCGTCAAGGACGACCAGTTGCGCTTTCCGGTTGCGCCAGGCTTCGCAATCCTCCGGCGTTGGACGGCTTTGCACATAACGGCCGCCGCCAAGCCGGAGAATTTCCTTTGCTGAGACGGGCGGGCGCTTGAGGGGACGGCCGCCGTCTTCCAGATCGTAAATAGTCCAGGTGCCAATTTCGGCCAATTCTTGAAAGTCTGTAGCCATGCTCAAAGCGACCTATCGATGCGGCCGACCCGGGCCGTGAAGTTGATACCGGTGACGATGGTGCCCGAAACATCCGTATTGCCGCGAATGTAGCGGAAGATGGTGGGCACGCCCGCAACGGAATAAACGTTCGAGAACATCAGCCGGTACTCGCCGGCGCCGCCATCTGTGTCACCGCCGAGAACCATCGCAGCCGCATCACCAAGCGGCAGCATGGCGAGGTTCACAATGCCAGAGGCGAAGGTGGAGCTGTTCGAACCCTGAATATAGTTTTCGAATAGCTCGTTGCCGCTATCGACCTCGACCGCGGTCACCGTCATCAGGCAACAACCGTGAAACTGGCTTGGCCCCAGGTCGATGATCTTGTCGGAGCCGCCGACCTGCCACACGTCATCGGCCGTGATCGCGCCGGCATCCTTGATGATGAAATCGGCATCGAAGGGAATGTCGAAACGGGTGTCTATTGCGCCTGCCATGGGATTCTCCTATCAGGCCACGATGGCGGCGTCGGAAATCGAATGCAGCCGCGTCACCGCGAACTGGTCTTCGATTGCCATCAGCAGCAGCCATTCAATATCGGTGGTGATGCTCACGCCCTCGCTGACCTTTTGCGGCTCAAGCACGTCGAGATCGCCGACCTGCATCATGTGCAGGCCGTCTTCGCGCACCGAGACGACATAGATAGACGTGGCCGTCGAGCCACCGCCGCCCGCAGCTTCCGTGAACGGCAGGAAGTCATCGCCCAGCGACTTGGGATATCCGAAGAGCAGGGGCAGGTCGTTGTAGGTCATGACTGTCCGGCCGAAACTGTCCGGCTTGTGCATGACGAAGCCGGAAACAGTCGTGGTGCGGGCCGCCGCAATGAACCGGCGGCGAAGCGCGCGATTGATCCAGATATGCGTGGGATCGGCCGTATTCTCGATAGCCCGGTCCAGATTGGCGAGGCTCAGGGGATCGCCACCCGAGGAACCGCCGTTTTGGATGGCCTGGCTGGACCCAATGGGAATCCGCGCCTGCAGGCCGTCGAACTGCCGCCCTTCGGTGTTGGAGTCGCCGGAAATCAGGTTGGTGGTAATGGTCCGCGCCAGCGCCTTTGTCTTCATGGTGAGTTGGCGGGAAAAGGCGCGCTCGCCGTACATCTTGATTTGTGCACGGTCGATTTTGATTTGACCGCCGACAATTTTCACGGCCTCGACCTGCGGCGTGAGCACGCCCTGATTGGCGGTAAAGTCTTCATTCACGCCACGAAACGCGACGGTCGGCAGGGCCGCTTCACGCGTGAACTGATAGGCAGAGCCGCCCATTCCGTCAAAGCGCATCGAATCCAGCACATCGGAGGTGCGCCGGAATTGCTCGATAACGATTGCCTTTTCGGTAAGGCCACCGTTTTCGGCGTCCTTTTGGGCTTCTTGAAGTGAAGTCGCTGCCATAGCTCAAAATCCCAATCGTTAGCCGGTCTTGACGCCAGCCAGCTTCGCCATCTTGGCGTTCGCAATCGCCATCTTTTCGTCGAGGGTCATTTCCGATAGCGGCTTGGCGCCGGTAGCTTCACCGCCGCTGCGCACGACGGTCGGGCCGGAAAGTTTCTGCATGATGTTTTCGAAGAGCTTCACGCCGTCCGCCAGGATCAGCAGATCCTTTGCCGTCGCGGCTTGGTCCTTGTCAGGCAACTGAGCATCGAGCCAGTCGGAGACGGCCTTGACGCGCTCGGGGCCCTTTTCGCCCAGCTTCGCCATTTCCGCAGTCTTCCATTCGCGGTCGCTGACGAAGTTGTCGATGCTGACCTTGCCGTCGATGGCGAGGAGTTCGGAGAAGGCGGATTGCGTCACGCCGTGCCGGTGCGCCCATTCCATCAGCGGCTTGACCCGCGGATCGTCCGCCTTGAAGGCGAATTCGATNNGGCACCTGTGCGGCGCGCGAATCCGCGGCGGCCTTGAAGGAGGCAAGCTCGCTGTGGGAGGCCGCGAGTTCAGGGACTTTCACCGTGCCGGCTTTCTCGTCCCAGAAGGCATCGGCCAGCCCTTCGGGGCGCGCAGGTGCACCGCCACCGCCACCGGCGGGATTATCCGCAGGCGGGTTGTCGCCGCTGCCGTTACCCTTGGGGTCCGGAGTGTTCGCCGGGGTCGGATCGCTCGGTGCTGCCGGATCGGGCATGGGTCGTGCTGCCTTGTGCGAGTTGCTCTAAACGCAGCACAAGATTGCGCACCCCGGCATTGGACCGCAACGCACTCTCGGACGCCCCTTCATTTTCGCTCGCCAGCAGGTATCTTTCCGCCAGCAGGGCGAGGAATTCCTGCCCGTCGTAGGTGGAAAAAAGCCTTTCGCAACAATCCTTTAGCCGTTCATCCCAATTCTGAATGTCGCGTGTACCGTGACGGTCCCGGCGCCCATGAATGCGGTCCCAACGTGATTCCCGTTTGCTCATGCCGCTTGCTGTGCTCCCATTGCACCCGGCGCCTGCCCGACAAGACCCAGAACCGTTTGCAGCGTCACCAGGGCTGTAGCCTGATCCATGTTTTCGAGCTTCACCAGATCATCGCCCAAGGCATCCTGGATGGCCTTCACGGTGCCCGGCATGTTGACGACGACACGCGCAACTTCGGGCCCGAAGAATTGCGTGATGATTTCCATCAACCGGGTTGCGAGCAGCACGTCTTCCTGCCTCTGGGCACGGCGCACTGGATTGACCGGGACCATCTGCACAATCTCGCCGCTCTTCAGCCTGATTTCGCTGGCCTTGCCCCGGTTAATCTGAATGCGGTGGAATCGCAGCCAGACTTCGGCAGCAATCTCGGAGAACATGGGGGCGGCAGGCACTCCCAGGCGCTTTTGGATTCGCTGCGCCTCATCGAGCCATTGGCCGAGTGTCGGCGGCGTTTTGCCCCGCTGGACCGGCTGGTCAAGGAAATGGTGCCGCCGGATGGTGTGCTCGAAATCTTCCTTGGTGAAATACCCCAGGTCCAGCCGGGCGCCCGATATCAGCGGCTTGATGTCTTCGGCGCTGCCGGGCCGTGCCGGCACCCAATCGCCGGCCTCGACGCCTTCATGCGGGTTAATCACACCGTCGTCAGGGTATGTGGTCGGCGGATTAATGGTGCGGCCGATCCCGTCGATAATGTTATAGTTCACGTCATCGAGCGAGCGCAGGTCAGCCATCGCGTTGTAACCAGGCCCGGTGCCCCAGGGCGATACGGTATTCGGATCCCAGCGGCCGACGATCAGCGGCATGGAGCCGGCCCCCTTCAGCACTTGGGGCCGCACGATAAAGCCGTCGATCATGTTGACCCATTGCCAGACCTCACTGGTGATATCATCCCAGATGCGCCAACCGCCCTGCACGATTTCGACCGTATCAAGGCGCTTGTCCTTCATCTTCATTTGCATGTCGGAAGGCAGTTCGCGCGCAATCCCCGGAAAGAGCGCCTGAATGTCTTTCCAGTAGACCTTGCGCTTCCAGAACCGGTCATCGATTCCGCCGTATGGCCCGACCTGAATAAGCAGTTGCCAGAGCGGGACGTGCTGGACATTGGCCGGCAGCGACGGCGCGATGTCCTGAATGTAGATGGCGCCCGTGGAAACCCCGATGTCCTTATAGGCATTCGGCACGACGGTGTAGAAGTTCGAACGGCTGATATCCTGAAAGACGGCTTCCTTCAGCTTTTTGGCTTGGTCCTTGATGCTGCCCCTTTCGCCATCGGGCACTTCGGAGCCGGGCTCCAGGTCGATCCATTCGATGTCCTGGGGCGTGAAGGCGGTCAGCAGGTCAGACGCGAAATCCCCGTTGACCTCTATGCCCATCGACGTGAAGAGATCGACACGGCCTTGCTCGTCGATAAAGCGGGTGGAACCCGGACGCACGTTGCGGGGCTGGACGAAGGCCATCACGTCGTCAATCCAGCACTGGACCTTGTTCCAATGCTTTTGGCAGGCGGCGATGCGCTCCTTCGCGTCCTTGGTCAATTCCTTGTACTGCGGATTTTCCGGCATGGTACGTCAGCCTTGGACGCGCGCCAGGTTAGGGAGCACTCCCAGGCGGCGTGCACGATTGCTACGGAGCCGCAGGGAGCCCGGCTGCGGGCCGGGGTTACCCGTCGCGCGCAGGCCGAATTGCCGTGACAGGAACGCAGTGCGGTCAAACGCTAGTTCCTGATTGGCAAGCTGACGCTCCTGGCGTGCGAGGCGTTGCGCAAGCAGGCGCCGGCGGCGTTCTTCGGGATCTTCATCCGGCGTAATCGACATCGCTCAGTCCTCGAATGATGGTTTGGCGCCCATGGCAACAAGGTCGCTGTAAAGGCCACCCGGCGTCAACGCACCCGAGCGAACCCCCAGCAGGCGGATGATGGCGGGCACGCAATAGTGTCCGGGACGCCAGATTGTATGACGGGGCCGCTCATCGCCGGCGGCCGTGACAGTCAGCATATCCGCGTGTTTGCGGTGGACATCGAGCAGGGCGAGGAAGGAGTCGTCATTGTGCAGCAGCTTGATTCTGGTGCCGTTCGTGTCCGGCGCGTAGAGCACCCACATATTGCAGCGGGCCGAATAGCCGAGCGCGGAGACATGGAAATAGGGGCCGCGGGCGAAGAGCCTTTGAAACCAGTACCGCCGTTTCTGGTGCTTCCAGAAGGCGATATGCCAGCGGTAAATGGTCATCGGCAGCTCGTGCCGGCGGTCGTTGATAACGATCATGCCGCCCTGCCCCGCCGCCCGCGCACGTAGCGCCGTTTGACGTTCACCTTCTTGGGGCCGCTATCGGGCCGCTTGAGCATGGTGCGGGATTCACCGCCGCCCAGCACCGCATAGCAGCCCGCTTCGGCAATGTGGCTGTAGTGGTTTTTGTTGACGCTGGTTGCGTACTGCGCCGCCCCGCTCACCTTCAGCCGCTTGTAGTGGTAGCCGCCGCGCATGGCCGCCTTGAAGGTACGGCAGACAGGCGAGATCGCTACGCCGTCCGTGCGCGAAAGCGCGCTGGTCATGGCGTTGTGCAGGAGCTTGGGGTCGTTCCGGTTGCCGCCATCGGCCTTGAGGACAACCATGCCCTCACTGCGGAAAATGTCATAGCAGGTCTGGCTTGTTTCCTGCCCCGGATGGTCCCCGGCCGGATCGCCATAGAACGTGAATTGATATCCGGGGAAGCGCGTGTCGCACTCGCGGCGCACAATGGGGGCGAAGGTCACCGCCTCCATTTCGCGCGCTACCAATTCCCGCAGGAAGCGCCAGTTGCCCCGCACGCACTGGCAGAACATGGCCGCAGGCGTCCGCCCGAAATCGAGCCCCACAACAATAGGAACGCCGGGTATGGGCTCCAACACTTCGCGAGCCACATGGCGGCTTTCATCAAAGGTTTCATCGAAGACGGCCATGCCATCGTAGATCACCGAAATCTTGTTCAGCACACGAGCGTCGATCCACTGTTTCGACTTGCCCTTGATGAGATTCATATAGAAGGACTCGCCGTGACTATGGTCCTGCCATAGAAGGTTCTCCGCAGGACCGGCAGGGTGGTCGCCCGGATTGGCATTGTCCTTGTAGCCGACGACATGGCCGCGCTCATTCTTGATTTCGACGAGGCCCGGCGGCTGCAAGAAGAATTTCCATCCGTCCGGCTTGTTGAACTCCCGCGCTTCTTCGGCGGTCATCCATTCGGGAATCTCGATATCGCCGCGCATCAGCGGCACCCAATGGTCATCGGGCGGAGCGTTCATATCCGCGATGACGCCGGTCCATTTCGAACCGCCATCCTTCTTGGCTGGGTAGCGGCGCGTCCGGCTCATGGCCTCGTCGAAGATGTTCTTCTGCGCGAATTCGAGTTCGTTGAACCAGACGCCCGTCAGTTCGAGCGAGCGCAGCTTGCGGATGTCCTCAAGCCCGTCGAGCGACATGAAGAGCATCTGCAGGCGGATGTCGCCGACTTCCACTTCATGCCGATAGGGCCTCTCCCAGTAGAAGCGGCCGTAGAGGTCTTCGGGAAACCAGTCGAGCCAGGTGGCGACCGTCGTCGATTTCAGTTCGGGGAAGGAGTTGCGCGTCGCCAGCCAGCGCGAGCGGCGCAGCCCGTCGGAACCGGGGCGCTGTTGCGCGGCGTGGCGCCAGATGCGCATACAAGAGCCAGTAGATGTGCCAGAATTCACCGGTCCTTGAATGATGGCGACCTGCGAATCGTCAAAAAGATAATCGTGCAATACCTGCCCATTGGGCCGGTAAATCTTGCGCCCGTATTCATCTACGGGGATTTCCGGAACGGTGTGCTCTGCCGTCTGCATGGGTACGGAGTGTCACGCGAGACGGGACTATCCGCAAGCCCACAAAAAAGCCCCGGAGCAAGGCCGGGGCGAGTACTCTAACAGACGGGGAAAACAGGATCAGGTGCGACGCTTCAGTGCATGAAGGAAAAGCGCCGCCGCAGCACCCAACAGCAACCCAAGATTCAACAGTTCCACAAAGTGCTCAGCGATCATGGTTCGGCCTTTCTATTTTGATAGGCGGGTCACTGTAGCGCCATTCCCGGTCAACCGCAAGGATGTACGTGATTGCCCATACTACAACCAGCGCAAACAGTATCCATTCGATCAGCCGGAAAACGGCCCGTGTCTGACGCCGCTCATCTCTGGCGAGAAGATCGTCGAACCAATCCAGCAGCAGGTAGACCAGCGCAAGCAGGCCAAAGGCCGCAAGCATGACGATAACAATGACGCCAATGTCATTAAAATCCATGGTGACGACTCCGGTTGAAGGTGGGCAGTTTTTCGGCTTGCCCTGGCCTATGGCTCTGACGTTGCCAATCCGGCGGGCCTCTCTCCCGCTCGGGGCCGTTATTTCAGGCCCATGCTTGTGGCGTGCGGACCGGGCGCTACACCGACTCTAGGGCTCCTGAACCACCTTTCGGTGCCTGGCCCCACGGGTACCGCGCGTGTCTGCTTTCCACGCCGCCGCACGCCCCCGCCGAGGCGGGAACTCGATTGATCTTGGCGGCGCGGCAGGCTGCTAACCCGCATTCTCCTGCCCTGCGGCGAGCCACTGCCGCATCAAGAGGACTCCGGACTTCAGGTTCTACCCGGGACGGCTGCCTTCACTGAAGATCGTAGGAGCCCATGCGCCCGAGGGCACCGCGCCATAAGCTCAAAAATACGTCAGGACCGCCGCGCCCGCGCCGTGCGTGCACAGATGGTCAGTGTGATCGGGCCCGGCGCCCGTGAAGCTGATCCCTTCAAGGCACGTATACCGGTATTCCGTGTTCAGCCGGAACCGGCCGCTATCGACCAGCTTGAGTGTCAACCCGCCGCGCAGCTTCCATGCCCAGCCCAGATCGGCGCTGTTGAAGTTATCGGCTTCCGCATTCGGGAAGGCATCGCGGCCGTCAGGGTCCAGCCCGGCATAGCCCATGCCGATGCAGACCCCCCCGTAAGGGTCAATCGTCAGCGCCGTGCCCAGCGTATAAACAGCGCACGGCGTAATCGTCAGAATGCCCGCCGTCGCACCGGCGCCGAAGGGATCGAAGTTGCCGTCCCCACCATAGCGGCCGTATTCGCCCAGCAGTTCGAGCGCAAGGCCGCTGGGCCACGCATAGCCGAACGCGCCGGTGGCGGACCATTGATTGTGGAAATCGTCGTCGGTCCAATTGGTTTCGACATCGCCCAGGCGCGACCACCCGGCGCCGACGCTGGCATAAGCGCCCGATTTCTCGGCCGAATGCACCGGCTGCGTGCCGGCGATAATAAGCCCGGCGGCCAGAAGTGCCAGCCCGGTACCCCACGCGGCCAGCCAGAGCGGGATATGACGCTTAAGGTTCATTTCACAGATCCTTGTGTTCGAGAGGGACGAAGGTCCGCCGCCTGGCCTGCATGGTGCAAGAGATCGGCTAAGGTTGAGCCACTAGGCGTCAGACGACGGACCAACTTGTAGCGGGGACCGGATTTGAACCGGCGACCTTCGGGTTATGGGCCCGACGAGCTGACCGGACTGCTCTACCCCGCACACAAACCAGCCGCGCCGCTTAGGACGCCGGGGCATTCCCCTCCGGCTGATTGTCGTTTGCGGGCGCCGGATCGGCGGCTGCCTGCGCGGGAGCTTCCGCTTCCCGCACCTTGAAAGTGGCACCCGCAGGGAGATAGCTGCTGAAGTGCTCGCCGGGCTTGACGCCCGCGGTATGGAGCGTTTCACCGTCCGCATTGACAGTATCGACGCTCCCAGGCGTATCGCCCAGATTCTCGATTTTCCACTTCGTGGTCATCTTCGCTCCTTTCGTCTGTTTGGGGAAAGTCCCTTTAAACGTGACCTCCATAGCGCAGCTCAGCGGCGGGCGCAAGAAAAAAGTCACGCTGGACGTTACCTTTTCCATACGGCATATTAGGGGCCCAATCGGAAAGGAGAACCGGCCATGGACGAAGGCTGCACATGCTCAGCACCGAACGCCCGCCCGCCTTGCGGATGGTGCGAGAACGGCGGCGACGAGGCCGACTTGGATGCTCAAGGAACGATGGCACTCGAAGTCTTGCGCGCGCTCTATCCGCCCAAGGCCATCGCCAGGATCACCGGCAAGCAGCGCAAGATGCTGAATGCCGCACTGCAAATCGCCGCCGAGGAGGGATGCGATACCACGAACGCCACCGCAGACCGGGACAGCCGCGGCCATTTCCGCGTCCACATCATCAGCCCAAACGGCCAGCCGATCACCCTGACCGTCGCCTGCACACCAAAGGACGACGGCAACGAGAGCAGGGCCGTGCGGCGGCGCCTGCGAAAAACCCTCGACCGCATCAGACAGGAGGATTCGGCACCATGATTAACCCGGCCCAATTCCGGCAGCGGATTATCGCACCCGCCCTGCACCGCATCGGGCTCCACAGCCAGGCCGCAGAGAACCTGCTAATGGGAACGGCCCTCGTGGAAAGCGGCTTGACCTACCTGCGCCAGATCGGCGGCGGCCCGGCCCGCGGCTTCTTCCAGATCGAACCTGCTACCCATACGGATATCTGGATCAACTTCCTGAGCGACCGCCGCCGCCGCGGCCTCGCACTCGACGTCGTGGTCCTGACCATTGCAAATAACGAACTGATCTTACCACCCCACGACGAGCTTGAGCACAATCTCCAATACGCCGCAGCCATCGCCCGCCTCGTCTATTACCGCCGCCCGGAGCCCCTGCCCCAAGCCGACGACATCCACGACCTCGCCGCATACTGGAAACGCCACTACAACACCCCGGCCGGAAAGGGGAACCCGGACGATTTCGTCAGGCTGTACCATCAGTACGCCGGCGCTCGCAGTGAAGGGATGGAAACCATAGCGGCGAAGCGGTCGCCGAAATTGAAGGAGGTAAAATGAACATCCGCCCGATATTCGCTTGGTACGATCTCTGGATAGGCGCTTTCTGGGATCGCAAGAAACGCAAGCTCTACGTGCTGCCGCTGCCGTGCATCGGTGTTGTTATTTCATTCGCGGCGAAGCGCAGCCCGAAAGTGAGGAAGGTATGAGCAACTGCCTTTTGAATATCAGCCTTGGGAACTGGCATTTCCAGTTATTGCGGGATCGGCCATTCATCAGCGTTGCGCCGAACCGGCATGTCTCGCACCCGTGGCATCGGCTCATTGTACATCCGGCCATCTGGACGCCCCATGCGCAAGGCTGACGCAGAGGTGTGGGGCCGGGCCGGGAACATCGCCTTCATGGCTATGGGGAAAGCCGCGCGCCCAAGCAACCAGCGCCGCCACGATTATGATGTGGCCACAGAAGACCCGCTCGCGTGGTGGTGCCTCACAGAACTGATAGCGGAATTGGCATTTTCGCAGCGGAGGAAGAGATGAGCGAGGAAAAAACAGAGGCCGAACTTGCCGCAGAGACTTGCATGTGTGGCGACCCGATGGAGGGACACAGCACCCTCTCCGGCCATACGCCAGTATCAATGGCTGACTATTACGGGCAGGCGGAAGCCCGCCAGCTTCGAGAAGCGCTGTACCGGGCGGAAGAGAAGCAAGCGGCCATGACGGCCCGCACGACCCGGATGG
>JABAOG010006174.1_pt2 | contig 33112 bp, 31 predicted proteins | sample 7062131 | NCBI WGS metagenome assembly JABAOG01 (sample SAMN14538629, study PRJNA623070) | marine sediment metagenome | biome: marine biome [ENVO:00000428]; feature: marine pelagic biome [ENVO:01000023]; material: deep marine sediment [ENVO:00002113] | place: India: Arabian Sea | collected... | reverse complement strand
ATCTTCGAGCCCTTCTTCACCACCAAGGGCGAAGGCGAGGGCACCGGCCTCGGCCTCTCGATCGTGCGCAACATCGTGCGGCAGCACGGCGGCGCCATCGAGGTGAAGAGCGAGCTCGGGCAGGGCACCACCTTCACGATCGTCCTCCCCTCCGCCGACTGACCCCCACTCGTCGCCCCCGCCATCCGCGTTCAGCCCTCGCCTCTCACAGAGTCACGGAGCCACAGAGGACACAGAGAAGAGATGATTTTCGAGCGCGGCGTGCTCGGCTTGGGTGGCTGGACGTGCCAGCGCGGCGCGGTCGCACACCGTGACGCGACCAAGCCAGCCCTTTCCCTTCACCTCTGTGACCCTCTGTGGCTCCGTGACTCTGTGCGAGGCAAAGGGCACCGTGGGCTCGGCGAGCGAGGCGAGGTGGACGGGGAAGCGGGGCGCGGGGTCAGCGGCCGATGGTGATCATCAGCGCGTCGCCGTTGGCTTCCACGCGATAGGCCGGGTTGGCACCCGCGGCGAAGCGGACCTCGAGGACCGCGCGCTCGCCCTGGTTCAGGATCGACGCGCGGGCGACTCGCGGGTGGGTGGCGCCGATGCGGCGGGCGCCGTCGATGGCGTTGCTGCCCTCGAGGGTGACCTTGAAGCCGTTGTCCATCGGCTCACCACGCAGAGCGGTGGGGGGAACGCTCAAGCGGAGGCGGAACTCTCGGCCGCCGGCCACGTGCGCCTCACCGAAGGCGAGCGGCTCGTTCGAGTCGGTCGCGCTGGGCATGGACGGGAAGCTGGGCGCGTCGAGCTGACCGCCCTCCGGCTCCGCGGCCTCGGCCTCGGCGCTCGGGTCGTCGCCCGATTCCGGATCCATGGTCGGCTCCATGACCGGCTCGGGCATCACGGGCTCCGGCTCCGGCAGCGGCGCCTTCTCCAGGGTGAGGCTCGGCCCGTCCGCGAGCGCGTAGCTGGTCAGGGCGACGGCGCCGCCGACGAGACCGACGGCGAGCACGATGCGACCGACCCGGAGGCGACCCGCCGCACCGCCGGCGCGCGTCTTCGTGCGCTCGCCGGGGCGACCCTGGCGCCGCGGCGCGCGGGTCTGCCGCTGTCGCTGCTGCGGGCGGCGCTGGGTGCGCTTCTGGTCCGCCTTCTTGCGCAGGCCGCGGAGGGTGGTCCAGCAGCGGACACCGAAGGCACGAGTGCGGGCCGCGGCGATCTTCAGCCACGGGCCGGTCTTGGCCCAAGCGACTCGGAGCCAGGCCCGGACCTTCACCCAGAGCGGGAGCGCGCGACGGATCACCTTCTTGGCGGCCGCGCGGGGATCGCTGCGGAGCTCGGCGAGGAGCGGGTCGGCCTTCTTCGCTGCCTTCTCCTCCTCGGCCGCTGCCTCCATGGGCTCCTCGGCGTCGGCGAAGGAGGTCTCGGCCTCGTCGTCCACCGATGACGCGTCGCCCCCATCGGCCGACTGCGCCTCGACGCTCTCCTCGACCTCCTCGCCTTCGGGCGCCTCCAGGCCCACGCCGCTGCGGGCGTCGATCTCGCGGGGCTCGATGGCGCCGCTCGCCGCGGGCGCCGCCTTCATGGTGGCCGCGGGCTCGGCGACCGAGGGCTCTTCGTCGAGGGTGGCCGGCTGCGCGGGCGCCGCGGCTTCGGGCGTGGTCGAGCCGGCCGCGTCGAAGAGCACCGTGAGGGTCAGTCGGGGCGTCTCGCCGTCCATGCGGAGGTCGACCGCCTCGAGCACGCCGCGGCGACCGTCCGATTCCACGCCCTTGCCGATGGTCAGGAAGGGCAGCGGCTGCTCGACGATCATCGCCTGGCCGTCCTTGTGGAGGAGCTCCGTCTCCACCGCCGGGCCGACGCCGTCGAGGCGCAGGCTCACCCGCCGGTGCACCTCGACCGAGGGGTCGATGTCGTTGGCGATCGAGAGCGCGCCGATGGACTCGTGCCAGGCGTCGATGAGGCCCGCGATCCGCTCGGCGTCGGTCTGCTCGAGCTCGGTGAAGCGCAGCCCGAACTGGCCGTGGTTCGGCCCGCTGTCCTCGGCCCAGACCACCTCGGCGTCGGCAGCGACCGAGGCCCCGTCCTCCGGCGAGCGGAAGCGGCAGCGGAGCTTCGAGCCCACGTCGGGCAACACCGCCGAGCGCATGGCCAGCCCTCCCAGCCCGACGTCGATCGCGTCGGCGGGGAAGGACTCGTCGTGGCCCTCCGGGTAGAGATCGACGAGGACGTCGTCGAGGGGGACTCGGGTCGAATGCGGATCGCGTCGCTCGCTGGCTGCTTCCATGTCTTGCCTCTTCCGGCGCCGCTGGGGCGCCCCCTCCACGCATGGCGGATGAAGGGCCGATCGGTCCAATTTTCGGCAAAACAGTCCCCGTTTCGGGCTCGAAACACCGGAAAATGCCGGGAATCGCCCGATGCGCGACGCGGGTGTAACGAGTGAGCGGGCATACTGCTCGGCGTGTGGGTGGCGGTGGCTCGTGCTCGCGCTGACGCTCGGTGGCGTCGGTTGCCAGGGCGAGATCAGCGACCCGGCGAGCACCCGACCGACCGACCCCGATGGGCCGCCGCCCCTCGACTGCAGCGAGCTGCAGCCCGGCCGCTCGCCGATGCGCCGGCTGACCGTCGACGAGTACGACAACACCGTGCGCGACCTCCTCGGCGACGGGACCGCCCCGGCGGCGCGCCTCATCGACGACGAGCGCGGAGTCACGAGCGCCGACGCGCGACTGGTGACGACGCTCCTCGTCGAGCAGTACCTGGCGGCAGCGGAAGACGTGGCCGCTCGCGCCGTCGCCGACCTCCCCACTCTGCTCGAGTGCGACCGAGCGACCGTCGGAGACGACGAGTGCGCCCGGCGCTTCATCGAGCGCGTGGGCACCCGCGCCTATCGCCGTCCGATCGCCGAGGACGAGGCCACCGCCCTCTACGACCTCTACGCCATCGTGAAGAGCGAGATGACCTTCGCCGAGGGGATCCAGGCGGTGGTCGAAGCGATCCTCCAAGCCCCGGCCTTCCTCTACCGACCGGAGATCGTCCCGATGGACGGCGAGCCGATCGTGCGCCTCGACGGCTACCAGATCGCGACGCGTCTCTCCTATTTCCTCTGGGCCACGACGCCGGACGAATTCCTGCTCGAGGCCGCGGCGAACGGCGAGCTCGACGACGACGACGCCGTGGCTGCCCACGCCCGGCGGCTTCTGGACGATCCGCGGGCCGAGGGCGCGATCCAGCGCTTCTTCCATCGCTACCTCGAGCTCGATCAGCTCGAGGGGCTCAGCAAGGACCCCGCCGCCTTCCCGGACTTCCAGCCGGCGATCGCCGAGCTGATGCGGCAGGAGACCGAGGCCTTCATCCACGCGGTCCTCGTCGACCCCGACGGCGACCGGAGCTGGACGACGCTGATGAGCGCCGACTGGTCGATGATGAACGCCGAGCTCGCCGCCTACTACGGCGTCGAGGGGCCGAGCGGCGAGGCCTTCGAGCGAGTGGCCCTCGACCCGGCCCATCACTCGGGTCTGCTCACCCAGGGGAGCTTGATGGCGACCCGCGCCCGGAGCTACGAGAGCTCGCCGGTGCACCGCGGGATGTTCGTCCGGGGCAACCTGCTCTGCGGCATCGTGCCGGACGTGCCCGAGAACCTCGAGGTCGATCCGCCCGATCCGGATCCGAGCCTGACCACCCGGGAGCGCTTGGCCGAGCACCGCGAGGACCCGGCCTGCGGCGCCTGCCACCGGTCGGGCCACGGACCACGGGGACGGCTGCTCCATCGAGCATCTGCTCACCGAGTTCCAGGGCTCCGACTTCGACATCCGCGAGCGATCCCGCGCCGGGTGATCTTCTTCTTCACCTCCTGCGGCCCGGTCCCGGAGACCTGGTGGCCCAGCGGCGGCGAGACCGACTTCACCTTGCCGATGGCGCTCCAGCCGCTCGAGCCCTTCCGCGACCGGCTCCTGATCCCCGACGGCGTGCAGATGACCACGGCCATCGAGCGCTCCGGAGGCCGCAACGGCCACGACATCGGGACCGGTCACGCGATGGTCTGCCGGCCGCTCGCGCAGGGCCCGAGCGGCTTCGGCGAGTTCGGCCACCTCTGGGACGGCTCCGCCGGGGGCATCTCCATCGACCAACACATCGCCAACGCGGTCGGCGGTGACACGCGCTTCGCCAGCCTCGAATACGGCGTGAAGGCCGAAGGCATCCGCCAAGCGGTGCCGAGCCGCATCTCCTACCGAGCCGCCTTCGAGCCGGTCATCCCCATGCACCGGCCCGGGGCCGCCTTCGACCGGGTCTTCGGTCCGCTCACCGGCGACGCCGCCGCTCAGGCGCGGCGCGCGCGACGGCGCGAGCTCGTGCTCGGCGCGGTCCAGGGCGAGCTCGGCCGGCTGCGCCCGCGGCTGGGCACCGACGACCGGCGGCGAGTGGACGCCCACATGGCAGCGATCGAGGACATCACCGGCCGCCTCGACGGTCTCGACGGCGCGGTCTGCAACGTCCCCGAGCGCGGCGACAGCACCAACGTGCCCGAGTGGGGCCGGCTGCACATGGACATGATGGCCCGTGCGCTGGCCTGTGACCTGACCCGCGTGGCGTCGCTGCAGTGGGTCAACGGCCAGAGCTACCTGCGCCACGAGTGGCTCGGCCAGAGCGACAGCCACCACTCGCTCTCGCACCGCGGCGACTCGGACGCGGACGCCCGCGCGCAGGTCTCCCAGATCGACCGCTGGTACGGCGAGCAGCTCGCCTACCTACTGGGGGCGCTGGACGCCGTCGAGGCCGGGGACGGGTCCACCCTCCTCGACCACACGACGGTGGTGTGGGTCAACGAGCAGATGAAGGGCATCGGGAACGTCCACCGCTTCAGCCGCATGCCCTACATCATCGCCGGCGGCGGCGGCGGCTACTGGCGGAGCGGCCGCTACGTGGACACCGCCGGCCGCTCCCACAGCGACATGTTCGTCAACGTGATGCACGCGATGGGGATGGAAGAGACGAGCTTCGGCGACCCCGAGTTCTGCACCGGCCCGATCGACTCGCTGACCTGAGGGAAGGACCCGTGGGTCGCCGTCGTACACCGCCCCGATGAACGCCGCCGACTCCCAAGCCTGCGCCCGATGCGGGCGCGTGGTCCCCATGAGCGCCCTGGTCTACGACGGACAGGCGCGCTTGATCTGCACCAGCTGCGAGGGCGACGCGGAGCTCGACGCGCTCAGCCGGAGCAACGTCACGCGCACCATCGTGTCGCCGCCGGTGCTGGCCCTCTTCGGGACGATCATGTTCTGCGTGCCGCTGCTGAGCCTCTTCGTCCCCTTCGTCCTCGGGCTGATCTCCCTCGGCGCTTCCGTGCAGGCGATCCGCATGGGCGCCGACATCTCCAACCCGGGGGTCACGGCGAACAACCAGCCGCTGCTCTTCATCAGCGGCATCCTCGCCGGGCTCTGGGCGCTGGCGATCGTGGGCATCCAGCTCCTGAGCTGGATCGGCCTGTCGCTCATGAGCGGCGGCGGCTACGGCGGCTACTGACGGGCCTCCCGCGCTTCCCCCTTGGCGGGGGCTCGACATTCGGCTAAACGTGTTCACTGAACATGTTCAGCGAAGGCAGCCGTGCCGAACAGAAGCGGGCGACCCGCCGGGCCATCCTGGCGGCCGCGCGGGAAGAGTTCGAAGCGCAGGGCTTCGACGGCGCGAGCATGCGGACCATCGCCGGCCGCGCCGGAGTCGCCGCCGGCACCATCGTGCATCACTTCGGCAGCAAGGCCGAGCTGCTCCACGCCGCCTTCTTCGAGGACCTCGACTCGGTGCTGCAGGAGGCGCTCGCCGAGCCCGGCCCGGGACCACTCTCGGCTCAGCTGGGTCGGCTCACCGGTGCCGTCTTCGCGTACTATCTCGAGCGCCGGGCGCTCTCGCGGACTCAGCTGAAGGAGTCGCTCTTCGCGGCTCCGCCCTGGGACGAAGCCTTCGGCGGCCAGGTCGAGCAGACCCACGAGACGGTCGCGCGCTGGGTGGCCGCGGCCACCCAGCGAGGCGAGCTGCGGGACGAGGCCGACGGCCCGCTGATCGCGGTCAGCTACCTCTCCTTCTTCTACTTCGCGCTCCTCGGTTGGGCGCGCGGCACGGTCGAGAGCCCCGCCCTCTTGGTGGGGTCCCTCGTCGAGCATCAACTGGCGCCCTGGCGCACGGAGGCCGAGCGATGAAGTCGTTGTTTCAGTCGGACGAAGATCGGGAGTCCATGGTCGCCTGGTACGAGCGCTTCCGCGCCCAGCTGCCCGAGGCGCTGGAGAGCCGACGATTGCACACCTCCTTCGGTGACACCCGGCTGCTCGTCGGTGGGCCCACCGACGCCGAGCCCGTGGTGGTTCTCCACGGCGCGCTCGCGTCCTCCGCTCACGCGCTCCGAGAGCTCGCCCCTCTGCTCGAACGCTTTCGGGTGTACGCGCTCGACGTGATCGGCCAATCGGTCCGGAGCGCGGACGTTCAGCTGGACGTGGAGGACGACGATTATGGCCAGTGGCTCACCGAGGTGATGGACGGCCTCGAGCTGCCGCGCGCCCACCTGATCGGCGTGAGCTGGGGTGGCTTCGTCGCCCAGCAGCTCGCGATGGTGAGCCCGAGCCGGATCGACCGACTGGTCCTGCTCGTCCCCGCCGGGCTCGTACCGAGCCCCTTCTCGGCCTTCTTCAAGCTCGGCTGGCCGATGATGATGTACCGCGCCTTTCCCAGCGAAGCGCGCAAGCAGCGGCTCCTCGGGCGACTGCTGACCACCCCCGACGACCAGTGGGGCGACTTCCTGGCGGACGCCCTTCGAGCCTATCGGCTGGACATGCGCGTGCCACCGCTGACCACCCCCGAGCAGATGGCCACGCTCGAGGCGCCGACGTTGGTCATCGCGGCCGAGGGCGACCTGAGCTTCCCCGGAGCGAAGCTGCTGGAGCGTGCCGCGGAGGTCTTCCCCAACCTCGTCGGCACCGAGCTCCTCGCGGAGAGCCGCCACTGTCCTCCGACGACCGACGAGTTCCGCCGGTGGCTCGGCGAGCGCATCGCGGGCTTCCTCCGGACCGAGCTCGCGCAGGCCGTGTAGGTCGCGCCCGAGCGGCGGGTCGCACTCACCGACCCCGGGTCGGCTCGCTCGACGGCTCGGCGGCTCGGGCTCGGCCGTCGCCGAAGCGCTCTTCGTAGGCCAACTCCTCCGCATCCGCCTCGTCGTCTCGCCCGACGCTGCGGAGCAGCCGGATGCGCAGCGCTCGCGCCCGCTCCTCCAGCGGGGACGACACCCGCGTGACGCCGAAACGCGCGAGGAGTCGCAGGGCCGACTCGGGGGACGCCTCCCCCCGGAGCTGCGCGGCCGCGAACGCCGCCTGCACCCGCCGATGGTCGGCCAAGGATCGCGCGGCGGCTTCGTAGGCGCGGGCCGCGGCCTCGTTGCGACCGAGCCCGCGGAGGGCGTCGGCGCGAAGCAGGAGCCACGCCCCCTCGGTCGGGTGCGCATCGCACGCGCGCAGCACCGCCTCGAAGTCCCCCTCGGCGAGCCTGGCTCGGGCGCTCGTCAGCTCCGGGTCGGCGGGGCTTCGGTCCTCACCGGCCAGAGCCTCACGCGCCTCGGGGCCCGCGGCCTCCGCTCGGCCCTCGCTCTGCGTGCTGGCGGCGCGTCGTGCGTTCGCGCCGGCCGGTGGCGCGCGGCGCTCGGCCCGGCCCCCTTCGCCAGCGATGACACGCCACTCGCGCTCGCTCCGGTTCCGCCACTCGTCCATGCCGGCGAGCGCGCGCGACACCCAGAGGTCTCCGGCCCCCAGCCGCTGGACCTCGTCGCCGTCTGCGCCGCGCACGAGGACCGAGCCTTCGAAGACGCGCACGCCGATGGCGTCTCCCTCGCGCCGCACGGAGAACACGGTCCCGAGCACCGTCACCGAGAAGTCGTCCGCGCGGACCACGAAGCTACCCCTCGGCCGATGCACGACGTCGAAGAGGACGTCCCCCTCGTCGAGGCGGACCACGCGATCGCGCTCCTCTGCGACGACCTCGAACGCGCCGCCGGGTGAGCCGACGAGCACGTCGCCCGAGGCCAAGCGAAGCCGCCGGGACTCGGCGCTCGACCCACGCCGCCCGTCCCCGGCGGGCACTCCGCGCGAGGGTGCGCTCTCGCTCTCTCGGGCCCCGTCTCGCGCGTCGGTCGAGGTGGCTGCCCGATCCTCGTCGTTCCAGCCTCGCGTCGCGGTCCACGCCCCCCACCCGAGGGTGAGCACGGCGACCGCGGCGGCGGCTCCCGCGAGAAATCGCCCGCGCCGCGCTCGGCGCACCCGCGCTTCGATGCGGGCGCTCTCGATGGCTCTGCGCGCGAGCTCGGCGGCGTCGACCTTGCCGCCGATGGGCACCTTCCGAGCCTTCTCCAACGTCGCGTCGAGCAGCTCTTCCGGAGTCATGACCGACGCTCCATCAGCTCGGAGAGGTAGCTGTCGTGCGACAGGAGGCGGGCGAGCTCACGCCGAGCGTGGCGCAGGCGGCTGCGAATCGTCGCGGGGCGAGTGCCCTCGAGCTCGGCCGCTTCGATCGCGGTGAGCCCTTCGACGGCACAGAGAACGAAGGCGCGCCGACGGCGGTCCGGGAGGCGGTCGAGCGCGCGATGGAGCGCCCGAAGCGCCTGCCGGTTCATGGTGACGCTCTCTGGGTCCACCCGGTCGGGGATGGGTGGGGCGACCTCGAGGGTGCGGCGACGCTCCGCCTTTCGGAAGCGACGGGCGACCCGAATCACGATGCGATAGGCGTAGGTGTCGAAGGCCGAGCGACCATCGAACGCATCGAAGGCGAGGGCCACCGCGCTCAGCGCTTCTTGCAGCGCTTCCTCGTGGTCGTAGGCGGGCCCGAGCTCGCGGGCGACCCAGCGCTCCGCCTTCGGTACCAGCGCCCGCATGCGCGACTCCAGGTCGCTCGGGGCCTTGCCTCCTCGCAGGAGACGTAGCTGCGCCGAGAGCGGCACTAGTCGAACTCCCATTCGACGCTCAGGTCGTAGCCGACGAACCATCCGCCCGGCGCACGAGTGATGAGGGGCCCGAACTTGAGGAAGACGCCGCCATGGCGGTTGACCACCACCCCGAGCTCGAGAGGGAGATAGAAGCGGATGGAGCCCCAGCTCACGTCGATGTCGTCGTACTCGCCACTCTCTCTCGCGACGAGCAGCCCGACCTCACCGCTGATGCCCACGCGAAACCGGGTTCGGCTGTGCACGGAGGCAAAGGCGGACACCGATCCGTTCCACAGGCCGCGCGCGTGCAGGGTCACGAGGGCGCCGCCGACCTGGAAGCGGTCGGCGAGCCGGTGCCCGAGCGACAAGCGCAGGCCAGCGGTCGGAAACGCGAAGACGGAGGGATTGGTCCCACCCGGCCATCCGTGGAAGTCGTGGTCGGGTGAGAAGCCATTGACCCACCCCAGGCGAAGCGACCAGCCACTCGGAGCGAGCGGCGAGCGCCACCGAGACCGACTGCGCCGCTCGAGGCTCGCCATCTCCGCTCGCAGCGCCTCTTGGGAGCGAGTCAGTCGCTCGATGCGGCGCGCGTCCTCCTCACGCTGCTCCCGCAGCTCGTCGAGCTGTCGCTCTCGAATGCGCAGGACGCTGTCCTCGTAGGCGGCCATGCGCAGCCGGCGCTCCGAGAGCTCGGTGAGGAGGCCCACGGCAGCGAGCGCGTACACCCGGCTCCGCTCGGGGTCCGCCGCGTCGATCGGGATCGGGCTGGAGAGCGCTTGGCCCTCGTGCCCCTGGATGACCACGTGCACCACTGCCTCGGCGGCTTCGAACCAGAGCAACGCGTCTCGGGCTCGGAGCTCGCTCTGGAGCCGTTCGAGCGCGAGCATCCCCGGGGGCTCATCCCGCAGCTGCACCTGCCAGCCGGGCAGTTGGGTGCGAAGCATCCCGAGGAGGCCGGTGGCGTTCGTGCGATCGCTCGTGAGCACGATGAGCCGAGGCGACTGCGAGTCGGGATCGCTCGAGTCCACGGCGCCCGGAACGGACTCCGCCGGAGCGGACTCCGCACTCGCCGCCGAGCGTGAAGGCTGCGCGGGCGGAGTGCCGAGGTGGGCACCGCTCTCGACCGTCTGAGCTGCCGACGTGCTCGCGAGGAGGCAGCCGACGACGACGACGGCGACCGATCCGGTGGCTGCGCGTCTCATGCATCTCTCCATGCCAGCATTGGCTTCCGCCGCCAACCCAGCTCGCGGCCAGCACTCAGAGCGGCGTACCCGAGACCGCGGGCGGTCCGTCGTTCTCCGGTGTCGCGGGTGCCGTCGGATAGGGCGGGCAGTGGTAGTCGGCGCTCAGCTCGAGCGTCGCATGGACCACGCGGCCATCGAGCGAGAAGTCGAACTCCAAGGCCACGTTCTCGACGCGGCTCTCCCAGCGCTCGTCGGGCTGGGAGGCGTCATGGCGGCTCAAGGAGACCACGGTGTAGTGGCCATCGATCGTGAGACCGACCTGCCCACCCACCGCGGCCATGTTCGCGATCTGTCCGGCCTCGAGCACCAGGTGATGACCCGCATGGTCGAAGGGCAGACTGTCATTCCGTCGTTCGAATGGGCTCGGGGTCGCGAAGAGCAAGTCCTCCAGCACCACCGGCGCCACACCGTCGTCCAAGGTGAGCCGAAGTGGCGCGACGCGAATCGACCCGTCATCCACGATCGGCTGTTCGGTGGGTGCGTTGGTGTTCAGCACGCATCCGCTGCACACCAGAATCATCCACAGGGCTCTCCTCATCATCACCTCCGCAGGCTTAGTGGAGGCCGGCGATGCGAACGTGCCATTTTTCTTTCGCGAGGACTCGGCGGGAGCCATTCGCGGCGCCTCACTCCAGCGGGCGCCAACCGATCATCGTCAGCGAGGGCACCTCGACGCCGGGGTCGCTGACGATCGCGTCGCCCATCACCGTGGCGGTGCCGAAGGGCTCGAAGTCGGCCTCGAGGATCGCGGTGCCGTCGGGGCGGACGGTGCCGAGGCCGCCGAGGACGAGCAGCTCGACCGCCGTGCCGTCGGACAGCCCGGTGTCGTTCGGGAGGCGCAGGCCGATGGGCTCGCCGCTCACGATCTCCGGGGCGAAGGCATAGAGACCGAGCAGCTCCTCGTCCTCGGCGAGGAAGCAGGGACGCCGCTCCTCGATGCTCACGAAGGCCCCCTGCAGGTCCTCGTACTCGCCGTCGAAGAGCCGCCCCGGCACCACGTCGGTGAGCACCACGCCCCCCTCGAAGGTCACGTCCCGCGGCGTCGTCTCGTCGCCGAGGGGTGGCAACTCCGTCGGCGGCGCGACCTCGCGGAGCACGGCCGGGTGCGGCAAGAGCTGCACCGAGTCCTCCGGCGCGAGGGGCACGTGGCAGTAGGTGGTCCCGTAGTCCGCCTCCCGGTGGAGCACGCGAACGGCCAGCTCGTCGACGCAGCGGACCTCCTCCTCGAAGACGTAGGCGTACCAACCCGCCTCGTCGGTCATGTCGAAACGGAGGGAGCCATCCTCGTTCCGCGGCGGAGCGGTGCAGACGAAGGGTCCGTCGTGCAGCCGCAAACAGTGCTGAACGGTCGCTCCGACGACACCCTCCCCCGCCACGTCGATGACCCGGCCACGGATGCCCGCGAGCCAGATGCCCTCGCAGGCCGGATCCGGCGTGCGGTCGAGCTCGTCGAGGATCGGAAAGTCCGGCGGAGGGTCGCCGCCGATCGCCTCGGTGTTGCCGCAAGCGAAGAGGAGCAGGACGGGAAGAGCGAAGCGAGCCATGACGGGCATACGACGCTAGCGGGTTTTCGTGACGGATCCCCACCGCGGGCCGGTTTTCCGAGGCATCGGCCCCGCTGAGGGGGTCCTGTGCAAACGAACGATTGCAGTATTTATTAACGCCCCCTATCGTGGTGAGGTGCAATTGTCACCCGCCCTGGTCCGGCCCGCCCAAAACGGGACGATGAGTCTGATCCGCGAGGCCGCAGGCCATGGACACAACGGTGAGCTCTTGCTCCGCTGCTGCGGGTCACGGCAGGGGCGGGTCTTCCTGCTCGGCAAGCAAGTGGCCTGGGCCTACGCGGACGGGTCGAGTCGGCATCTCGTGGACCGCCTCCTGGGACGCGAGGCCCTGTCTCGGCGGCAGCTCGCGCAGGTCGTGGCGCGCTGCCGCGAAGAGGAGCTCAACGTCGGCGAAGAGCTCGTCGGCGCCGGGCTGATCGAGCCCGCGGAGCTCCGCGAGGTCCTGCGGACCCACATCCGCCAAGAGCTGCGGACCATCGCCGGTTTCTCGGGGCTCGTGACCGCCCTCTTCATCCCCAACTCCCGAAGGTACGCCGGTCGCTTCCTCTTCGACCCCGACGAGGTGCTGCCTTCGCGCGAGGAGAGGGAAAGCGATCGCGGGACCCTCGACGCGCTGGAAGAGCTGGCTCGAGGCGCCCACGAGGAGCTCGACCAATGTGTCGCCGTCGGGCTCTTCGACGCGGTGTCGCAAAACTACGTGCTGTGGTTCTCGGAGGCCCTCGATCAATCCACCCGCGGGCGGATCACCCGACTCGCGGAACAGCGAACGGCGCCCAATCGTCAGCCGGCTGGCTACACCGAGAACCTCTCCTGGACCACTCAGGGCGAGGTGGCCTTCGAGCGCGTGTGCCCCGAGTCCGCCAAGCGCCTGCTCATCGTCGCTCGAGACCCGCAGGTCGGCCGGGTGCTCGCCCACGCTCGCCGGGTGGGCGCCGGCTACTTCGACTGATGCCCCCGCCCTACTCCGGGTGGGTGTCGCTCGGCCGGCTCAAGGGGACGGCGTCGTCGGTGAGCGAGGCCTCGATGGCCTGCGGCGGACCGGCGGCGGGGAGCACGATGACGAAGGCTGCCCCGCCGTCGATGCCGTCGTCGACGTCGATGGAGCCACCGTGGTCCCCGACGATGCGATGGACGATCGCCAGGCCGAGGCCGGTGCCCTTGGCCTTGGTGGTGAAGTAGGGCTCGAAGACCTTCAGCCGATCCGCCGGCGCGATGCCCGGCCCGTCGTCCTCGACGACGATCATCGCGCGCTCGTCGCCCTCCTCGCCCTCGATGGCCTCGAGCGTCACCCGTACGGTGCCGCCGCCCTCGCCGTGCCGGGCCTGCGCGGCGTCGAGGCCGTTCTGCACCAGGTTCAGCAGGACCTGCGTGAGCTGCTCCCGATCGGCGCGAACGGTCACCGGCTCGGTGGGCAGGATCACCTGGACCTCGCCCTCCCGCGCCGCGAGGCCCTCCACGTGGTGCACGATCTCCCGCAGGTCCACCGGGGCCGCCTTCGGCCGCGGCAGCCGCGCGAAGCGGCTGAACTCGGTGACCATGTCGTCGAGGCGGCGCACCTCCTCGAGGATGAGCTTGGCCGACGCGGGGAACTCCTCGTCGAAGCTCGGGTGCTTTCGCGCGTGCAGCTTCTGCATGGTCTCGATCTCCATCTGGATCGGCTGCAGCGGGTTCTTGATCTCGTGGGCGATCCGTCGCGCGACCTCTCGCCAGGCGGCGATGCGCTCGGCCCGGAGCAGCTTGCGGCGGGTGGAGGCGAGCTCCCGGGTCATCTCGTTGAAGGCCTCCATCGCCGAGCCGACCTCGTCGCGGCGGCGCACCCGCATCTGGCTCTCGAGGTCACCGCTCGCGACCCGGCGGGTCGCCTCCTCGAGCTCGGCCAGCGGCCTCGAGAGGGTCAGCGTGAACCCGAGGGCCAAGAGGATCGCCAACACCAGCGCCGCGATCGCCAGGTAGACGCTCCGTTGACGCAGGACCGCGATCTCCCGCTCGAGGGGCGCGTCGTCGATGGTCGCGTGGAGGGTCAACGCCGGCTCCCCCGAAGCGCCCGCGAAGGTGGTGATCTCGCTGGCGCCGCTCGGTACCTCGGCGGGAGGCGCCACCGCCAGCCGCACCGGACTGACGTCGCCGAGGAGCGCCGCCGCGTAGTCGTCGCCGAGCACCCGACCGGCCACCACCGCGACGGCAGCGCCGTCGCGAGCCACCACGCAGCCGGTCAAGAGCTCCCGCTGGTCGCGCACGCCGGCGCCATCGCGCACCCGCACCTCGTCGACGAAGGGGTCGTCGCCCGCGCGGGCGATCGCGTCCACCAGCTCCGCGCGCCCACCGACCTGGTCCGGGTAGTGACCGGAGCCGAGGATGCGACCCCGACCCGCGCCCGGCCGAGCGTCGAGCAGGAAGAGGGCGTCGAAGCGACGGCCGCGCATGAGCGGTGGCAGCACCCGGACCATCTCCTGCTCCGTCGCCGGCCCGTAGCGTCCGGTGGCGAGATCGAGGAGCAACCCGTCGATGACCGCGTCGTGGGCACACAGCGCGTCCACGGCGCGGCGGTCGGCGGCCACCTGTTCCGCCACCCGACGAGTGGCGCTCTCCACGCGGCTCGTGAGCTGCCGATGGTGCTCGTCGGCGTAGATCCGCTCGACGAGGCTCGAACGCACGAGCCACCCCAGCGCCCCGAGGGGCACCAACGTCGCCACGACGAACGAGATCAGCAGTCGCCAGCGGAGCTTCATCGAGACGGGCCGGAGGGTACGACAGTCACGGCGTCTCCGTCCGTTCGCGCGGAAGATGGGCGTCACCGAGGCGCAGGCGCCCGGCGCCGTCGAAGCGCACGCCGCGGACGTCCTGGTCGAGGTGGAGCTCCAGGCGCCGGCGACCGAGCACCGCGGCCTTCAGTGCCCGCGCCGCGCCGTGCTCCGCGGCCTCCTCGAGCGTGCCCGCCGCCGCGGCGGTCCACAGCCCGCGAGCGCGGCCCTCGTCGCCGGTGGCCGCGTGGGCGGCGGCGAGCAGGGCCGCCCGCGCCAGCGGATGCGCGATCGGTAGCGGCGGGGGCACCTCCGCGATGCGCAGGTGCCAGCGCCCACGGTGGATCGCGTCCGCCCAGCGCTCGGAGGGCACGGCCTCGATGCGCAGCCGCGCGCCGCGCTCGTCGACGATGGCCGCCAGCGCCCGGCCGAGCTCGGCGGCGAGCCGGTCGCCCTCGCGGATGAGGAGCACCAGCTCCCCCTCGAGCGCTCGGCGCGCGCGCCCCACCCGAGGGGTGGGCAAGGACCCAGCGATGGTGTCCGCCGGGCGGAGCCCCACTCGAGCGAGGCGGTCGCGGTCGAGGGCGCGGACGAGCGCCGGCCAACTCTCGCGCATGCGGTGCGGATTGGGCACCAGGAGCACCGGCGCGACCTCGGGGAAGGCGTGGGGGACCACCGGACGCTCGGGCCGGCGACCGTGGAGGCTGCCACCGGAGAAGGAGCCCTCCGCCTCGCCGAGGACGAGCGCGCGCAGGTCATCGTCGCGCTCCCGGGGCGGCAGGAAGCGCCAGTCGCGCACGTAGGGCGCCCCGCGGACGGCGCTCCGGAACTGGAAGAGCCGCAGCTGCCCCTGCACCAGCCGCGGTCGATAGGGGCCGCTGCCGGTGCCGACGGCGGCGCGGTAGGCCAGGGGCCGCAGCGCGAGCAGCGGGCGCAGATCCGCGCCCTCGGTCGCCGGCGTCAGCCGCAGCGTGTGCTCGTCGACCACCTCGATGGCCGGTCGACCACGCTCGGTCGCGACCGGTGCGAGCCACCAGCTCGCCGTACGGCGGGCGAAGCGGCGCAGGTGGATGGCCACGTCCCGCGCCCGGAGCGGCCGCCGGTCGTGGCGGCGCATCCCAGTCTTGAGCTTCAGCTCGAGGCGACCGTCCTCCAGGACGGTCGGCTCGCCGTCGAGCAACGCCCCCAGCGGATCGAAGACGGCGTCGGCGACGGTGGCTTCGAAGAGGCTCCCGACCTGCGCCGGGTCGGGCACACGGAGCGGCTCGGGAGCGATGACACGCAGCGTGCCGCCGTAGCCGGGCGGCAGCTCGGCCTGGCCGCGCGGCGTGGCCGTCAGGGCCAGCGCGAGGACCCCCAGGGCGAGCGCCGGGCGCCTCATCGCGGACCCCCGACGATCCACAGCGTGCTGCGGCCGCCTTCGTCGGCGATGGCGAAGAGGGTCGGCACCCCGTCGCCATCGAGGTCGCCCGCGCCGGCGACCATCACCCGGCCCGGGACCTCCTCCGACCACAGGCGGCGGAGTCCCCCATCGGCCTGCAGCCGGAGCAAGCCCAGCGTGTCGGCGTCGCTCCCCTCGGCCGCTCCGCTGACCAGGAGCTCGACCAGCCCGTCCGCGTCGATGTCACCGGCGCCGAGCGCCGCGCCGTGCCCCTGCAGACCGATCTCCCGGCCGTCGGTGGAGGCGATCAGCCGGCCGCGCGGATTCACCACGACCTCCACGTCGGCGACGCTGCCGTCGCTGCGCCGAACGAGGCCCCGCCACCGCGCGTAGAAGGAGCTCGGCGCGGTGCGCGGCGACGGGTGCCCCTCCCGGGGGAGGAGCGCCGAGGCGAAGTAGTCGCGACCATCGACCGGCTCGGCGCACGCATCGGGCCAGCGGTGGGCCAGCGGCGGACACTCGCGATCGGCGATGGCCTCCAGCCGCAGCGGCGCCCAGCGAAGCCGATGACCCGCGACCCGATCGCGCCACTGGACGGAGGCGGTCGACCCCTCCACCGCGAGGGTCGCGAAGGGGCGGCGCGCCCCCACTCCCGGCTCGGATCCCGGCGGCCGCTCCGCGCGGCCGACGAGCGAGACCTGCGCACGCCGACGGCCTTCGCTCAGCCGGAAGAGGGACACCGAGTCCCGGCCGACGAGGATGAGGAGCGGCGGCTCACCGGCCCGCGCCTCGATGGTGCCGACGGCGAGGTAGTCCCCGCCCGGAAGGCGGGCCGAGCTCACCTCCAGCGCGCTGTGGGAGGCCGAGGGGCGACGGTCGACGAAGGTCCGCAGCTCGGCGTCGAGGGGGACCCGCCAGCGGCGCGCCCGCGCCGGTCGGAAGAAGAAGGCGCGCCACCAGCTCACCTCCGCCTCCCGGGGAACGAGGGCGACGCGCAGCTCGCGATCGTCGGCGCTCAGATCGAGGAGCAGCTCGGCGCCCCCTTCGGTCGCGGCGCCGGCCCCCTCGAGGGCCTCGGCGGTGGCCTCCCGGAGCTCGTCCGCCAACGCCTGCGCGCGCGGGCTCCGCGGTGGCCAATGGGTCTCGACCCGAAGGGTGCGGCCGACGCCATCGGCGGCGATGGCGCGCGTCCCCTCCGCGAGAGCGCCGCGGAGCACCTCGATGGTCGATTGATCCCGGTCCACGGAGAGCGAGACCACGGCGGACTGGGAGCGAGCGCCAGCCACCAGCACGAGGAGGAGCACCAGCGCCGCGCCCCCCGCGCGCCTCACTCTTCCTCCGCGCCGCCGAACTGTTCCATCAGGAAGGTCGAGGGGTCGGCGACCTCCGGGGGTCGCGCGGTCTCGGTCGGGACGGTCCCCTCCAGGAAGACCTCCTCGAGGGGCTCCTCCATCCCCTCGTAGGCGAGCAAGCCGGTCGCCGGATCGATGGCCGCCGTCTCCACTCCGCTCGGGCGGGGGAAGGGCTCGGCCGGTCGCTCGCCCTCGGCGGCGGCGATGACGTCGACCCAGATGGGCAGCGCCGTGCGACCGCCGCCCTCGCGGCGACCGAGGCTCCGGCGGTCGTCGTAGCCGACCCACACGCCCGCGGCGATGCGCGGCGTGTAGCCGACGAACCAGGCGTCCCGCGCCTCGTTGCTCGTGCCGGTCTTGCCCGCCACCGGGCGCTCGAGGCGCTGCGCGCGGCGGCCGGTGCCCTCCTGCACGACGCTCTCGAGCATGCTGGTCACCACGTAGGCCTCGGCCGGCGTGAGCGCGTCCCGAGCGGGAGCGCGGTCCGGCAGGGGGATCTCCTCGCCGCCCGGCCCGACGATCCGGTCGATGAAGCGCGGCTCGGCCCAGCGGCCGCCGGCCGCGAAGGAGGCGTAGGCGCCCACCATCTCGATCGGGCGGACGCCGCTCGAGCCGAGGGCCAGGGTCAGCGTCGGCTCGAGCTCGGACTCGATGCCGAGCTCGCTGGCGAACGAGGCCACCGCTTCCGGCCCCACCTGCTCGATGGCGCGGATGGCGACCAGGTTGATGCTCTTCGCCAGCGCCGTGCGGATGCGGACGTCGCCCTCGTGACGCCAGGTCTCGTAGTTCTGCGGGTTCCACTGGTCGTAGACCGCCGGCGCGTCGATCATCACCGTGGCCGGCGTGAAGCGGCGCTGCTGGATGCCGAGCGCGTAGACCAAGGGCTTGAAGGTGCTGCCCGGCTGGCGGAGCGCCTGCGTCGCCCGGTCGAAGCCGGGCCGTGACTCGTAGCTGCCGACGAGCGCGAGCACGTCACGGCTGCGCACGTCGAGGACGATCGCCGCCGCCTGCGGACCGAGCTCGAGGCGCGCCTCGGCGCGCCGTTCCTCGCCGCCGGCGTCGAGGATGGAGACCCGAACCCGAGCGCCCACCGGCGCGGCCTCCGACGCGACGAGTGGCTCCTCGTCCTCCTCGAGCTCGGGCAGATAGCGCGCGGCCTCGGAGAGGTCGGCGACCGCCTCGTGGCCCCCGACGTCGAGCACGATCGTGCCCCGCTCGTCGTCGGTCGCGGTCACCTCCGCGTCGTAGGTGCGGCCCTCCCGGAGGGTCTCCACCGCCTCTAGGGCGCGGCGGCGCCGCCGGGGCTCGCGGAGCGGGAAGCGCCGACGCTTGCGCGCGTCGTAGGTGCGCAGCCCCTCCCGAACGGCCTCCCGGGTCGCCCGCTGCAGCTCGGCGTCGAGGGTCGTGTGGACGGTGTAGCCGCCCTGCCGGTAGCGCTCCTCGCCGAGCAGATCGCGGAGCTCGCGACGCACCCGGGCCATCAGCTCCGGGGCGATGCCCTTCTCGTCCTCGTTCTCGTGGAGCTCGACCAGGGCGCTCCCCGCCTCCTCGATCGCCTCGGGGCTCAGGTCGGGCCAGTACTGCTCGCGCTTGGCCGCGAGCTGGCTGAGCACGTAGGCCTGTCGCCGCTCGGCCGCCTCGCGGTGACCGTCCGGGCTGAGCCGCGCGGGCGCTTGGGGCACGCCGGCGATCAGCGTGGCCTCCGCCAGCGTCAGGTCCTGGGCGTCCTTGCCGTAGTAGTACTTCGCCGCCTCCTGCACGCCATAGCGGCCGTGGCCGTAGTTGATGTGGTTGAGGTAGAGGTGGAGGATCTCGTCCTTGGTGAGCTCCTGCTCGAGCCGGCGAGCGAGGATCAGCTCGCGGATCTTCCGCGCGAAGGTTCGCTCGGGCGTCAGCAATAGGAGCTTCACCACCTGCTGGGTGATCGTGCTCGCGCCCTGCGCCTTTCGACCCTCGGCCACGTCGCGCAGCACGGCGCGGACGATGCCCGGATAGTCGAGCCCCTCGTGCTGGTAGAAGTCCGCGTCCTCCGCCGCCAGCGTGGCGACGATCATCGAGCGCGGGATCTCGTCGATGGGGATCACCGTGCGCCGCTCGGTGAAGATCTCGCCGAGCACCTCTCCGTCGCGGGCGACCACCCGCGTCGTCTGCGGAGGCGAGTAGTCGCGGAGCGTCGCCACGTCCGGCAGATCACGGCCGTAGTACCAGAAGATGCCGGCCAGCCCGCAGAGCCCGAGCACCGCGAGGACGACCCCGGTGATCACCAGCCGCTTGAGCCAGACCTTCCAGCGCGCCGGCTGAGCGCCGTCCCCCTTCGCCGGGCCCTTCCCCTTCGAGCGGCGCCTCTTCTGGCCGCCACGGGTGGTGGTGCTCGGCTTCTTCCGCGGGCGGAGGGCCTTGCCCTTGGTCGCCTTCTTTCCACGCCGGGTGGTCTTGCCGCCCTTGGTGGTCTTGCCGCCCCTGGAGCGCTCCCCCCGGCTCATCGACGCACCTGCGCGCCGCGCTCGTTTCGCTCTCGAGGTTCAGCCATCGTCCAGCGGTCCTACCCCGGGCTCAACGCTCGGGCAAAGGCGAGACTTCCCGAGCCCCCGTCAGGTGCTCGCGGACGACCCGCTCGCCGTCACGCACGGTGGAGAGGAGCCAGCGCGCCACGAGCTCGTCTCGCTCGCCGCCGGAGAGCTCGCCCGCCCGATCCGTGGTCAGGGCGTGGAGGGTGATCGCCGCCGCCACCGAGACGTTGAGGCTCTCGACGAAGCCACGCATGGGGATCGCGTAGGTCCCCTCGGCCCGCTCGCGCATCGCCGGTGAGGGACCCCGGTGCTCGTTGCCGAAGACGACCGCGACCTTCGGGCGCGTGGCGAGCTCCGCGGGGGTCACCGTGCCCTCCATCGAAGCGACGTAGATGGCGTAGCCGGCCTCGCGCAGCGCGTCGGCGCAGGCCGCCGAGTCGCGGTGGCGCTCCAGGTCGAGCCAGCGGTGCGCTCCCTTGGAGATCTGCCGCGAGGCGTGGAAGCCGGCTGGCCCCGGGACCACGTGGACCTGCTGGATGCCGAACGCATCCGCGCTTCGGAGGATGGCGCTCGCGTTGTGGGGATCGGCGATGGCCTCGAGCACCGGCGCGACGCTCCGCAGCCGACCGGCGGCCACCGTCCGGAGTCGCTCCAGCCGTCGCTCGGTCACCAGCGGACCCAGCGCCTCGAGGACCACCGACGCGGGCGCGGGCAACGGCGGTCGAGAGCCCAGCTCGAGCTCCTCCACCCGGGGATCGTCGCGGCGCATGCGTGAGGGTCTAGCTTGCCTCGAAGTCGGGCGGCACCTCGAAGTCGACCTCGATGGAGGGCTCGCCCTCGTAGTCGGGGTGCGTGGCGGGCGGGGACTGCTTGTCGTGCACGTCGGAGAAGACGAAGCTGTCGCTCACCTCGGTGGGATCCTCTTCATCGCCCTCCGGCATCCCGACCCGGAGGTCCACGGTCGGACGCTCGCTGCTGATGGAGAGGTCCTCCTTCATCTTCTCCCGGCCCTTCCGGATGACGTCCTCGACCCCCGGCTCGAGCGGCGACGGCGCGTCCTTGGCCTCGAGCAGGGCTTGGCGCATCTCGGCCGCGCTCTGGAAACGGTTTTCCGGATCGAAGGCGAGCGCCATCATCACGACCGCCTCGAGCTGCGGCGAGATCGACGGCCGGATCTGCGCCGGCGGCGTGGGCCGGCCGGTGAGGATCTTGGCGAGCAGCGCGTTGTAGTTGTCCGCGGCGAAGGGGAGCATGCCGGTCAGGCACTCGAAGGCGAGCACGCCAGCGGCCCAGAGATCCACCCGGACGTCGACCGCGCGCTCGCCGCGCGCCTGCTCCGGCGCGAGGTAGTAGGGAGTGCCGACCACCGCGCCGGTGCGGGTCAGCGACATGGTCTCGTCGGTCTGCTTCGAGATGCCGAAGTCGAGGATCTTCACCCGGCCGTCGCTGGTCAGGAAGACGTTGTCGGGCTTCAGGTCGCGATGGACGATGCCGCCGGCGTGCGCGGCCTCGAGGGCGGAGAGCACCTCGCCGACGATCTCGCAGGCCTCGGGGATCGGAAGGCCGCCCTCGATGGCGAGCCGGTTGCTGAGCGGCTCGCCTTCGAGCAGCTCCATCACCAAGTAGGGGCTGCCATCGGGGAGCGTTCCCAGATCGAAGACCTGGACGATGTTCGGGTGGCCGAGGCGACCGGCGGCGCGTGCCTCGCGGTCGAAGCGCTTCTTCGCGTCGGAGCCGGCGCCGTGACCCCGAAGGAGCACCTTCACGGCGACCTTTCGGCGGAGGCCGATGTGCTCGGCGCGGTAGACCACCCCCATGCCGCCCCGGCCGATCATGTCTTCGAGGCGGTACTTGTTGTCGATGGTCATGCCGAAGAGGCGGGTGACGGAGGGCGACTCCTCCATCTCCACCTCGCCGCCCGAGGGAATCGACATCCGCCACACCGGCGCCACCGGGGGCCGGGAGATCCGCTTCTTTCGCTCGAGGGCGATCGCCTTGCCGGTCACCGGGCACTGCGTCTCCTCCGCGTCGTGCGGAAGGTTGCAGTGGGGGCAGCGGACGAAACGACTCATGACCTGCGGCCAACGAAGCTATCGCCTCCGAAAAGCTCTGTCACGCGGTGACGCGATCGACGTGAGGAGGGCCACACGCTGGTGGTGAGAGCTGTCCTCAGTCGGGGGGGCTGCCCACGCGGACCCCGATGACCAGGGTTCCGCCGCGGAAAGACTGGCCGGCCACGAAGAAGGGGTCGCCCGGGGCCGTGACCACCTGCAGCAGGGGCAGATAGGCGTCCGCCTCGGGGCGGTTGATCGATACCTGAATCCGATAGCGGCCGTCGGGCATCACCCGCTGGAGGCGGATGCGCAGGGTGCGGCCGTTGGGGAGCCGGACGTCCCGGTCCACCCCCGGACGCAGCTGCTCCCGCTTCCGGTCGAGGATCTCCATCGTCTGGAAGGCGTTGAAGGGGGCACGCTGCAGGGCGGGGATGTCCGCGAGGGCCGGATCGATGGTGCCGGCGTCTTCCTTGGCGAGGACCACGAGCACCTCGGCCTCGACGCGGTTCTGCGCCTCCGCGCGGCCCGCCATGAGGGCGAGCGCGAGCGCGGCCAGCGGGGCGAGTCGGGCGATGGTGGTCACGGGCTTCATGATGAACTCTATTCTTCGGCGATCCAAACGACGGCCAAGGGCTGGCCCTCGTCCCCTTCGACTTCGAAGACGGTGCCGGTATTCGCTCCGAACTCCACGACCTCCACGGAGGACCCGCCGGGCGGGTGCAGCTGCACGTGGGTCGGGTCGTCGATCTCGGCGACCATCTCCTCCCCCTCGTCCGGGTGAGTGCTCTCGGCGATCTCCGGCTCGGTGGAGGGCTGGGCCAGGAACGCGATGGCCACGGCGGCGGCGATCGCCATCGCCACGGCGGCGACGGCGGTGTTGCGCTGCTTCCGCTTGCGCCCCTCGATGAGCTTCAGCCGCGGGGCGGGCTCCGCCTCGATGCCGCGCTCGATGCGGAGGAAGAGCGCCTCCGGGTCGATCTCGTCCGCCTCGGCCTCCGCGCCCGCGCGCAGGATCTCGCCCAGGCGCTCCATCTGAGCCACGCGTGCCTGCTCGAGCTCGGACGCCTCCACGTCGCGGCCCACGACCAGCGCCTCACCCTCGGTGAGCTCGCCGTCGTAGAAACGCTGGAGCTTGTCGTCGTCGATGTGAGTGTCGGTGCTCATGGTTCAGCTCTGGATGTCCAAATCGCCCTGCACGTACTCCGCGAGGGCGGCCTGCATGTTCCGGCGTGCGTGGAAGAGACGGCTCATGATGGTGCCCTTGGGCACCTCGAGCACACGCGCCATCTCTTCGTAGCTCAGCCCCTCGACCTCGCGGAGGAGGATCACCGCGCGGTGGTCCTCCGAGAGGGTGGCCAGGGCCTCCTGGATCGCGTCGGCCAGCTCCCGTCGCAGGACGGTCTTGGTCGGGTTGGCGTCCAGCATGGTGGGGAGGATCGCGCCATCGCCCGCGACGTTCTCTTCGTCGCGCCCGACCTTGTCGTCGTAGTCGAGGTCCCGGCCCTTCTTGGCCTTGCGGACGTGGTCGATGGAGAGGTTCATGACGATGCGGTAGAGCCAGGTGTAGAAGCTGGCAGTCCCCTGGAAGTTCTGGATGTGCTTGTGGACCTTGATGAAGGCGTCCTGGACGATGTCCAGCGCGTCTTGCTTGTTCTTGACGACTCCGAGAGCGACCGCGAAGGCCCGCCGGTGATACCGGTCGAAGAGCTCCCGGAAGGCGTTCGAGTCCCCTCGCTGGGCGAGGCTCACGAGCTCCTTGTCCCGTTCGCGCTCCTTTGCGCTCGTCTTGGTCGAACGCTTGGACGCACCAGCGGTGGGTTCATTCACCTCGGCGTCGGCGGACTCGTCGCTCTCCGCCTCGCCTCGTTCTTCGCCAGCGGCTGATCCAGTCACAGAGAGGGCTCCCGACCGCCGTTTCGCAGCCTCAGCCATGGGCGCTTTGTATCACACCTGCCGCCTGCACCCGACCTTTCGGGACCTACCAGGGCCGGGAGGGTCCGGTGAGCGCTCAGCGGACGCGCAGCGGCGCGTAGAGCACGCGCCGGCCGCGCTTGATCCGCAGGAGGGCGCGGCCATCGCGGAGCGCCCGCTGGACCTGCTCCGGCCGGGCGACGGGGCGGCGGTCGGCCTCGATGATGACGTCCCCGGGCGCGATGCCGGTGCGGGCCGCGGGCGACCGGGGCCGGACCTGGCGGACCAGCACACCCGCGCGCAAGCCTCGGCGACGCGCGTCCTGCCGAGTGAGCCCCTGCAACGCGAAGCCCGCGGGGGACCGCGGCGGGGTCCGGCGGCGACGCGTGGTGGGGCGCTCGCCGTCCGAGGGGCGGACCCCGGTGGTGACGGCGAAGGTCCGGCGGCGACCGTCCCTGATGGCGGTGAGGCGCATCTCGTCGCCCACGCTGGTGGCGATGACCCGCCGGAAGAGCTCCTGGCTGTCGTCCAGCGGCTGTCCGTCCACGCGGACCACGACGTCCCCGGCCCGCAGCCCGGCCCGGTCGGCGGGGCCGTCCGGTTCGACGCCGGCGATGAGGGCGCCGTTGGTGCTCGGCTCGAGGCCCATCTGCTGTGCGAGCGCCGGCGTCAGCTCCTGGAAGGAGACGCCGAGATAGGCCCGCCGGACCTGGCCGGAGTCGATGATCTGGCTGGCCACCTGCTCGGCCAACTGGCTCACCACCGCGAAGCCGATGCCGGTGCCCCGGCCGACGATCATGGTGTTGATGCCGATGACCTCGCCGCGGAGGTTGACCAGCGGACCGCCGGAGTTGCCGGGGTTGATGCTCGCGTCGGTCTGGATGTAGTCCTCGATCTCGTTCATCCCGACGCCGCCGCGGCCGACCGCCGAGACCACCCCCGCGGTGACCGTGTAGTCGAGGCCGTAGGGCGAGCCGATGGCCACCGCCCACTCACCCACCCGGATCCGGTCCCGGGCGGCGAAGCTGGCGGCGGGCAGGTCGCCCTCGTCGATCTTGATGACCGCCAGATCGGTGGCCGGATCGGTGCCGACCACCTCGGCGGGAAAGGTGCGACCGTCGTGGAGTCGCACCTCGATGCGGCGGGCGCTGCCGACGACGTGGTTGTTGGTGAGGATGTGTCCGTCCTCGCGGAAGATGACCCCGGAGCCGCCCCCGCGGACGACGCGCTCGCTCGAGCCGCCGAGCAGGGCGTGGATCCCGCCCCGCCGACCGGGCACCTCCACGCGGATGGAGACCACGCTGTCGCTGAGGCGCTGGGCGACCGACGCGAACGCGTCGCCGAGGGACTCGGCGAACTCGATGGCACGCTGCTCTCGGGCGCTGGGGGCATCCTGGGCGAGCGCGGGAGCGCTCAGGCCGAGGCTGAGGACGGGGAGGAGAAAGAGGGCTCGTTTCATGGGCAATTCGGGAGGGTGTGGCGGCGGGGGGCTCGTTTCGCCTTCGAAGCCGTCAACCCCCAGGGCTACCGGGTCATTCCACGGCCAATTCTGGCACGGGGATGGACGGATCGGCATGGGTCCGGCATTCATGAAGGGATGGCCCAGCTCCCGCAGACGCCCGAGCGATACCTCCGCAGCCCGCGTTTTCAGTGGGATCCGGACGGACTCTGGCTGGTGCTGATCGGCTGGGAGCCGGACGGCGCGGGCGGCGGCAGCGAGCGCCGGATCCGTTGGCCGGTGGACGCGAGCGGAGCGCTCGGCGAGCCGGTGGCGGACCCGCCGGTGGACGCCATCGAGACCCTGGACAGCGCGGGTGAGCCGGCGGCGGCGGCGGCGGAGATGCGGGCGACGAGCGAGGACGCCGCGCTCAGCGTCGTGAACGACGAGGGGCGGGCCGCGGTCTGGCTCGAGCGCGGCGGCGCGCGAACGCTCGTCTGGCGAGCGAACGGGATGGCCGCCGGGCCGGCGGTGGCCGACGCCGCCCTCGGCACCTGGGTGGCCTGGCACCACGACGTCCGGGAGGACACCGGCGAGCGGGACGTGGCGAAGTGGATCGCCCTGCGTTTCGTCGACGCCGAGGGAAGGGTGCACGAGCCCTCGGCGCCGATGGAGGACCGCGACCGCGACCGCGAAGGCGAGGAGCAGTCCTTCGAGTTCCCGGCGCTCGTGGTCGGCCCCGATGGCGCGGTGGCGCTCTTCGGCCGCGGCTCCCACGACTTCTACCGACAGGACCTGAACGGCGAGGGCTTCGGCCCGCGACGCTCGCTCACCGACGGGAGCTGGGGCTCGCGGGGTCGGCGGGTCGTCGCCGCCACGCTGGCCGGTGGCGAGCTGCTGGTGGCCCGCCGAGACCGGCGAGCGATCGAGCTGGACGTGATGCCGGCGCCGAGCGGCGGCGCGCCGGCGCTCGAGCCGGCGACGGTGGACGCGACCCGAGCGATCACCGGGGGCGAGCGCGCGGCGAAGGATCCCGCCGAGGCGCGCGGCCTGCACACCTACTTCGGCGACATCCAGCAGCACAGCGCCCACAGCGACGGCGTCGGTAGCGCCGAGGAGGTCTACCTGCGGGCCCGGGACCGCTACGGCGACGACTTCGTGGCGCTGACCGACCACGAGTCCTTCCTCGGCAAGCGCACCGGGCCCGGCGAGTGGCGTTACCTGCAGGAGGTCGCCGACGCCTTCGACCGGCCGGGACGCTTCGCGACGCTGCTGGCCTACGAGTGGACCGGGAAGATGTATCCCGGGCCCGGCCACAAATGCGTCTACCTCCCCGAGCGGGACGTGCCCATCGTGTCGCGCGACGACGTCCCCGTGGGCGGGGATCTCGTCCGCCGGATCGCCGCCCTGGGCGGCTGGGCCGCGCCGCACCACATCGGCTGGACCGGCGCCGACGAGCCCGGCCACGACCCGGCGGGGCAGCCGACCTGGGAGATCTGCTCCTGCCATGGCTGCTACGAGCACGCCGACCACCCGCTGGGGCAGCGGGGCGAGCACACCGATCAGCTCGTGGACGTGATGCTGAAGAAGGGGCATCGCTTCGGCTTCACGGCCTCGAGCGACAGCCACGGGCTGCTCTGGCACCACGGCGAGGCCCGCAAGCGCGATCCCTACCGGACGGGACTGACCGCGGTGCAGGCCCCCGAGCTCAGCCGGGACGCCATCTTCGAGGCGCTGAAGGCGCGGCGCTGCTACGGGACGAGCGGAGCGAAGATCCGGCTCGACTTCCTCGTGGACGGCCACCCGATGGGCAGCGAGATCGGGGCGGGCGAGCACCACGTGGTCGGGGAGGTCGTGGGTGAGAACGAGCTCGCCCGGGTCGAGCTGGTGGGCGCGACGGGGGTGCTGGCGTCGGGCAGCGTCGACGGGCGCGAGGGCTCGCTGGACGTGACGGTGCGTTTCCCGGAGCCGGGGTACGGCTATCTGCGGGTGGTGCAGGTCGACGGCGAGATGGCCTGGTCGAGCCCGGTGTTCTCGGAGTGAGGCCGTGCCTTCCCCGAGGAGGGAAAGGGCACGGGCATGGGCATCCGGCTTTGCCGGGGCAGGGGGAGCGTCGCCGCCTTCGGCGGCTCGCTCTCAGCGCTGGTGCTGCTTGCGCTCGCGCTCGACCTGTTCCTTGTACTCGACCGAGTAGCGGGTCCAGGGACGGAGCTCGAGGCGCTTGAGACTGATGGGCTCGCCGGTGCCCTCGCACACGCCGTAATCGCCCGTCTCGAGCTTCTCGATGGCGTTGGTGATCTGCACCAGGAGCTTCCGCTCCTTGTCGGCGAAGCGCATCAGGTACGCCTGCTCGGTGTGTCGCTGGGCGACGTCCATCTCGTCCGAGAGCGGGTCGACGTTCGAGATCGCGTCCGAGAGGTGGGCACCGTGGCCCTGGATGACGCGATCACGCTCCGACACGAGCTTTTCGTAAAGCGCCTTCACCTGCTTCTTGGTGAGGCCCGAGTCCGGGTGAGCCTTGGGCTCGAACTTCGGCTTCGAGCTCTTGGCGCTCGCTTTTGCCTTCTTCTTGCTTGCCATCGGTGCTCCAGGCCTTCGAATTGAAGGGGGCGAATCGATGCCATAGGGGGGCTCGGATTGCAATAGTCGCGTCCCCAAAGGTTCCGAACCACGGGCCCATCGTTGCCGCTGGACGGGACCATCCCCCAAGCTGTAACCATGCCGCGTCATTCCCGAATCACCCCCCGGGAGGAGCATTCTCCGTGATCGACTCATCCATCGAATTCATCCCCCTCCGCCTCGCCATCCTGACGGTGAGCGACACCCGCACGGAGGAGGACGACCGATCCGGCGCCGTTCTGGTGGAGCGAGCGGAGAAGGCCGGCCACACGGTGGTCCAGAAGCGCATCGTCCCCGACGACCGAACCGGGCTCGAGACGGTGCTCCGGGAGCTGGTCGCCGATCCGCAGGTGCAGGTCGTGATCAGCACCGGCGGAACCGGCGTCACCGGCCGCGACGTCACCCCCGAGGCCTTCGAGGCAGTCTACGACAAGCCGATCCCCGGCTTCGGCGAGCTGTTCCGCTGGCTCAGCTACCAGAAGATCGGCACCTCCACGATCCAGTCACGGGCCACCGGCGGCGTGGCGGACGGGACCTATCTCTTCGCCCTCCCCGGCTCGACCAGCGCCGTGAGGGACGGCTGGGACGAGATCCTGGTCTACCAGCTCGATACGCGCTTTCGGCCCTGCAACTTCGCGGAGCTCATCGCGCGGCTGGAGGAGTAGGCGCGTTTCCCTTCGCCCTGGGCAAGGGCAAGGGGCAAGGGCAGGGGATCTGAAGCAGCGCGTTGCGCTTGCTTCAGATGTCGACCTGCATGCCCTCCACCGCGACGAAGGCGCCGTCCCACTCGATCTTCGCGGCCTCGGCGACCTCGTCCATGAAGTCGTCGTCGTGGTACGGGTCGTGGTGGAAGATGGCCAGCCGCTCCACGTTGGCGGCCTTGCAGAGCCGGATGCCTTCCTGCCAGGTGGAGTGCCCCCAGCCGATGTGCTTGGGGAACTCCTCGTCGGTGTAGGTGCTGTCGTAGACCACCAGGTTCGCGCCCTCGATGAGCGCGAGGATGTTGTCGTCCGGCTCGCCGGGGACGTGCTCGGTGTCGGTGATGTAGACGAAGGAGCGGCCGTCGGCCTCGATGCGATAGCCGGTCGCGCCGTCCGGGTGCTGCAGCGGCGCGGTCTTCACGACGACGTCGCCGATGCGGAATTCCTCGCCGGCCTTGAAGTCGGTGAAGGTGAGCTCGGCCTGCAGCGCGGTCAGCGGCACCGGGAAGGTCGGCCGCGCCATCTGGCCGGCGAGCACCCGCTCGACGCCGCCGGCGTCGTGGAGGTGGCCGGCGCGGATCTCGAAGTGATGGTCCGGCACGTAGGCCGGCGTGAAGAAGGGGAAGCCGTTGATGTGGTCCCAGTGGGTGTGGGTCAGCAGCAGGTCGAAGTGGCGCGTCCCCCCCTCGTCCAGCNNTGTGGGTCAGGAGGATGGTGGCCTTCTTGACCCCCCGCTCGAGGAAGCTCTGACCGAGGTTCCGGATGCCGGTCCCCGCGTCGAGGATGATCGACGTGCCGTCGACGTTCACTTCGAGGCAGCTGGTGTTCCCGCCGTAGCGGACGTGCTGGGGCGAGGGACACGCGATCGAGCCCCGGACCCCCCAGAATCTCACCCAAAAGTCCATCAGCGACGGACCTCCGGGGCCACCGGCGGCTCCCAAAGCATCGATGGGGCTCTCTCAGCCATGGCCCGCATGCTACCTCACGGAAGCGCCGATCCGGCAAAAACTGTCGGATCGCCCCCGCCCGCGGGCCCGCCGGCTCGAAAAGTCCGCATCCGATGCTACACCGGAGGATTCCGGTTTCCATGCGCGACGTCCAAAACGAGCCCGATGAGCGCGGCCTGCCGCTCGATGCGGTCGGCGTGGCGGGCGTGCGTCTGCCGGTCGTCGCCTTCGGTCGCCCGACGGTGGCCTCGGCGGATCTGACCGTCTCCCTGGCCGCGGACGTGCGGGGGACGCACATGAGCCGGCTGGTCGAGCTGCTCCACCAGCATCGCGAGTCCCTGAACATGGAGGGCCTCGGCGCCCTCCTCGAGGACGCCCGCGAGCGCCTCGAGGCCGATCGGGTGCAGGCGCGCTTCACCCTGCCCTTCTTCGTCTCGCGCGCGGCGCCGGTCAGCGGCGCCAGCGGGCTGCTCGATCTCGACGTCACCCTCGAGGGGCACCTCGAGGACGGAGCCATCGCGCGCTGGCTCGAGGTGAGCGTCCCGGTCCAGAGTCTCTGCCCCTGCTCGAAGGCGGTCAGCGACTACGGCGCCCACAACCAGCGGGGCCGGGTGACGCTCCGCGTGGCTCCCGTCGGCGAGGGCATCACCATCGACGCCCTCGCCGCGATCGCCGAGGCTCACGGCTCGGCGCCGGTCTATCCGATCATCAAGCGCGCCGACGAGCGGCACGTGACCATGCAGGCCTACGACAATCCGGTCTTCGTCGAGGACATGGTCCGCGCGGTGGCCGCCGATCTCGTGGCTCACGAGGGCGTGGGCGCCTTCCGGGTCCGCGTGGTCAACGACGAGAGCATCCACAACCACCAAGCGGTGGCCGAGATCCGCCGAGAGCAGCCGTGAGCCTGGCCCTCCGCTTTCGTCGCCGCTTCTCGATGGCCCATCGGCTGACGAGCGGGGCGGCCGCCAAGTGCGCCACGCCGCACGGCCACGACGAGCACGTCACCGTGGAGCTGGTCGCCGCGCAGCCCATCGCCCTGGACGGCGAAGCCAACATGGTCGCCGAGTTCGGCCAGGCGAAGGGCCGCTGGCATCGCTTCGTCGACGAGCGGCTCGACCACGGGCTGCAGCTGTCGGCGAGCGACCCGCTGTTGGCCATCGCGCGCGAGCGCTTCCCCGAGTGGCGGCTGATCGTCACCCCGGGCGATCCGACCACCGAGCTGCTCGCGGCGCTGCTCGCCGCCAAGTGCCAGGCGATCCTGGATGACGAGCTGGGCGGCGCGCTGCGGGTCCGCCGAGTCATCCTCGACGAGACCCCGACCAACGCCGTCGTCTTCGAAGGCGATCCCCGCGAGGTGCTGCCCGCCGGCGACGGCTGGTGGTGGCGCCCCGACGAGAGCACCAGCTGAGCGATCTCGGACCTCGGAGTCGGACTTTTGGCTAGCGGCCCGCGACCAGTAGTTGGGTGAGGTAGACCTGCTGGTGCCGCGGGCTCACGTGGCGTAGCCAGGGGAGCCCATCGACGACCTCGTGGACCGTGCCGCCGAGCGCTTCGACGAGCTCCGGCAGGACCGAGGCGCTGGGTGCCCCGAGGCCCGGATCGGGCGTGGTGAGCAACAGCCGCCCGTCCTCGGTGAGCGCGTCGAGGCAGCGCTCGAGGAAGAAGGCCGGGTCGTCCACCAGATCGATCACGTTCATGGCGACCACCCGATCGTAGGCCCCCGGCGCGAGCGGGAGCGCGTCGCCCTCGGCGACGACGAGGGTGGGCGCCGCACAGCCGGCGCGGGTCACCGCCGCGCGCGCTCGGAGGAGCGTCCGCGGGACCTTGTCGACGAGCACCAGCTCCTCGGCCACCAGGGCGAGCGTCGGGCTCAGCCGGCCGGCCCCCGGGCCGATCTCGGCGACGCGCGCGAAGGCCCCTTCGGCATCCGGGAGCCGATCGCGGAGCGCCGCGAGCGGGCCATGGTCCCGGCTGAGGGCGTCCAGCTCGGTGAGCGTGGAGCTCGCGGGCCCGGCGGGTGCGGCGACGTCGGCGATGCCTTCCTCGCGTCCGGTGACGTCCTCCCGCAGCGGCTCCGGCTCGGCCCGATGCTGCCGGTGGGCCGCCTCGATGCGAGCCAGGGCCNNCCGGTGGGCCGCCTCGATGCGAGCGAGGGCCGAGGGCGGGACCTCACCCGCCTCGGCGAGGGCCGCGAGGAAGGCGTCCCGATGGCGCGAGAGGCTCCGGTCGGCCGAGGGCATCAGCACGAGGAAGGGACCGAGGCGCGGGAAGCTCTCCTCGTCCTCCGCGCACTCGAAGCCGTCGGAGGTTCGGTGCAGCGGCGCCCGACACGTGGGGCAGGCGAAAGGGTCGTTCACGAGAGCCGGTCTACCACGGCGGCGCCGGCTCGGCTCAGAAGACGCCGGGCAAGAGCCGGTAGCGAACGGTCCGAGCGTAGGCCCGGTAGTCGGGGTCGGCCCGGAGCACTCGCTCCTCGGCGAGCACCCGCCCCACCTGCAGGGCCGCGGCCAGCCCACCGACCGCCCATGCGAGCGCACCGCCTGGACTGAGGGCGGCCACGAGCATCATCAGCTCGAAGGCGTAGGCCGGGTGGCGGAGGAAGCGATAGGGCCCGCGGGACACCACCGGCCGCTGCGCCGGCAAGACGGCGAAGCTCCGGCCGAGGGTGCCGAGCGAGACGGCGGTGCCGAGCGCTCCCAGGACGAAGGCCGTCTGCGCCACCGGCGTCCAGGGGCCGTCGACGACGGCCATGGCGATGGCCGCGGCGGCGACGGCCGCGGCGCCGAGCAAGAGCGGCCAGCGGGGTCCGCTCCGGACCGGCACCCGCCAGAGGAAGAGCGCCGCGACCACCAGGTCGAGCACCACGAGCGAGCCATCCATCCAGACGGATCGCGCCCCCGCGCCGAGATTCAGCGCGAGCTCCACCGCCCACCCGAGGGCGGTCATGGCCAGCAGGCCGTCGAGCCACTTGTCGCTCCCGCGCACGAGGGGTGGGCTCAGTAGAAGGTCAGGTTCCAGTCGAAGACGTGGGAGAGCACGTTCAGCAAGACGATCACGCCGATGAAGACCACGATCCCGATCCAACTCTTGCCGCCACCGTTGTCCGCCATGCTCGCTCTCCTTCCGTGGCGTTCGTCGCCGTCTCCTCGCAGGATGCCCGATGGCCGGGCGGCGAACAACGGCGCCCTACCCGCCCAGGGGGCGATTCCGGTACGATGGCCCCACCGCTCGCCCCCGGAGGCCCTCGTGAAGACCATCCTCATCGTCGAAGACGACCCGCTCAACGCGAAGCTCTTGACGAACCTGCTCGAAGCGCACGGGTACCGCACCCGCGTCGCGAAGACCGGCACCGAAGGCGTGGACGCCTTCGACGCGGAGACGCCGGATCTGATGCTCATCGACGTGCAGCTCCCGCGGAAGAACGGCTTCGAGGTCTGCTTCGAGGTGAAGCGCAGCGACGCCGGCAAGGCGATGCCGGTGCTCTTGATGAGCGCCGTCCACACCGACGAGGAGCACGCCACCCGCTACTCGAAGGAGCTCTCGGCGGACGGCTACCTGATGAAGCCCTTCGACATGAACGTGTTGATGGAGCGGGTGCACGAGCTGATCGGTCGGGCGTAGCGCGTTGAAGCAGCCCCGCTGGCTGGCGGAGATCGACAAGCCCGCCAACCGAGAGAAGCTCCGGATGAGCATCTGGAGCGGCTACGCCGT
>JABAOG010010027.1_pt1 | contig 33175 bp, 32 predicted proteins | sample 7062131 | NCBI WGS metagenome assembly JABAOG01 (sample SAMN14538629, study PRJNA623070) | marine sediment metagenome | biome: marine biome [ENVO:00000428]; feature: marine pelagic biome [ENVO:01000023]; material: deep marine sediment [ENVO:00002113] | place: India: Arabian Sea | collected... | reverse complement strand
GTTAGATCGCAAACAGCCCGCCGGTTCCGGCGGGCTGTTTGCTTTTCTGCGGATGGTGGTCGCTACGCCTGCGGCTGCGGCGCCCCGGTGAACACGTGCAGTGCCGCGCTGACGCCCGCCCCCGGCTCGAAGGCGTACCCGGCAGCAGCCAGCCCCGCCTCGACCGCCGCGATGGTCGCCAGCGTGTCCGCCTGATCCGTCGCCCCCATGTGGCCGATGCGGAAGTACGTCTGCTTGATTTCCGGGTGCAGCCCGCCCGCGAGGATCGCGCCCGCCTCTTTGATGCGCGGCAGCAGGTCGCCCCCGCCGATGCCCTCCGGGTAGGTCGGCGCGGTAAGGGTGTGCGCGGCGATGGTCGGATCGGTGGGCACCTGCCCCAGCCCCAGCGCGGCGAGCGCCGCCTGGAAGGCCCGCCCCACCTGCTCGTGCCGGGCGAAACGTGCGCCCATCCCCTCGGCGAGGATCTGGCCGAGGCTCACGTTCAGCGCGCGGATCAGGTTAACCGGCGGCGTGCCGAAGTAGCTGGGGCGGCGCGCCTCGTAGGCTTCCATGATCGGCAGCCAGTTACCCCAGTCTGCGTAGTAGTTCAGCACCGGGGTTGTCCGGCTGCGCCACGCCTCGAGCGCGCGCTGGCTGGCCACGAACAGCGCCAGCCCCGGCGGCACGCCGACCGCCTTCTGCGAGGCAGTGAGGGCCACGTCCACGCCCCAGTCCGACATTCGCAGCTCTTCCCCGGCAATGGAGCACACGCCGTCGACCACCACCAGCACGCCGCGGTCGGCGGCCAGCCCGGCCAGCGCCTCGACGTCGGTCAGGACCGCGGTCGAGGTATCCACCTGAGTGATCGTCATCAGCTTGTAGTCGGCGGCGTCTAGCGCCTGCGCCACCGCGTCGAGCGTGGGTCGCCCGCCGATCGCGTCTGCGCGGACGTGCGTCACCTCGGCACCGTACCGTTGGAGAATGTCCCCGTAGCGGTCGCCGAAGTAGCCCGTGTTCACGGCCAGCGCGCGGTCGCCCGGTTCGATCAGGTTGGCCGCAGGCGAATCCATCGCCAGCGTGCCCGACCCGGCCAAAATGAACGGCTGACCATCTTCACTTAGGAATACCTCGCGCAGCCGTTCCAGCGCCTGCCCGAATTCCTCGATGAAGTTCGGGGCGACGTGGCTGGCCGTCGGCGCGCCGAGCGCAGCCAGCACATCCGGGTCGAATTCGATCGGGCCGGGGATCATCAGCAGGGGGCGGTTCTTCATCGTCGTTGGTCCTCTCTCGTGGCGGTTAAAGCTCGAAGTGCTGGCGCAGAATGGCGGGGTCGAACCCGCGCGGCGTGTAGTCGCCGGTGGGGCGATCCAGCACGTAGTCGCCCTTGTAATCGCCGTCGAGGATGCGCCCGAGCATCTCGACGAAGGTGTCTATCTCGTCGGTGGTGTTATAGCAGCCGAAGCTGGCCCGCACCAGCCCCGGTACGCTCGACCGATCGCGGGCGTGCATCGCGGCGCGCACCTGCTGCGCGTCCTCGTCTGAGACGCCCAGCAGCCGCAGGATGTACGGGTGCGCGCAGAAGCAGCCGTTGCGCACGCCGATGCCGCCCTCGTAGCCGAGGATCGCCGCGACCTTCGGGTGCGGCATCCCCTCGACGTTGAACGGGATCACGCCCACCCGGTCGTCGAGGCGATCCGGGTCTGGCGAACCGTACAGCGTCACCCCGTCGAGCGCACCCAGCTTGTTCAGCGCGTAGCGCATCAGGTGCTTCTCGTGTGCGGCGACCGCACCCATCCCCACCTGCTCCAGCACGCGGATGCTGGCGGCGAGCGCCACCGCGCCCAGCACGTTCGGGCTGCCCGCCTCGTCACGCTCCGGCGGGTCCGACCATTCCACGTCGCCGAGCGTCACAATCTCGACCGTGCCGCCGCCCCGGTAGTCCGGCTCTCCGCGGCGGAAGAAGTCCTTCGACCCGATCAGCGCCCCGGTGCCGAACGGCGCGTACATCTTGTGCGCCGAGAGCGCGAGGAAGTCGATGTACCCCGGCGTGCCGGGTTCGCCGACGTCGATGGCCCGGTGCGGGGCAAGCTGCGCCGCGTCCACGAAGATCAGCGCGCCTGCCGCGTGCGCCCACTCTGCGATCTGGTGGATGGGCGGCATGAAGCCGGTCACGTTCGACGCGCCGCTGACCGCGACCAGCCGCAGGCGGCCTGCGTACTGCTCGATCTTCCGGTGCAGGTCAACCACGTCCAGCGAGCCGTCGGGGTTCAGCTCCGCGTACACCACCTCAGCGCGGGGCCGCCACGGCAGGTCGTTGGAGTGGTGCTCGAACTGCGTGGTGATTACCACGTCGCCGGGTTGCAGCCCGAAGCGGGCCGCGAGCTTGTTCACCGCCTCGGTGGTGTTCTTGCCGAAGATCACCGCGCTGGTTTCGGAGTCCGCGCCGACGAACGCCGCCACGATGCGGCGGGCATCCTCGTAAGCCTCGGTGGATACCATCGACTTGAAGCCGGTGCCCCGGTGCACGCTGGCATACCATTCCAGCAGCTCGTTGAGCTTGTCCTGCACCGGGCGTAGGGCCGGGGTGCTGGCGGCGTTGTCGAAGTTAATGTAGCGGCGCATCGAGCCGTCGAGTAGCGGGACTTCGCGCTCGATGCCGACGATCTGGTCGCGCAGGCTGGCTGAACGAGTTGGGTTATTCGGTGGCGTGTGGGGTTGCATCGGTATCCTTTCGCCGCAGCCGGGCGGGCGAATCGAGTGGGTCGCTACCAGTCTAACCATAGTGGCCTGCTCCTACAACCGCGTTGTCTGCTGCCGCCTGATAAGTTGACTCCCGGGCGCTAGTAGTTCATAATCACAATACGTTGTTCGGAAACAAACTACTAAAGGTGTTGTGATGGGCTTGATGGCAGGCTTAATGGCGCTCGGCTTCACGGAATACGAGGCGAAGGTGTACCTGGCGTTGCTGCACGAGTACCCGGTATCGGGTTACCGCATCAGCAAGCAGGCCGGTGTGCCGCGCTCGATGGTGTACGAAGCGCTGGGTCGCCTGAACGCCCGCGGCGCGGTGATGGAAACCAGCGGCGAACGAGCGACGCTGTACCGCCCGCTGCCGCCGGACGTGCTGCTGGAACGGCTGTCTCAGGAACACATGGAGCTGCTCGATGGCCTGACCGTTGGGCTGGCGAGCCTGTATGAGACGCGCAGCGAAGACCGCGTGTGGACGGTGTCCGGGCGGCGGTCGGTGGTGGCGTATGCCGCTCGCATGCTGCGCGAGGCGACCGATGAGGCGCTGCTGGTATTGACTGACGCCGACGTGGACGCGCTGAACGCCGACATTATCGCCGCCTGCGATCGCGGCGTGGAGGTCAGCAGCCTGCTGACCGGGAATGCGGAGCTGGGGTGCGGGCGTGTGGCCCACCACCCGCCGCTCGAAAGCGAGCTCCAGCAGCTCACCAGCACGCTGATGGTGGTCGTGGATGGCAGCGAAGTGCTGGTGTCGAGCAGCAACATCGAGACCACGGCGACCGTCACCCGCAACCAGAACCTGGTGCTGATTGCCCGGCAGTTCATCTGGATGGAGCTGTTCGCGCAGCGCGTGTACGCGCAGCTCGGCGTGGAGATGCTGGCGCGCCTGCAGCCTGAGGACAGGCGCATCTTCGAGAGCCTCGCACTGAATGGGGGTGAGGCATGACCACCGGCCTGATCAACACGATTATTGCCGCCAGCATCACGGTTCTGACGAACGGGCTGGGTGGCCTGCCGTTCGTGTTCGTCAAGGACTTCCCGGAGAAGATCGCGCGGATGGCGTGGGCGATCTCCGGCGGGCTGATGCTTTCCGCCTCGGTGTTCAACCTGATCATTCCGGGGCTCGACCGCGCTGGGTACGTGCCGGTCGCGATCGGGATTTTCGCCGGTGTGATGCTGATGGTCGCGACCTCACAGTGGCTGGATGGCCACGACGTGTCGTTCGAGGNNCATTCTGGTGCTGGTGACACTGTTCGTGCACAGCTTCCCCGAGGGGATCGCCATCGGCGTGGCGTACGGCTCGGGCGAGGCAGGGCTGGGCCTGCTGCTGGCCGTCGCGATCGCGATCCACAACATCCCTGAAGGCATGGCGGTGTCGCTGCCGCTGCGCGCGGCGGGCGTCAGCGGGTGGCGCTGCGTGGGCTGGGCCATCGTCTCGGGGGTGCCGCAGGTGCTGGCGGCGGTGCCTGCTTACCTCGCGGTGCAGGCCTTCGANNGCGGGCGCGATGCTCTTCCTGGTGATCAGCGAGATCATCCCGGAGAGTCAGGATGGCGGCGGCGAGCGCGTGCGGCTGCGCAGCGGGGTCGCCGGGATGGGCGGCTTTCTGGCGATGATGCTGCTGCAGAACGTGCTTATCCTCCGTTAGGCACCACCGCTTAACGCAAACGAGGCGGGCTGCACAGCCCGCCTCGTGGCGTTTACCGCGCGGCCTTACGTTTCGGTTGGGGGCTGCTGGCTGCACTGCGAACAGCGGCCAAACAGCACCAGGTGATCCATATNNGTAAAGCCCTGCTTGTGCTCCAACACGTCGAACAGCAGTTTGATCGTCTCGTGGTCGATGTCTTTCTCCATCCCGCAGGCCTCGCACACCAGATGGTGGTGCGGGCGGTGCTGCGCGATCTCGTAGACGGTCTCCCCGCGCCCTACGTTGGCTGATACCACCACACCGAGCGCCACGAACAGCTCCAGCGCGCGGTACAGCGTCGAGCGGTCGATGGTCGGGTCGATGCTGCGCACACGCGCGTAGATCTCGCCAATGGTGGTGTGCCCGCCTGCCGCGCAGATCGCGTCGAGGATGGCCTCACGCTGTGGTGTCACGCGGTAGCCTTTGTCGCGGATGATCGCGGCGTAGTCGATTCCTTCGTGCGTCATACCAGTCCTAACCAGCAAGCTCTTCTTGCAGATTTTTGCAGAAGCTCATTTATGCGGCGCTGCTCTCCCTATAATGTCAGCAAATAGCCTGTGAAACAAGACACCAAGCCTGTTTGGGATTATTCATGACTGACACATCACAATCCTCTTCACACCATACGCACGAGCACGAGGACGCCGCGCAGCAGCCGCGCCGCACGATCGCAGCCGTCGCCGCGCCCGCCGAATCCGCCGGGGCGAGCCTGCTCCGCAGCAGCCACGGGCACGATCATCCGCACCCGCACGACGACGGACACGACCACGACCACGGCGATCACAGCCACGAGCACGATGACCACGGGCATGACCACGGCGATCACACCCACGATCACGGGCATGGCCACGGCCACGGGCATGGTCACGACCACCACCACGACGACAGCCTGTGGGGGATCATCGCCGGGGCGCTGCACCTGCCCGGGTATGGCCACTCGCACGACCGCCCCACCAGCAGCGACCCGCTGTACACCAACGAGCTGGGCATCCGCACCGTGAAGTGGGCGCTGCTCGCGCTGGGCATCACCACCGTCCTGCAGGTGATCATCTACCTCTCGAGCGGCAGCGTCGCGCTGCTGGCCGATACCGTGCACAACCTCGGCGACGCGCTGAACTCGGTGCCGTTGTGGATCGCGTTCGTGCTGGCCCGGCGTGCGGCCAACCGCCGCTATACGTACGGCTACGGGCGCGCGGAGGATGTCGCGGGCCTGCTGATCGTGCTCTCGATTGCGTTCAGCGCCGGGTATATCCTGTGGGAGTCGATCCAGAAGTTCATCAACCCCGAGCCGCTCACCAACCTGCCGTGGGTGGCTGCCGCTGCGCTGATCGGCTTTCTGGGCAACGAGCTGGTGGCGATCCTGCAGATCACGGTCGGGCGGCGCATCGGCTCTGAGGCGATGGTCACGGATGGCCGCCACGCACGCGCCGACGGGCTGACCTCGCTGGCGGTGCTGCTGGCGGTCGGCGGGACGTGGCTCGGCTTCCCGATCCTCGACCCGATCATCGGCACGCTGATCGGCGTCGCCATCGTGTTCATCACGCGGGATGCGATCATCGCGATGTGGTACCGTCTGATGGATGCGGTGGACCCGGAGCTGATCGAGCGCGCCGAGGCGGTGGTCGGCAAGCACCCGGCGGTGAAGAACGTGCGCCGCCTGCGGATGCGCTGGGTGGGCCACCGGCTGCACGCCGAGAGCGTGGTCGCGATCTCGCCCGATCTTACGACCGCAGAGGCGGACGCAATCGTGGACGACATCGTGCACGAACTCCACCACGCGCTGCCTAATCTCTCCGAGGCGACGGTCGCCGTCGAAGCCTGGTCTGAGAGCGGCCAGCCGCTGGCGCGCAAAGCCGCGCATCACCAGCCTGCCACCTCCTGACCAACCGCCTTACAGCATCAGCGGGCTGCCACGATAATGGCAGCCCGCTGCTTTTTCCCTCAGGTGTTTAACCGATGCGCGGCGGGTCGCGCGGGTCCAGCGGGTTGGTGCCCTCCTCCATCTCCTCGCCATCGGTGTAGCCGTCGTCGTCGGTATCCGGGTCACGTGGGTCGGAGGGCTCGCCCCACTGCTCCGTGACGGCTTCCAGCTCGCCGTAGCCATCGACCAGCCCGTCGTCGTCGGTGTCGGGGTTGCGCGGGTCGGTGCCGAACTCGTACACCTCAGTTCCGTCGCTCAAGCCGTCGTCGTCGGTGTCGTCCAGCAGCGGGTCGGTACCGAACTCGAACACTTCCTCGGCGTCGCTGAGCCCGTCGCGGTCGGTATCCGGGTTATGCGGGTCGGTGCCGAACTCGTACACCTCGTCGCCGTCCCACACGCCTTCCTGATCCGTATCGACGTTTAGCGGCTGGGTTTCGAACTCGAACACCTCCACGCCGTCGAACAGGCCATCCTGGTCGGAGTCGGGGTTTAGCGGGTCGGTATCGAACTCGAACTCTGCCCCGTCGCTGAGGTCGTCGCCGTCCGTGTCCGGGTTCAGCGGGTNNCCAGCCGGTCGAGCGCGCCATCCTCGTCGCTGTCGGCATCCTGCGGCTCACCTGGGTCGTTGGGGTCGAGCGGGTTGGTGCCCTGCTCGACTTCCTCGCCATCGCCGTAGCCGTCCCCATCGGTATCGGGGCGGTTGGGGTCGGTGTTGCCGCCGTACATCTCCAGCATCTGGTCGAACTCGCCGATCCCGTCGAGCAGGCCATCACCGTCCGTGTCCGGCTCCAGCGGGTCGGTGTTAAACTGGCGGAACTCCTCGTAGTCGTCCAGCCCGTCGCCATCGGTGTCGATGTTTCGCGGGTCGGTGCCAATCTCGTTCTCCAGCTCGTCGGACAGCCCATCCCCGTCCCGGTCGGGGGGTTCGGTTTCGTCTGGCTCGGTCACCGGCGCCGCAGTCGCTTCGCGGGCCGGTTCGGCGGGCGGCTGGGCGGCAGGCCCGCCGCCGAGCGACCCGTTGAGCAGCGAAACCGCCAGGAAGCCCCCGGCAGCCAGCGCCGCCCCCGCGCCGATCGCCCCCAGCAGAATGCGTGGCAGGCTGGCTCCTTTTCGCACCGTGTCAGCCGCGTCGAATGCGTCGGTGAACGTGGTCGGCCCGCCGAGCTGGTCGACGAGCTGGCGGATGCGCTCGACGCGGTCGCCGCCGGTGTGCGTTTTTTCGATCTCGGCGAGCTTCGCGGTGACGCGATCCCACGCCTCTTCGACGAGCTGGTCCTTCAGTTTGCCGGTGACCTCGTCGAGGATGATGTCCTCGATCTCGTCGAGCAGCTCCTGCACACGCTGCCAGATGCGCTGTCCTTCCGGGCTGACCAGCCGCAGCGTCTCCCCGGCGGCGATGCCAAACGAGCCCAGCGCCGCAGCCGGGTCGAGCGCGGCGTTGTCCAGTCCCCGCACCAGCCAGTACTCGATGGACTGCAGCGTGAAGGTGCGGCGCGGCAAGCCGAGCCACTCGATCAGATACTCAATCGTCTGCGCGACGCTCTGACCGGGGTTAAGGGGGGCCTGCAAGCGCTCCCCCCGGATTTGATCGTCAATTACCACAATGAGGGGGTTGGGTGGGGCAGCCATGGCTTTATCTCCGGGGTCAGGGGCAGGGTTGCCCCAGCGAACAAGAACCGGGCAGCGGTCCGGCCAAACGATGCATACGGGGTGCGGGTGTCGAGGGCTGGCAACGATATTGTAGCACGATTCTCACACCCGATGTTTTATGATACACTGTGAATGTTCGCCCCCTTCTAACCGCTTACCCGTACTGCTTTTACTGCTTTTTCCGCTCACGTACACGCCCCCTGATGCTACGGTACGCTCCCGGCTGCTGTTTGTGTCGCGCGGTTTGTGGGCTGCGTGTGTGGTTCGTCGGCAAGTCGTCGCTTGACCGTGAAATTGTTTGCCCATATATTGATATTGCTACCAAATTTATCCTCTTTTGCAACCATGTTGCTGGACCGCACGCTGGTACACCTGAGGCCATCCCCGGCATCCTCGCCAGCGCGTTACCCTGTTGGGGTGCAGTGGTTCGCTGCTGGGCATCGTTACTGGTCGCGGCTCTTTACCGGTTGAAATTATTCGTTCAGGCTGTTCACCCAGGGGGCATGGTTGACTGCCGAACCGGTCGTAAGCTGTGTGATGCCAACCCGCAACCGGCGTCGTTTCGTCGGGCAGGCGGTGCGCTACTTCATGCGGCAGCACACCACCCACAGCGAATTGATCGTCGTGGATGACGGCGAGGACGCCGTCGGCGATCTGCTGCCTGACGACAGACGCATCCGCTATATCCGCCTCGACACACGCACTCCGCTCTCTGCTAAACGCAATATCGGCTGTGAAGCCGCCCGCGGCTCGCTGATCGCGCATTGGGATGACGACGACTGGATCGCGCCCGATCGCCTCAGCCGCCAGCTCGACGCGTTGGGCGAGGCGGCGCTGTGCGGCGCGCACCGCATGCTGTACTACGACCCCTTCGGCGGCGCGGCGTGGCGGCATGCCGGCGGCAGCGGCGGGGCGTGGCTGGCGGCTGGCACGCTGCTGTACCGCCGCGCGCTGTGGGAGGCGCACCCGTTCACCGACGAGGACGCAGTAAGCTGCGCGGGTCTGCTCGACGCCGCCCGCGAGGCGGGCATCTGCCCGCTGGACATGCCCGACGTGTACGTCGGCGTGCTGCACCGCGGGAACACCGTGCCGCGCAACCTGCGTGACCCTTCGTGGGAGCGCCGCCCGCTTGAGGAGATCGGCGGCATCATCGGCGGCGACCGGGCGTTTTACACCGCGCTCCGCAGCCGCCGAAGCCCGGTGCAGGCAGCCCGCCGCCCGGCAGCCGTGCCCGCGCCCACCGTCCGGCCCCGACCACGGCGCTTCCCAGCGAGCGACGTTCAGCCGCTGACCGTGGCGGCCCATTACAGCGTCTCGACCGGGTACGGCAGCATGGCGGAATACCTGGTACGCGGGCTGGCCCGTGCCGGAGTGCAGGTGGACGTGCTGCCCCTGAGCCTGCAACCGGGCGGCCTCTCCGCCGAGTTCGGTACGCTGCTGGCGGAGTCCTCCCGCCGGGTGCAGGAGGTCGCGGTCTATTATTCGTGGCCCCGCCCCGAGCTCAGCCAGATGCGCGCCGCAAAGCAGTTGTTCGTCAACACGATGTGGGAAGGCTCGCGCCTGCCGCCGGGCTGGGCAGCGGCGCTCAACGCGGCCTGCGCGGTGATCGTGCCGACGCAGTTCGTGGCGGAGGTCTGCCGCGCCAGCGGCGTCACCGCCCCGGTGGCAGTCGTGCCCGAGGGAATCGACCCGGCGACTTACCCGTACCAGGATCGACCCGACCGTGCCGGGCTGACGGCTCTGATCGTCGCGCCGGTGGACGAGCGCAAGAACACGCTGCTCGCCATCGAGGCGTGGCAGCACGCGTTTGCCGGGGACGACGACGCACGGCTGCTCGTCAAGACGCAGTACAACTATCAGAACTACACCCCCACCGACCCGCGCATCACGTACGTGGATCGCTCCGAGCCGACTCGCGGCATCCTGCCGTACTATCGGCAGGCCGACGTGCTGCTGGCGCTGGGCAACGAGGGGTTCGGGCTGCCGCTGGTCGAAGGGATGGCGACCGGCCTTCCGGTGATCGCGCTGGCGTCGGAGGGGCAGGCGGACGTGTGCGAGGAAGCCGCGGACGTGGTGCTGCCCGTCCCGGCGGCGCGCACCGTGCCATACAAGACGCGTTATGGCCCGGCTGGCGAGCGCAGCGTGCCGGACCCGGCTGACGTGGTGGACCGCCTCCGCTGGGTGGACGCGCACCGCGACGAGGCCCGCGCGATGGGGCGCGCCGCCTCGGCGTGGGCGCACGCCAACCGCAGCGTGTGGGCCAAAGCCCCGGCGCTGCTCTCGGTGATCGAGACGCACACCTACCCGCAGCGGTCGCTTCGCCGCGCGCCGACCTTCTGGGTGCCGACGTGGCGGCAGCCGTGCGGTGTGGCGGAGTACACCGCCCACCTGAGCCGGGCGCTGCCCGCGGCCCGTGCCACCGCCCACCTGCCCGAACTGCACACCGCGCGCCCGGTACACGTCCAGCACGAGCCAAGCCTGTTCAACGACGCGTCGCTGGCGCGGCACATCGTGCGGCTGCGTGCCGCGGGTGCCCCCGTCGCGCTGACCGCGCACACCATCACCGCGCAGGCTGCCCCGTGGGATGCCCACGTCAGCGGGCTGGTCGCGCTGACCGCAGGGGGTGCGGACGTGCTGCGTAAGCGCGCGCCGCAGGCGCAGGTGGCGCACATCCCGCCGGGCTGCCCGCAGTGGCGGCTCCCCCGCAAGCGCGAGCGCGGGCTGGTGATCGGGGCATTTGGCTTTTTGGAGGCGCACAAAGGCTTCTGGGCGCTGCTGGATGTGCTGCGCGAGGTGCCGGGCACCGAGCTTGTGCTGTACAGCTATGCCAAGTCGCGCCATACCGAGGCGCAGTGGGAAGCCGCCGCCGAGGGGCTGCCGGTGCGGCGGGTGCGCGTCTACCTCCCCGAGCGCGAGATCGCGCGGCGGCTGGCCGCTGAAGCCGACATTCTAGCCTTCTGGTACGACGCGCCGGGATGGTTCGCGGCCAGCGCCGCGGTGCGCACTGGGCTGGCGACCGGGGTGCCGGTGCTGGCTTCCCCCACCCGCTGGTTCGCCGATCTCAAGGAGGTGACCTTCCAGCCGGATGATTTAGTCGAGGGCGTGCGGCGGCTGCTGGCGGATTCTGCGCTGCGAGCCGAACGGGTAGAGGCCGCAGAGGCTTACTGCCACGCACATCGTTGGGAGCAGATCGCCGCGCAGCATCAGGCGTTCTGGCAGAGCTTAGAGAGCGCGTAAAGGAGTCACTATGGCAGGCAAATATTCGTACCCCGGCGTTTACGTCGAGGAAGTCCCCAGCGGCGTCCGGACGATTGCTGAGGTCAGCACGTCGGACACCGCCTTCGTGGGCTACTTCCCGCGGGGGTCCACAGAAGGGCCGGTGCGCCTCACCAGCTTCGCCGATTTCGAGCGCGAGTTCGGCGGGCTGGATCTCGAGAGCGAAACCAGCTACGCGATCTGGCAGTACTACCTCAACGGCGGCTCGGTGGCGTGGGTGGTGCGCGCTGCCGCCAGCAACGCAGTCGCCGCCAACAGTACGCTCAAAGGCGGCAGCTACGGCAGCCAGAACGTGTTCACCGTGTCGGCAGCCAGCCCCGGCGAGTGGGGCAATAACGTGCAGGTGGCGGTCGACACGAACGTCTCGGCCAGCCGCGCGGGCCAGGCGTTTAACCTCGTCGCGCGGGAGGTGCGGGAGGTCAACGGCAAGACGGAAGTGGTCGCCACCGAGGTCTACCGCAACCTGAGCATGAACACCGATAGCACGCTGTACGCACCCAGCGTGGTCAACAGCGGCTCCCGGCTGATCCGGCTGGAGGACGTGAGCGGCGGCGAGCTGCCCGCCGCGACCGGCACCGACGTGATCAACGACGCCGAGGATGAGGACTTCGTGACGCTCGGCGTCAGCGGGGACGGGCTGGCGGCTGGCGAGTTCGAGGCCGGGGCCAACGGCTTCGCGCCCGGCAGCGAAGACTGGGCCAACAGCGAGGGCGGCACTGCCCTGCTCGGCGACGCCGACGACAAGACCGGCCTGTACGCGCTGGAAAAGATCTCGCCGTACATCTTCAACATCCTGTGCCTGCCCGATGCGGTCGGCCTGTCGGCGGGTGCGATGGACAACGTGTACGCGCAGGCGACGACCTACTGCCGCCAGAAGCGCGCGTTCCTGATCGTGGACATCCCGCCCACCACCGCCAGCAACGTCGCGAGTTGGGTCTCGGCGAACCTCTCCGACGTAGACGACCTGCGCGACGACCACGCTGCGGTGTACTTCCCCCGCGTCGAGATAGCCGACCCGCTCGACGACTTCCGCCGCCGCAACATCCCCTACAGCGGCACGCTGGCGGGCATCTACGCCCGCACCGACGCCACACGTGGGGTGTGGAAGGCGCCGGCAGGGGTGGACGCCAACCTGCGCGGCGCAGAGGTCGCGCTGCAAATGAACGATCTGGAGAACGGCCAGCTCAACCAGATGGGGATCAACGCGCTGCGGCTGTTCCCGGTGTACGGCAACGTGAGTTGGGGCGCGCGTACGATGGACGGCTCCGATATGGAGGCCAGCGAGTGGAAGTACATCCCCGTGCGGCGCACTGCGCTGTTCATCGAGGAGAGCCTGTATCAGGGCCTCAAGTGGGTGGTGTTCGAGCCCAACGACGAGAAGCTGTGGGGGCAGATCCGCCTGAACGTTGGCGCGTTCATGAACAACCTGTTCCGGCGTGGCGCCTTCCAGGGTACTGCCGCGCGTGACGCGTACTTCGTGAAGTGTGACAGCTCGACGACCACGCAGAACGACATCAACAACGGCATCGTGAACATCTGGGTGGGTTTCGCGCCGCTGAAGCCTGCGGAGTTCGTGGTGATCAAGCTCCAGNNTTCAAGTTCCGCGTGAAGTGGGATGGCCGCTACGTGGCAGGGGTCAGCAAGGTGAGCGTGCTGAAGCGCACCACCGAGGTGATCGAGCACCGTGAGGGCGGCGACGTCAGCTCGCTGCGGAAGTCGCCAGGGCAGACCAGTTTCGAGCCGATCACGCTCGAGCGCGGCGTCACGCACGACGTGGCCTTCGAGCAGTGGGCCAACAAGGTCTGGAACTTCGGCTCCGGGCTGGGGGCGGAAGTCTCGCTCAAGGACTTCCGCAAAGACATCATCATCGAGCTGTACAACGAAGCCGGGCAGCTCGCGGTGGCCTACCAGATCTACCGGGCGTGGCCCTCGGAGTACCAGGCCCTGCCGGAGCTGGACGCGACCGCCAACGCCGTCGCGATCCAGACGCTGGTGCTGCAGAACGAGGGCTGGGAGCGCGACTACGCAGTAACGGAACCCACACCCCCACAGTTCACCGAGCCGCCCGGCGGCTAACGCATGGCTGAGAGCGTGATGCCCACCCTCGGCGGCGCGCACCTGCTCGCGCTGTGGGAGCAGGCCAGCGGCGCGCCGCCCTACCAGCAGGCGCTGGCGATCCTTGCCGCGGCCTACCCCGGCGAGCCGCCCGATGCGCTGGCGGGGCTGGGCATCGGCGAGCGCGACGGGCGCCTGCTGACGGTGCGNNGGAGATGCCGGTGACCAGCATCCGCACCGACTACAGCACCGACCCCGCCGAGCGGCTGACGATGCAGGTGGACGGCTGGGCGCTGGCCTTCCGCCTGCCGACCAGCCGCGACCTCGCCGCGCTGGATGGGCTGCCGCCGGGGGCCGACCCGCGTGCGGCGCTGCTGCAGCGGTGTGTGCTCTCGGCGTGGCACGACGGGGCAGAGCAGCCCGCCTCGGCGCTGCCCGCGGAAGTGCAGGGCGCGCTCGTCGAGTGCATGGCAGAGGCCGACCCGCAGGCGGACGTGCAGCTCAACCTGACCTGCCCGGCCTGCGGCGAGTGCTGGCAGGCGGGCTACGACGTCGTGACCTACCTGTGGGCGGAGATCGACACCGCGGCGCGCGGGCTGCTGAGTGAAGTGCACGTGCTGGCGTCGGTCTACGGGTGGGCGGAGGCGGACATCCTGGCGATGGGAGCCAGGCGGCGGCAGCGATATCTGGAGATGATAGCGGAATGACCGACTTTCTGAGCAATCTGGCAGCGCGCAGCTTCGAGACACCGGGCGGGGTTCGCCCCCGCCTGCCGCACCGCTTCGAGCAGGCCGCGCTGCCGCTGGACAACGCTGTGCTACCGCTTCGCGACGAGACGTTCGAGCGCACAGCCGCTGCCGCCGTACCCACCACGCGGCCCACGCCCCGCCCACCGTCCGCCTCTGCCCCGGAGCCGCCTGCCCGCGCGCACCGCAGCGCGCCACCCGTGGCTGACGCGTCACCCCGCCGGGCCACACAGCCGGCCATCCAGCCGCAGCCGCCTGCCCCGCCGTCCGCTGTGCCGCGTGCAGCAGCGGACCCCGCGCCGCCGGTCCTGCCGCGTGTCGAGCCGGTCGAGCGCGTGATCCGCGAACGGATCGTGCAGGTGGTCGAGGAAGCCGGTGGCGTGCTGGCTGAGGCACAGGCACCCGCGCCGCCCGGCCCGCCCGCCGACACATCGCAGATGCGCCCTGCGCCGCCGCCAGAGCCCGCGCAGGCGGTGCCCCCTGCCGTGGTGCCGCAGCCACCTGAGCCGCCGCACGCCGCGCCGCGCATCGAGCGCAGGCCGAGCGTGCGCGTCACCATCGGGCGTGTCGAGGTGCAGGCCGCGCCGCCATCCGCCCCGCCGCCGCTGCCCACTCCGCGCCCGGCGCGCCCGCGCTACCGCCCGGCGATGACGCTCAGCGACTACCTCGAGCAGCGCAACGGAGGCAAGCGATGAGCAACGCGCTGGCGATTGCGGCGGTGACTGCCGTGCTGAAAGATCTGCTGCAAAATGGCCTGATCGACCACGACGTAGCCGAGACGCTGGGCAACGTCTCGGTGACCGCGCTGCCGCCGGATCGCGTCCCTGCGATGGACGACACCAGCCTCAGCCAGGTGAATTTGTTCCTGTACCAGGTGATGCCCAACACCGGCTGGGCGATGGCCGACCTGCCCTCGCACAACAGCCGCGGTCAGCGCGTTACCAGCCCGCCGCTGGCGCTGAACCTGTCGTATCTGGTCACCGCGTTTGGCGCGGCGGACTACCACGCCGAGATCCTGCTGGGCTACGCGATGCAGCTTCTGCATGAGAACGGCATCGTGCCGCCCGGTGCGATCCGCCGTGCGCTGGCCCCGCCTGTGCCGGTCGGGGGCGACGTGCTGCCCAACGGCTTCCAGACGCTGGTTGCCGCCGACCTCGCCGAGCAGGTCGAGCTGATCAAGGTAACCCCGGTGTACATGGATACCGAGGAGATGTCCCGCCTGTGGGGGACGTTGCAAACCCGCTACCGACCCTCGATGGCCTACGAGGTGACGGTGGTGCTGATCGAGCGCGAGCTGTCGGCCACGCCGTCGCTGCCGGTGCTCGACTACAACATCTACGCCCGCCCGTTCAACCAGCCGCACATCGACGCGCTCGCCTCGCTGAACGGCCCGACCGCGCCCATCGTCGGCGGGGATACGCTGGTGATCACCGGATACAACCTTCGCGGTGAGAGCACCGTGGTCCGGATCGGCGAGTTCGAGGTCGTGCCCGCGACCGCCAACCTGACCGCCGAGCGCATCCAGCTCAACCTGCCGCCGGGGCTCAAACCCGGCGTGCAGGCCGTGCAGGTCATCCACAAGATGATGATGGGCACGCCGGAAGTGGCGCACGAGGGGGTTGGCTCGAACGTCGAGGCGTTCGTGCTGCACCCGGTGATCGCGCAGGACGCGGGCGACAATTACGAGATCGACGTGGACGACGTGAATCTCGCGGATGGCTTCGTCAGCGCCACCGTCGAAGTCACGCTCACCGCCCCGGTGGGGCGCGCCCAGCGCGTCGCCCTGCTGCTCAACGAATACGACCCGCCGAGCGACCGCGACGCGCGCGCCTACAGCTTCGCGCTGCCGCCGCGCCCGGTCAGCGAGCCGGAGACCGATACGCTGACGTTTGCGGTCAGCGGCATCCGCCCCGACATCTACCTGATCCGCGTGCAGGTGGACGGTGCGGCCAGCCTGCTCGAAGTGGACGGCGATGGTATGTTCGACGCCCCGCGGGAGGCCCTGACGTGACCCGGACCGATTGGCACGCCGCCAACCGCCGCTACCTGATGGCGGCGCTGGGTGTGGTACGCGCTGCGCTGGCCGGTGACGACGCTGCCGGGGAGGCGGCCCGCGCCGCCCGTGAGGAAGCCGCCCGCGCGCTGCCGTCGCCCTCGGCGCTGCACCTGGTCGCGGAGACGTTCGGCCTCTCGGCGTTCGAGCGCGACGTGCTGCTGATGTGCGTCGGGCGTGACCTCGACCCGGCGTTTGCCGAAGCCTGCCCGCTGCCGAGCTTCGGCGCGGCGCTGGCTGCGCTGCCCGGCGCGCACTGGGGCGCGCTGACGCCCGAAGCTCCGCTGCGCCGCTGGCGGCTGGTGACACTGGGCGACGGCCCCGCGCTGACTACCCGCCCGCTGCGCGCCGCCGAGAGCGTGCTGCACACGCTCGCAGGTGCGCCGTCGCTCGACTCGGCGCTGCATGGCGTGGTGGCCCCGCTGAGTGCCCCCGGCCAGCTTGCCGATACCCACCAGCGCGCCGCCGACCGGGCTGCGCGGGCCATCGGTTCCGGGGAGGGTGGGCTTCCCCCGGTGGTGCACCTCGCCGGGGCGGACATCGCTGCCCGGCAGGAGGTCGCGGCGGCGGCCTGTGATGTGCTCGGCGTGCTGCTGCACGCGCTCGATGCGCGCGACATCCCGACTGACCCGGCGGAACGGGCCGGGCTTGCCCGCCTGTGGGAGCGCGAGGCGCGGCTGCTGGGGAGCGCGCTGCTGGTCGAGGCAGACCGCCTGCCGCCGGAGCGGCTGGCCACGCTCGACGCCTTCCTGCGCCAGCTCGACGCGTGGGTGCTGCTCGGCGCGCCCGACCTGCTGCCGCTGGACGCGCGCCGCACGCTGGTGCGCCTGCCGTTGGATACCCCGCCGCCTGCCGAGCAGGCCGCGCTCTGGCACGAGGCACTCCGCGAGACCGCGCCGCACGTCAACGGCTACACCCGCATGCTTACGGGTCAGTTTGCGCTCAGCGCCACGGCGATCCGCGCCGCCAGCGCCGACGCGCTGGCCCGGCTGCAAGACGTCGCAGACGAGGACGATACCGCGGTGCGCCGCGCGCTGTGGGACGCCTGCCGCGTGCAGGCCCGCCCGCAGCTCGACGACCTCGCCCAGCGCATCGACCCGGCGGCAACGTGGGACGAGCTGGTGCTGCCCCCGGCCAGCAAGCAGATGCTCCGCGAGATCGCGGCGCAGGTGCGGCAGCGCTACACCGTGTACGAGGAATGGGGCTTCGCGCAGAAGGGGCGTCGCGGGCTGGGGATCAGCGCGTTGTTCGCCGGACCAAGCGGCACCGGCAAGACCATGGCTGCCGAGGTGCTGGCGGGCGCGCTGCGGCTCGACCTGTACCGCATCGACCTCAGCTCGGTGGTCAGCAAGTACATCGGCGAGACCGAGAAGAACCTGGAGCGCGTCTTCGACGAGGCCGAGCGCTCCAGCGCGATCCTCTTCTTCGACGAGGCCGACGCGCTCNNTGCGGCGCATCCGGTTCGTGGTTGAGTTCCCGTTCCCCGCTGCCGCGGCGCGTGCTGAGATCTGGCGCGGCATCTTCCCGGTGGGCGTGCCCACTGACGGGCTGGACGTGGCCCGGCTGGCCCGGCTGAACGTCGCCGGGGGCAACATCCGCAACATCGCGCTCGGCGCGGCCTTTCTCGCCGCCGACGAGGGCCAGCCAGTCGGCATGCGCCACGTGCTGCGCGCCGCCCACACCGAGTACGCCAAGCTCGACCGCCCGCTGACCGACGCCGAGACGAAGGGGTGGGCTTAGGCATGACGGTCGAGCTGGTGATCGAGTCGCTGGTGGTACCCGGTTTCGACGCGGCGGGCGCGTTCGAGGTCGGCGCGGCGGTCGAGACGGAGCTGGCACGCCTGCTGGCCGAGCGCGGCCTGCCGGATGGCCTTGCCGCGGACGGCAAGCTGGCCAGCGTCAGCGCGCCAGAGATCGAGCTTACACCGGGCCTCACCCCGCAGGAAGCCGGGCGGCTGATCGCCCGCGCGATCTACGACGGGCTGCCGCGTTGAGCCGCCGCGTCCGCGTGCGTGAGGTCCGGCCCGCCGAGGCCACCCACGAGCCGCAGCGCCCGAAGCGCGCGCGCTTCGGCGTGGAGGGTGTGGGGTTCGAAGTAGACGCGCCTGATCTCGCGATCGAGGAACCGGCCCGCGAGCCGCTGCTGGCAGCCTACGAGTTCGTCGCGCTGCCGCTCGACCCGCCGCCGGACGACCCGATAGAAGCGGAGTACCACGGTGGCGGCGAGGACGCGCTGCTCGACTGGGTGATCGGGAGCGTCGAGCCTGCTACCCTGCCCGACCGCCCGGCGCTCGAAGCGCTGTTCGGCGCGACACTCGATGGTGTGCGCGTGTACGCCGGGCCGCAGGTCGCCGCCGCGCTGGATCTGCTCGGCGTGCAGGCGGCGGCGCGGGGCGACGCGGTGCTGGTGCCTTCGCTCGATGCCGACCCGGTGACGCTGGCCCACGAGCTGGTGCACGTGCTGCAAACCCGCACGGGCGGCGCACTCGCGTCGCTGGCCGATCTCGAAGGCGAGGCCGAGGCGCTGGCGTGGCGCGCCGCCGAGCGCGCGGGGCGGGATGATTGGGGCGAGTTCGTGCCGCTGCCGGTCGAGGCGGGGCTGGGCTTCGATGTGCCCGCCTATCAGGTCGCCGAACCGCCCACTGCGCCCCCGGTCGCCGCGCCGGTCGAGGAGCGCGCGTTCAGCGACGCGGCGCAGACCCCCGACGCGCCTGCCCCGGCAGCGCGCACCGCCGACTCCACGCCGGAGGTCGCCGCACCGGAGGCTGAGTCGGAGCGCAGATTAGAGGAAACCGAGCCGGAGGGCGGCCCGGCGGTCGGCGAGGACGGCGAGACGCCGACGTTGGAGGCCCCCGCGCCGCCCGAACCGGGCATCACGCCGGAGGAGGTCGCGGCGCAGCAGGCAGCCTTAGAGGAAGCCGCCGCCGCGCTCGCCGCCGCTGAGGATGTGGGCGGGCTGGTCGATCAGTTCGCCAGCGCCCCGCCGACCCTCAAGGCGCGCTTCCAGGGGCAGCTTGGCGGCGAGATCAACCGCCTCAATGCGGAGGAGGAGCAGGGCTTCCAACAGGAGCTGCCGGAGATCAGCGCGGAGATGCGGGCCGAGGCGCAGCCTGCCGAGCCGCTCGAAGTACACACGCCCGAGCAGCGCGACATTTCGCTGGAGGACGGCCCGGCCCCACCGGTGCCTGATGCCGACCTGCCCGGCGTGCCTGCCCCGACCCCATACACCGCCAACGACCGCGTCGCGAACAACGTCCGCACGCTGCCGGAGGACGGCGAGGCGCGCGCAAGGCAGGTCGGGCAGACGCTCAACAGCGTGCAAACCACCGACCCCGACATCGACGCGTCACCCGGTGCGCCGCCGGAGGTGCCGCTCGAAGGGGCAACCGACCCGCAGCGCATGAACGAGCAGCAGGACAGCGGAGTCGAGCAGGCGCGCGGCACGCGCGACGAAGCGCATCAGGCGGTGCTGGATGGGCCCGGCCCCGAGCAGGTGCAGCCCGTGCAGCTCGACGAGCCGTACCCGCTGGAAGAGATGCCCGCGCCCGCCGTCGAGCCGCCCGCCCCCGCCGAGGGGCCGGATGCGTACCTCGCGATGGAGCTGCCGCCAGACGTNNCTCGCGCTGGCGCTGCCGCCGGACGTGCAGGCCGCGTTCGACGGCGACCAGCAGGAGGCGATGCAGGCCAGCATAGAGGGGCCGCGCGGCGAGGTGCAGACCGCGGTCGAGACGCGCGACAGCGAGCGCGAGGCCGCAGTAAACGACGCCGAGACCGAGGCCGCACGGCTCAACGAGGAGGCCGACNNCGACGCCGAGCAGCGCACGCAGGTGCAGAGCGCCCGCGAGACCATCCAGACCGAGCGGCAGCAGACGCTCGACGCGCAGACGCAGGCCGTGAGCGACATGGAGGCCGAGGCCGAGACCGAACGGTCGAGCCACCACGCCGACATCGAGGCGCGCGTCGAGCAGGATCAGGCACAGATCCGTGAGGAATACCAGAGCGCCGAGACCGAGGCGCAGCACGAGGTAGACGCAGGCGAGCGTGACGCCGAGGCGCGCAAGCGCGAGGCCGAGCGGGAAGCCGAGGACCGGAGCTGGTGGGAGCGCGCGGTCGATTTCGTCAAGAGCGCGTTCGAGGCGCTGACCAGTGCGCTGAATGCGATCTTCGACGCGGTACGGGCGGCGGTCAACGCGATCCTCGATGCCGCGATTGCGCTGGCCGAACGGCTGATCGACCTCGCCGCTGACTTCATCCACGGGCTGATCGACGCCTTCGCCGCGGTGCTGCACGCGCTGGTGGACAACCTGCTGGCCGACATCTTCCCCGAGCTGGCGGCTGCGCTCAACGCCGCGATAGACGCGGCGGCGGAAGCCGCCCACGCCGCGGTAGACGCCGCCGCCGAGGCGCTCAAGGCGGGGGTGCGCGCGGTGGTCGAGGGGCTGCGGAGCGCGCTCAACGCGCTGCTCGATGTGTTCCAGGCGGCGGTGCAGCTCGCCGTGAACATGGTGCAGGCCGCGCTCACCGGGGACTGGGCGGCGCTGGCTCGCATGGCGTTCGAGGCCATCCTGCGCGTCGCCGGGATCGACCCGGCGGAGATTTACGCGTTCATCGGGCGGGCGCAGGAAACGCTCCAGATGATCATCGACGATCCCGGCCAGTTTCTCTCGAACGCGCTCGACGCGCTGCTGGAAGGCATCCGGCTGTTCTCCGGCAACTTCCTCCAGCACTTGCAGGCGGGCATCATCGGCTGGCTGACCGGGGCGCTCGGCGGCGCAGGCATTACGTTGCCCTCCGAGTTCAACCTGATGGGCGTGATCAGCCTGGTGCTGCAAATTCTGGGGCTGACGTGGGAGCGCCTGCGCGAGAAGGCGGTGCGGCTGATTGGCGAGCAGAACGTGCAGCGGCTGGAGTTCGTCGCCAGCTACCTGCAAACTCTGATCGAAGGCGGGCTGGCCGGGCTGATCGGAGCGGATCAAGAACGACCTCGCCAGCCTGCGCGATCAGGTGCTGGAGGGCATCAAGGCGTTCCTGCTGGAGCGGATCGTGATGGCCGCGATCACCAAGCTGGCGACGCTGTTCAACCCGGTCGGCGCCATCGTGCAGCTCGTGATCACGGCCTACAACCTGTTCACCTTCCTGCGCGACCAGCTCCAGCGCATCATCGAGGTGGTGCGCACCATCGTGGACGGCATCGGCGACATCGTCCGCGGCATCATCCAGCCTGCTGCCCAGCGCGTCGAAGGGGTGCTGGCCAGCCTGCTGCCGATCGTGATCGACCTGCTGGCACGTCTGCTGGGGCTGGGCAACGTCAGCGCGAAGGTGCGCGAGGTGATCGAGCGCGTGCAGCAGACCGTGGATCGCGCCATTGACCGGCTGATCGAACGGGTGCTGGCGATGTTCCGCGGCGGCGGCGAGGCCGGGGCTGAGGGCACGGCACCCGGCGAGGAGGGCGCGGCGGGCGGCGCAGCCGGGGCGATTGGCGAGCGGCTGCCGATCAACGTGCCCGGTGGGGAGACGCATCACATTTACGTGGACGTGGCAGGCACCGACGCCCGTGTGATGGTGCAGAGCGAGCCGCNNGGAACGCGCCCGCACGCTGCTCGGCCAGCTCGATACCAAGGAGAACGTTGCCAACCGCGCCGCCGACGCACTGGCGGCAGCCGCCGCTGCGCCGGAGGGGCAGGGGTTACAGGCGCGCGATCAGGTACTCAATGCCGAGCGCGACATGGTCGGCGTATTGCGCGAGCTGTTCCAGTTGTTCAGCGGGCAGGCAGGCGGTGATGCTGCCCAACGCGTTCACGAGGCGTTCGACACATACCTCGACGCTGCCGACCCCGACGCCCGCGCCGACCTGCTCGACGTGCTGCTGCGCGAGGCAGAGGCGTACCTCAGCCTGCTGGCGCAGGCGCACTGGAGCGGAGTCAAGGAACGGCTGGAGCAGGCCAGCGTGGTCCAGACCCCGCTGCTTGCCGAGCACCGCTACGGCACCACGATGCGTGCTGCACTGGTGCCCGAGCTGAACGAGGCGTTCGACGATCTGCGCAGCGAGAACCCGAACGCGCCCCGGCCCGACAACGTGAACACGCTGGTGACGCACCGCATCGGCGAGATCCACAACCGGGCCGACCCGTTCGCCCGGTCGCTGAGCGTGATCCAGCAGAGCATCTTCGACCGCAACCGGCGGCGCGCGGCCCAGCAGACTCTGCGCGAGGAGTACGTCGAGTCGGTGCTGCGCTACGGCGCGGCAGGCCAGCCCGAGCACCGGCTGTACGGCCCGGTGTTCCTGGAGGGATACGACGACAGCAGCTACCCGACGATCCGCTACCGCTACCAGTCCATCGACGGGCCGGAGTTTGAGGTCACGCACGGCGATGCGGGGCTGTCACGGCGCGTCACCGGGACGAACCTGCGCTACAAGTACACGGTGGACGAGATCCGGGCGCGGCGGGGCATCACCGACCGCGAAGCGGGCAATGCCGAGCTGATGCTGAATGCCTCGCATCTGATCGCTGACCGCTTCATGGGGTCTGGTTTCGCGGCGGCGGCCAACCTGGTCGATGCCAGCGCGCACTACAACCAGGTGGTGATGGCCGAGATGGAGAACCGGATCGACGCGTTCATCAGCGGCATCGCCCGGCTGCACGCCGCAGGCAATCTGAACGACGTGACGTTCAACATGGAGGTCGAGGTGCGCTGGGGGCCGCTGCTGGCGATGGAGGCGCTGCGCGGGATGCAGCAGACCATCCTCAGCCGCGTGCCGGAGGATCAGCGCGAGGCCTTCACGCGGGAGTGGGTGCAGATGACGGTGCGGCTGGCCGCGTCCTCACGCTCGATCTGGCGGATCATGCGCGTCAGCTACAACGTACGGGTGCTGGTCAACGATGCCGACGTGCCCAACAACCGCTTCGAGGAATCGCTTGGGCCTGACATTTACCTCGGCATCGACCGCACCAAGCTGGCCGACCTGCTCGGCCCGGCGTGACTTTGAATCGAGGGGGGTATGCAGGAGATTGTGGCGTTTCTGGAACAGTTCATTGACGTCGAGCACGCGGCCCGGCGCGCGCTGCTGGTCGAGCCGGATGACGACCGCTTCCAGCAGAGCCGGTTGGCCTACGAGACCATGGCCGCATTCCCCGGGCTCGCCGCTTCGGTGTACCGGGCACGGGGGGCGGGCATCCCCAGCGCCGACGAGGCGCAGCGGCGGCTGCTGACGCAGGGCGCCCGGCGTCTGCCGTACTGGGCCGAAGCCTACGAGCACCCGGAGCGCGGCACGCTGTACATCGCCTACCTCAGCTCGACGCTCTCGCCTACCGGGGACGGCGTGCCGGAGGATCGCACCGCGCTGCGCATGACGGTCGGGGCGACGCCGGAGGGGCTGCGCATCCTCTCGTGGGAGGACGCCTGCCTGCGCTGCGACGCGCTCGGCACGTTCGAGGGCCGCCAGTGCCCGGAGTGCACCGGCATCGGCTGGTTGCTGACGGGCGGGGTGCTGCACGAATTGAACGGCGACCCGGTGACCGTGTACCGCTTCGAGATGGACGACTGGAACGCATAGCGAGAGGACGAGCACATGCCAACCACCTACCCCCGCGCCCCCCGCCTGCTGAAAGGCGCGCTGGTCACCGTTGATTCGGGTGGCCCGGTGCACCGGGTGATCGTGTTCCAGTACAACCCGCACACGCTGACGCGCACGCTGGAGGCGCAGATCGGCGAGGGCGAAGGGGCCGACGCGCTGCGCTTTACCGGCGCACCGGTCGAGACGATCAAGCTCGAAGCCGAGATCGACGCGACCGACCAGCTTGAGGTGGCAGACGATACCGCGGTCGAGATGGGCATCTACCCGCAGCTCTCCGCGCTGGAGCTGCTGCTGTACCCGCGCAGCGGCGACGTGATCCTGAACGACACGCTGCTCAATATCGGCACGATCGAGATCGTGCCTGCCGCAGTGCCGCTGACGCTGTTCATCTGGGGGGCGCGGCGCATCCTGCCGGTGCGGTTGACCGAGTTCAGTGTCACCGAGGAGGCGCACAGCCCGAACCTCAGCCCGCTGCGGGCCAAGGTGTCGCTCGGCCTGCGCGTGCTGACGTACTCCGACCTGACTTCCGGGCACCCCGGCTGGAGCCTGTTCATGGCGCATCAGGTCGTCAAGGAGACGATGGCGTCGATGGCGACGGTCAACAATGTGGATGCCGCGCTGGGCGACAACGTCCAGCTGCTATAGTCGCCGAGGAGCGAACGATGTTCGATGCCGCAAGCCGTTATGCCCGCGTGGAGGAAGCTGAGCACGTGATGCCGGATGGCCGCGTGGTGATCTACAAGAAGCGGCGCATCCTGCCCCGTGGGGAGGACATGCCAGTGCTGGCAGCCGTCACGGTCGAGAAGAAAGACCGGCTCGACCTGCTGAGCGCGCGCACCATCGGCGTGGCGGATCAGTTCTGGCGCATCGCCGACGCGAATAACGCGATGCACCCGCTGTGGCTGGTGACGCCGGGCCGCCGCCTGCGCGTGCCGGTCCCGCTGCCTTAGGGGGTGGGTGTGAGCTTATCCGGCCTGAACCTGACCCTGCTGATCGGCCCGACCGTGCCCGTCCCTGCCCCGCGCCCGCTGCTGGAGGCGCTGGAGAGCATCGAGGTGACGCAGGCCGACGAGGGGCGCTCCGGCTTCCAGATGATCTTCAAGCTGGGCAAAGGCGGGCAGGGCTTCATGGATTACGCGCTGTTCGCCGCGAACCCGCTGCTGCGCATCTCGTTCCGCGTGATCCTGGTGCTCACTGTTGGCCCGGTGCCGCAGGTGCTGATCGACGGCATCATCACCGACCAGCAGGTGCAGCCCGCGCAGGGCGACACCCCGACCACGCTGACCATCACCGGCGAGGACATCTCGGTGATGATGGATCGCGAGGAGAAGAACGTTGAGCACCCGGCGCAGCCCGAGATCGCGATCGCGCTCAAGATCATCGGGCAGTACGCACGCTTCGGGCTGATCCCGCTGGTGATCCCGCCGCCGTCGCTCGACGTGCCGATCCCGGTCGAGCGCACCCCGGTGCAGCAGGCGACCGATCTGAAGTACCTGACCGAGCTGGCCGAACGGTTCGCGTACGTGTTCTACGTGGTGCCCGGCCCGCTGCCCGGCACCAACACCGCGTACTGGGGCCCGCCGATCCGGATCGGCATCCCGCAGCCTGCGCTGACGGTGGACATGGGTGCGGCAAGCAACGTCGAGTCGATCAACTTCCAGTACGACGGGCTGAAGGCGACGCGCGTCACGGGGCAGGTGCAGGACCGCCTCTCCAACCAGCGCATCCCGGTGCAGACGTTCATCAGCACCCGCCCGCCGCTGGCTGCATTACCCGCGCTGCTGAACGTGGACTTCATCCGCGAGAAGGTGTTCCGTGCCGAGGCGGGTCTGAACGCCGCGCAGGCGATGGCGCAGGCGCAGGCTGAGACCGAGCAGTCCACCGACGTGGTGACGGCGGAGGGCGAGGTCAACGCGGTGCGCTACGGCCACCTGCTGCGGGCGCGCGGGCTGGTGGGGCTGCGCGGCGTCGGCTACAGCTACGATGGCCTGTACTACGTCAAGCAGGTCGCAACCAGCATCCGCAAAGGCGAGGTGCGCCAGAAATTCACCCTGACCCGTGAAGGACTCGGGTCAACCGTCCCGGTGGTGATCCCATGACCCCGACCCGGCTGTTTTACGGCAAGTACCGCGGCAAGGTAGAGAACAACGTCGACCCCCTCCAGCAGGGGCGGATGCAGGTCAGCGTGCCCGCCGTGCTGGGTGAGGGCACCCTGAGCTGGGCGATGCCCTGCGTGCCCTACGCCGGGCCGGGCGTGGGCTTCTTCGCGATCCCGCCCAACGGGGCCAACGTGTGGGTCGAGTTCGAAGGCGGCGACCCGAACTACCCGATCTGGTCGGGCGCGTTCTGGGGGACGGGCGAGGCCCCGGTGGTGCCCGCACTGGCCGAGACCAAGATCCTCAAGACCGACACGATCACGCTCAAGCTGGACGACCTGCCCGGCGTCGGCGGGGTAACGATCGAGACGGCGCTGGGCATGAAGATCACGATCACCGCGATGGGCATCGAGATCAACAACGGGCAGGGCGGCTCGATCAAGATGACCGGGCCGCAGGTGTCCGTCAACGACGGCGCGCTGGAGGTGACGTGATGGGCAGCCCACTGGTGCACGTCGGGGCGCAGGGGATCTGCCCGCACGCCGGGCAGATGTCGGTCGTCTCGTCTAACGTGCGGGTCAAGGTCAGCGGGCAGCCGGTCGCGCTGCTCAACGACACCTACCCGATCGCCGGGTGTCCGTTCCAGATCCCGATCGGCACCGGCACCAAGCCGCAGCCGTGCATCAAGGTGCAGTGGATCGTGCCTGCCACGCGGGTGCGCGTCGGCGGGCAGCCGGTGATCCTCTCGACCAGCAGCGGGCTGTGCCTCAGCGCGGAGCAGATCCCGCAGGGGCCGCCCACGGTTACGACCACGCAGGTTCGCGTCAGGGGGCTGTGATGCAGGTTGACCACCCTTACCATTTCGACGATCTGGGGCGCACCGCCGACACCGGCCCCGCCGACCACATCCGCGATCTGGTCGAGCAGGTGCTGTTTACCGCGCCGGGGGAGCGCGTCAACCGCCCCGACTTCGGCAGCGGCCTGCGCGAGCTGATCTTCGCGCCCGCCAGCGAGGAGCTGGCGACCACCACGCAGTTTCTGGTGCAGGGCGCGCTCCAGCGCTGGCTGGGTGACCGCATCGAGCTGGAGGCGGTGCGCGTCGAGGCGGCGGACTCCACGCTGACCGTGACGGTCGCCTACACCATCCGCGCCACGCAGGAACGGCGCGTCGAGCAGTTCGTGCAGGAGGGTGTGCTGTAATGACGATCTACACCTGCTGCGACGACAACCGTCGCAACGCGATCCTCAAGCACGGCTCGCTGAACGGGATCGACTTCCTCGAAGTGCTCGACGGCGAGTCGCTGCCGAGCGAGCAGCGGCAGCGCACGCTGTTCGTGCACTTCGTCAAACCGCTGGCGGCCCCGCTCGGCGCGGAGAACGTGCGGATCGAGGGCGGCGAGCGCGTGCGCAACGTGACGGTGACGAGCGCCACCGCGGGCGCAGGCGACGACGCGAACGTGCTGACCGTCGAGGTCGACCGCCCTGGCGACTTCACGCCGTACACGCTGCGGCTGGTCAGCGGGCCGACCGACCCCACTCCGCCCGATGGCTACGATCCGCGGCTCTCTGCGGTCGAGTTCTCTTTCAAGGTAGACTGCGGCGACGACTTCGACTGTGACCCGGACGACGACTGCCCGCCGGAGGCGTTCGATGAGCCCGACATCAACTATCTGGCGAAGGATTACACCAGCTTCCGGCAGTTGATGCTCGACCGGATGGCGGTGCTGGCCCCCGGCTGGGAGGAGCGCAGCGCGGCGGACGTCGGCGTGATGCTGGTCGAGCTGCTTGCCTACGCCGGGGACTACCTCAGCTACTATCAGGACGCGGTCGCGACGGAAGCCTACCTGCACACCGCCCGCCGCCGCGTCTCGGTGCGGCGGCACGCCCGCCTGCTCGACTACCACATGCACGACGGCTGCAACGCGCGCACCTGGGTGCACTTCCAGACCGGGATCGACGGCGTACCGGTGCCGCAGGGTACCCCGCTGCTCACCACCGTGCCGGGGCTGGGCTATACGGTCGAACCCGGTACCCCCGCCCACCGCCGGGCGCTGGCTGCCGGGCCGGAAGTGTTCGAGACGATGCATGAGGTGACGCTCTACACGGCGCACAACNNGGACGACCGCTGCTGCCTGCCCGCCGGGGCGACCTCCGCGACGCTCGAAGGCCACCTGGCGCATCTGGCAGAGGGCGACGTGCTGATCTTCGAGGAGCAGCGCGGCCCGCTGACCGGCGCGCCCGGCGACGCCGACCCCGCCCACCGCCACGCGGTGCGGCTGCTCTCGGTGCAGCTCAGCGAAGACCCGGCGGGCGGGCGCTTCCTGCCGGAGCCGAACGACGACGCCGTGCTCGTCACCGAGATCACGTGGCTCAGCGAGGACGCGCTGCCCTTCCCGCTGTGTGTCTCGGCGCGCGTCACCGAGGGGGATGCGGAGCGGTATTACGCCGACGTGAGCGTGGCGCGCGGCAACGTGGCGCTGGCCGACCACGGCATGACGCTCGACCCCGACGAGACGAACGAACTGCTCGGCCCGGTGCCCGCACCGGAGTTGTTCCGCGTGGGGTCGGGCGGCGCGGATATGTGCGACGAGCCAGAGCCGGACGCGGTGCCGGTGCGCTTCCACCCGGTGCTGGCGCGCGGCCCACTGACCTGCGCCGCGCCGTACGACAGGCGCTTGTTTACGGTTAACCTCGACGACGCGCAGCGCGCCGAGCTGGACGCAGGTACCCTGCCCGACCGGGTGCAGCAGGCGTTTGCGGTGCGGCGCATCGACCTGAGCAGCGACGCCGCGCACGTCAGCCGGGCGGGCGAGGCGTGGGCCGCGACCGGCCCGGACGACGTTTACCGGCTGGCCCGGCGCAACGGCTCGCTGGACGTGTACCGCCTGCCCGCGGCCTCCGGCGCGCTGAACGCCGCCGCCGGGGACGCGCTGCCCGCGATCACGCTCCGCAGCACGCTGGGGGCGGTCACCAGCCGGTGGGAGCCGGTGCGTGACCTGCTGAACAGCAGCGCGACGAGTCCGAAGTTCGTGGTCGAAACCGACGACGAGGGGCGCGCGGCGCTGCGCTTCGGCGACGACCGCTTCGGGCTTCGCCCGGCTCCCGGCACCACGTTCGCGCCGACCTACCGCGTCGGCAATGGCACCCGCGGCAACGTCGGCGCGGGGGCAGTGGCCCACGTCGTGACCGACGACCCGTCGCTGGGTATGGCCCTCTCGCTGGCCGCCAGCGACTTCGGCAGCGCCCGCCCGGTGCGCAACCCGCTCCCGGCGCGGGGCGGCGCGGAGCCGGAGACGATGGAGAGCGTGCGGCAGGCCGCACCGGTCGCGTTTCGTACGCAGGAGCGCGCCGTCACTGCGGAGGACTACGCCGCGTTTGCGATGAAGTATCCCGGCGTGCAGCGCGCCGCGGCCAGCATGCGCTGGACCGGGAGCTGGTACACCGTGTTCATCACGGTCGACCGGCTGGGCGGCGCGGACATCACCCCCGGCTTCGAGCAGAAGCTGCGCGAGTATCTTGAGCCGTACCGCATGGCCGGGCACGACGTCGAGATCGACGGGCCGCGCTATGTGCCGCTGGAGATCGAGATGACGGTCTGCGTGAAGCCCGGGTACTTCCGCAACGAAGTGCGCGAGGCGCTGCTGGGCGTGTTCAGCAGCCNNAGGGGCAGTTCCACCCCGACAACTTCACCTTTGGCCAGACGATCTATGTCAGCCCGCTGTACACTGCGGCGTTGGGCGTGGACGGGGTCGAGTCGGTGGAGATTACCGGGTTCCGCATACAGGACTCCGACGACGACAGCCCGCTCAACGACGGCAAGCTGACGCTCGAACGGCTGCAGGTGGCGCAGCTTGAGAACGACCCGAACTACCCCAAGCGCGGCGTGTTCCGCCTGACGCTGGAAGGTGGCAAATGACCCAACCCCAACGACACCCCGATAACTGCGACTGCTGTGAGGGTGCAGGCATCTACACGCCGGTGAAGGTGACCAACCGCCCCGGCCTCGCTGCGATCGCGCGGCGGGTCGGCACGTACGGCCGCTTCAAGGCGACCATGCTGGCCCGCCTGTCGGACGCCAGCCTGCCGAAGCTCGCCGGGCTGACCACGCGCGAGGACGACGACTTCACGGTGGCGCTGATCGACGCGTGGGCGACCGTCGCCGACGTGCTGACNNGGCGACCGTCGCCGACGTGCTAACGTTCTACCAGGAGCGCTACAACAACGAGTCGTACCTGCTGACTGCCGACGAGCGCTTCTCGCTGGTGCACCTCGCGCGGATGATCGGCTACGAGCCGCGGCCCGGCGTGGCGGCGCGGGCTTACCTCGCGTTCACAGTCGAGGATGCCCCCGGCGCACCCGCCGTCACGACGGTTGGTGCGGGGACGAAGGTGCAGAGCATCCCCAACCCCGGCGAGATGCCGCAGACTTTTGAGACGATGGCGCAGATCGAGGCGCGTGCGGTGTGGAACGCGATGAAGCCGATCACGATGCAGCCGCAGGTGCTCACGACTGCGATGAGCGAGGCGGTCGTCGAGGGGATCGACCTGCGCCTCAAGCCCGGCGACAGCGTGTTGATCGTCGATGCGGAGGACAACCGCGCCGCAAAGCGCGTCGCGCGGGTGCTGCCCGACCCGGCGAGCAAGACCACCCGGGTCGAGTTCCGCGAGATCCCCCAGACGTCGAGCGGGCTGGTCTGGGAAGCAACCATGATCGGCTACGACGTGTACAACACCAGCTACGCGCTGAACGGCATCACGCTTGGCTCGCTGGTGCTGGGGGCGGCGTGGGGTAATCAGGCCGATCTGTTCAGCTACGCGGGGTACCAAAACTGGTCTGAGACCGCGATGGTCAGCGCGGTGAACAACATGATCGCCAGCCAGGCCGAGCCGCAGGACACCGAGGCCGCGCCATCCACCGGGCTGTTCGCGCTGCGGCAGCGCGCGTCGGTGTTCGGGCACAACGCGCCGGACTATAACAGCCTGCCGCCGCAGCAGCGGCTTTCCGGCACGCTGACCGTGCAGGTCGGCGGCACGACCACGGTCTTCACCAACAACCAGCCAGCCTACCCGACCAACTGGGAAGGCCGCACGCTGGGTGACGACTCCGATGGCAACCGCCGCGTAGACCTCGCGACCACCTACTCCGAGATCATTCCGGATAGCTGGATCGTGCTGGAAAAGACCACCGGTGAAACCGACGTGCTGCGCGTCGAGGCCAACGCCGAAGTCTCCCGCGCGGACTACACACTCAGCGGCAAAGTCTCCCGCCTGACGCTGTACGACGAGGACGGCGACACCGAAGATGCGCTGGACGACTACGAGATCCGTGAGACGACCGTGCTGGCGCAGAGCGAGCCGCTGGTGCTGGCGCAGGTGCCGATCACCACGGTGGTGAAAGACAACGTGATCCAGCTCGACCGGCTGTACGGCGGGCTGAGCGCCGGGCAGATCGTGATCGTGAGCGGCGTCAGCGCCACGCTGCCAGGGGTGACGGTGCACGATGTGGCGACCATCAAGCAGGTGAGCGTGCTCGGCGGGCGCACCCGCCTGGAGCTGCTGAACAACCTGACCAACAGCTACATCCGCAATACCGTGACGGTAAACGCCAACGTGGTGCTCGCCACCCACGGCGAGACGCAGGCTGAGGTGATGGGCAGTGGCGACGCCAGCGTGCCGTACCAGACCTTCAAGCTCAAGCAGAAGCCGCTGACCTACGTGCCTGCCGATACCGATACCGGCGCGGCGACCACGCTCTCGGTGCGGGTGGACCGCGTGCTGTGGCAGGAGGTCGAGTCGCTGTACGGGCATGGCCCCGATGACCGGGTGTACACGACGCAGATCGCCGAGGACGGCACCGTGACCGTCAAGTTCGGCAACGGGCGCACCGGGCGCCGCCTCCCCAGCGGGCAGGAGAACGTAACCGCCGCCTACCGCAAGGGCATCGGGCTGGAGGGGTTGGTCGATGGCGGGCAGCTCAGCCTGCTGGTGACGCGCCCCCACGGGGTACGCAGCGTCACCAACCCGATGGACGCATTCGGCGCGGACGACCCCGAATCGCCCGCCGACATCCGCGAGAACGCTACGCTCGGCATCCGCACGCTGGGGCGCGTGGTGTCCTTGCAGGACTACCAGGACTTCGCCCGCGCCTACAGCGGCATCGCCAAGGCGCTCGCCACCTGGACGTGGGACGGGCATCGGCGCGGCATCTACCTGACCGTCGCCGGGCCGGAAGGCGCGACCGTGCAGGGGGAGGATCTCAAGCGGCTGGTCGATGCGATCAAGGCCGCGGGTGACCCACTGGTGCCGGTCACCGCGCAGTCGTACAGCGCGCGCACCTTCCAGATCGACGCGGATGTGCTGGTTGACCCGGCGTATCTGGAAGACGACGTGCTGGCTGCGGTCGAGGCGGTGCTGCGCGCGGCGTTCGCGTTCGAGGCGCGCGGCTTCGGCCAGCCGGTGCATGCCAGCGAGGTGATCGCGCTGATTCAGGCTGTGACCGGGGTGGTCGCGGTGGACCTCAACCTGCTGTTCGTGACCGGGGAGGCCGAGCTGCTCAACCCGCGGCTGCCCGCCCCGGTGCCGCGCCCCGGCGACGCTGCGGTGGACCCGGCGGTGCTGCTCACGCTCGACCCACGACCGATCGCGCTGGGGGTGATGGAATGACCGACGACACCAGAGGCACCCGTCCCCGCTTCGACCTGGAGCGGCTGTACGAGCTGATCCCGGCCTTCTACCGCGTGCGCGACCACGCCGAGGGCGAGCCGCTCAAGCAGTTGATGGCAGTGCTCGCCGAACAGATCGCGGTGCTGGAGGAGGACATTCACCAGTATTACGACGACCAGTTCATCGAGACCGCCGCCGAGTGGGCGGTGCCGTACATCGGCGACCTGATCGGCGCGGCCACGCTGCACAACCCGCTCGACGACGACGCCTTCAGCCAGCGCGCGCAGGTCGCGAACACGCTCGCTTNNCTCGCTTACCGGCGGCGCAAGGGCACCGCGGCGATCCTCGAACAGCTCGCGCGGGACGTGACCAACTGGGACGCGCGCGTGGTCGAGTTCTTCAACCTCCTCGCCACCAGCGCGCACAGCAACCACCTGCGCTCGGCGGGCCTGCCGACGCCGGACGTGCGGCAGTGGGAGGCGCTGTCGCGGCTCGACACGCCGTTCGACCGCGTCGCCCACAGCGCCGACGTGCGCCGCCTCTCGCGCGGGCGGCCCGCACACAACATCCCCAACGTGGGCCTGTTCCTGTGGCGCATTCAGGCGTACCCGCTGTGGAACGACCCGCAGCCCGCGCGCACCGACGACCACCGCTACCACGTCAGCCCGCTGGGGAACGACACGCCGCTCTACAACCTGCCGGAGCCGGAGGACACGATCGCCGGGCTG